>OJBB01000590.1_pt1 | contig 11722 bp, 11 predicted proteins | sample 1590401 | NCBI WGS metagenome assembly OJBB01 (sample SAMN05416789, study PRJEB24817) | seawater metagenome | isolation source: Sea water | place: Canada:Atlantic | collected 2013-07 | reverse complement strand
TACGAGATTCGCCTTAGTCTCGTGGGCTCGGAGATGTGTATAAGAGACAGGCTCCTGGCTCTGCGGGTATGGAAGCTTGTTTTGTAAATTTAATTACCCCTGATGATACCGTAGTTGTTTGTGTTAATGGTGTATTTGGCATGCGTATGATTGAAAATGTTAATCGTATTGGTGCTAAATTAGTGGTTGTTGAAGGTGAATGGGGCAGAGCCGTTGACCCGCAAGCATTAGAGGCTTCACTGAAAGAAAACCCACAAGCAAATTTTGTTGCGTTTGTTCATGCTGAAACGTCTACAGGAGCATTATCTGATGCCAAAACATTGTGTGCTATCGCTAAAAATCATGATTGTTTAACTATTGTTGATGCCGTGACGTCTCTAGGTGGTGTTGAGTTACGTGTTGATGAGTGGCAAATTGATGCAGTGTATTCAGGCAGTCAAAAATGTTTATCTTGTGTCCCTGGTTTATCACCAGTAAGTTTTAGTGATAGAGCTGCAGAGGTGATTCAAAATCGTGGCATAGCGGTCCAAAGTTGGTTTCTTGATCAATCACTTGTTATGGGGTATTGGTCGGGAGAAGGAAAGCGCAGTTATCATCATACTGCTCCTGTTAATTCTTTATATGCATTACATGAATCGTTAGTAATGCTACAAAATGAAGGTCTAGAAAATAGCTGGGCTCGACATAAAACCATGCACGATAAATTAAGTACAGGGTTAGCTGAGTTAGGTTTAGACTTTATTGTGCCAGCAGATGAACGATTACCACAGTTAAATGCAGTCTATATTCCAGAGGGTATTGATGACGCTAAAGTAAGAAATTTTTTACTGAATGAATATAACCTAGAGATTGGCGCGGGTTTAGGTGCTTTTGCTGGTAAAGCATGGCGTATAGGTTTAATGGGCTATGCTGCACGCAATGAAAATGTCACCTTATGCTTAGCAGCGTTAAAAGAAGCTTTAAAGCAATAGTGATAATAGTAACTTTAGTGATTAAGTTGAGTTGAAAGAGATAAGTTAAAATAAACAACGCTAATCAAAGCAGTAAAATGAGAAAGCCCTGTACTGATTTTATCGGTACAGGGCTTTTTTAGTTAATATTAGTCGTTCAATCATTATGTATTATTAATACATAAGTGCTGCATTGTTAACTAACTTTACCAGCTACCGCTATTTTCCATACTTAACCATGGCTCTTGTGGCTCTAGGGAACCATCTTTTTGTAATAACTCTATCGAGATGCCATCAGGTGAGTTAACAAAAGCCATGTGACCACAGCGAGGCGGTCTGTTAATTGTTATGCCGCCGTCTTGTAATGTTTGACACGTTTGATAAATGTTATCAACTTCAAAGGCTAAATGACCGAAGCTACGCCCTGCAGTATAATCTTCAGTAGAACCCCAGTTGTAAGTCAACTCAACTTCCGGGCCGCCAATCTCGGTAGCTAAATAAACCAAGGTAAATTTACCTGCAGGTACTTCAATACGTTTTGTTTCAATTAAGCCAAGTTTATTGATGTAGAAATCAAGCGATTGGTCCAAATCACGTACACGTACCATGGTATGTAAAAACTTCATAAGGCTCTCTTTTTCTTTGTTTATGGTTAAGGGGGATAAAATAGGTTGCACTGCACTGCATTGCGATCAGGTTGGAGTTTATTCATACATTGTATTCGCTAGTTTATGTGTAAAACTAATAAATATTCAGTCATACAAACACCACATTGAGCTTTTAACAGACCTTAAGCTTTTGAATTGGTTACGTCAACCTAGCGTGCTTATTAACGTTTATCTGTCTTTAACATTAAATAAGCGATTACTTTTTTGCGTAATCAGTACTCTTGTACAATAATTAACCTCTTATGAAAGGAATTAAGTCTTGGGTAGTATGTTTTCCTTGTTTTCTTTTTGAAATTTAATTTGAGGAAATAAAAATGAAAAGTATATTTTTAACAATTATTATTGTGATGATTAGCTTTAACGTTTATGCCGAAGACAAACCTTATACTCTGGGGACTGTCTGGGAGGTCTCCTATATAAAAGTGAATGACGGTAAACTTGAAGATTACTTAAAAAACCTTAACAGTGGTTATTACCCGATTTATGAAGAATTCAAGAAGAAGGGCTGGATAACATCATACAAAGCAATCAGCTTCAATCGTAACAACCCCGACGATTGGAATTTAATGTTATTAACGGAATATCCAAACTGGGCAACCTTTGATAGAAAAGAAGCAGAATGGGAAGCTGTCGTTGATGAAGTTTTTAAAAATAAGGAAGCCCAAGAAGAAAGTGATGAAGATAGAGAGAATATTAGAGTTTTATGGGGCTCAAAAGTGGGAAGAGAAATGGTACCTGTAATCTAAATGGTCTATATAAAATAGACGGAGTTAATCTTATTCCAAGAGACTTGTCGCGCCAATCTTATAACATGAATTGGCGCTTTTTTATTGAATTTTAGTTGCTAGGTCTTAACGCAGCTAATAGGTAAAATTAATCACCGATTTTATCTTTAAACTCACATAAATCTTCAATGATACAAGAGCCACACTTTGGTTTTTTGGCTGTGCAGGTGTAACGCCCATGCAATATGAACCAATGGTGTAAGTTAAACATAAACTCTGTTTTTTTTGGTGTTAGTTTTATGATATTTGCTTCAACCTGATCTACGGTTTTACCTGGGGCATATTTAGTTCGGTTAGCAAGTCTATATATATGAGTATCTACCGCTAAAAAGTAGTTACCTTCATTATCTTTTAACCAGCCAAAAGCAGTGTTCAAAACCACATTAGCCGTTTTACGTCCAACGCCGGGCAGTGCTTCTAGTGCAGCTCTATTTTCTGGTACTTCACCACCATGTAAATCGACCAACATTTGACACGTTTTAATGGTGTTTTGTGCCTTGGTATTAAATAAACCAATAGTCTTTATGTAGCTTTTTAACCCATCGAGGCCAAGATCTAAAATGGCTTGAGGCGTATTGGCAACAGGGTAAAGTTTGGCAGTCGCTTTATTAACCCCAACATCAGTTGATTGGGCTGAGAGTAGAACGGCAATGAGCAATTCAAACGGGCTAGAAAAGTTTAGTTCTGTGGTTGGCTCTGGATTCTCGTCTCGCAGCCGAGTTAACATTTCTATGCGTTTTTCTTTATTCATGGCCTGACTCTTTTATTTTATCTTATATGCAAAGCTCTAGATATAAGGTCTAATATGTGAGCCATATCGAAGCTTAAACTTTAGAGTTATTTTATTGTTAACGTATATATCGTTATTAATCTTTAATAATGTTTAAGATTAAGAGTCAAAATTTACTCGAACTCTCTCTATTACTTGTTCAGTATCAACTACTTTTTTGGATTTTATATGGCTATCAATAGCATTTTTAAGTGCAATTAAAATCCCCATGGCGATAAAGGCGCCGGGGGGTAAAATAGCTAATAAAAATTGACTGTCGAGTTGCATTACTTCAATTCGAAGGACACTAGCCCAGTCGCCAAGTAATAAATTTGCACCATCAAAAAGTGTTCCTTGCCCAAGGATTTCTCTTATTACACCGAGTAAAATTAAGATAATGGCAAAGCCTGATCCCATCATTAACCCATCAAAGGCTGATTGTTTGATTGGGTTTTTTGATGCGTAGGCTTCAGCTCGACCAATAATGGCGCAGTTAGTCACGATTAACGGGAGAAATATCCCTAATGATTGATAGATGCCGTAAGTAAAGGCATTCATTAGCAATTGTACGCAAGTTACAAAGGCAGCAATAATCAAAACAAAAATGGGTATACGAATCTCTTTAGGTACCCAGTGACGTATTGCTGACACGGTAATATTGGAACAGATGAGTACTAACATGGTGGCAAGGCCAAGACCTAATGCATTGGTCACGGTTGATGTTATGGCCAGTAGAGGACATAAACCAAGCAGTTGCACTAAACCAGGGTTGTTCTTCCATAAACCTTGTATGGCTAGTTCTTTATACTCAGCCTTACGTTCAGCTTTAAGTACTGCCGCAGCTTCTTGCTCATCAGTGTTGTCAGTAATATCAGCGTCATTACTATTTGGTGGTGCTATTTCATTGCTCATTAGCAACCTCGCTAATTGGTGATATCGATTTAGTTGTTGATAAGGCTTCGCCACAGGCATTTGGACGAGGTATTAAACTGCCTTTGTGTTGGTTAAAGTAATTTAGCGTGCTTTTAACGCCTTTTACTACTGCACGCGGCGTAATGGTCGCCCCAGTAAATTGATCAAACATGCCGTTATCTTTAGTAACTGCCCAGCGACTATCATTTTCTGAAAGTATTCGTTTGCCGGTAAAGCTCTTGATCCAATCACTTTTTCTAATTTCTATTTTATCACCTAAACCTGGGGTTTCTTGGTGCTTGAGCACTCGAACACCACTGACTGAGCCGTCATTGTTAATAGCCATAATAAAATCAATATTACCATTATAGCCTTGTGGCGCGGTACTGGTTATAGCAACGGCAACAACTTGTCCTGCTTTTCTCGCAATATAGGCGGTTTTAACTTTATTTGAGCCGAGTTCAGGCGCACTCATCATAATGCAATCATTGGCGATGTCGTTGTCATAACGACTTGGTTCAATAATGCTATGCAATGTTCTTAATAGCTGTTGTTGTTCCTGAACTTTAATACGATCTTTAGTCAGTTCACTGACTAAACTAACAGCTAAAGTACAAGCAATAGCAAAGAGCGCAAGAATTTTGGTGTTTTTAGAGATGGCAATAGTCAGTGGTGACTTTACCGAATTATCTACGCTAGTTTTATCATTATTATTTTCTGAACTTTCAGGCTCAGATTTCCCTTGTGACGAGTCAGTTTTATCAGACATCACTTATCTCCCTTCAAATGACCATAGGTGCGAGGACGAGTGTACTGATCTATCAAGGGGGCAGACATATTACAAAGTAAAATAGCAAAAGCAACACCATCAGGATAACCACCTGAAGTGCGGATTAAATAAACCAATAAGCCAGCAAGTAGACCTACAATGATACGTCCTTTATTACTGGTAGCACCGGTAACAGGGTCTGTCAGAATAAAAAATGCACCTAGCATGGTTGCACCAGAAAACCAGTGGAACATAGTAGAAGCGCTGCTGTCTGGGCTGATGCTATAGCCGATAAAAGAGCAGATAAATAAGCTTAATAAAAAGCTTATCGGGGTCTGCCAAGCAATAGCTTTTCTTGAAATAAGAAATAGTCCACCTAACAGAAATCCAGCATTTACCCACTCCCAACCTAAGGCAAGGTTTTCACCAAAAATTGGATTTTTAATGCTTTCAAGGACAGTTAAGCCTAGACCTGTGTTAGTTTTTAACGTATCAAGCGGTGTTGCCATCGTAATACCGTCAATGCTGGTGCGTACTTGTTCTACTGAATAACCTTCAACGGTAAACCCCGTTAATATTGTTGTTAATGTATTAGTAAAGTTTAGATCCACAGCTACTAATGTTAGTGGCGGTTGCCAGAGTGTCATTTGTAAAGGGAAAGACACTAATAACATGACATACCCAGCCATGGCAGGGTTAAATGGGTTATGGCCAAGTCCGCCGTAAAGCTGCTTAACAATGACAATAGCAAACATTGTTCCAATAACGGTGATCCACCACGGCGCTAATGCCGGTAAACAGATGCCGAGTAACAAAGCTGTTAAGAGTGCACTACCATCAAATAATTCGTGGGAAATAGGCTTTTTACGCAATGACAGTACGGTAAATTCACAAATAATCGCGGTTGTCATGGCTAAGCCAATGTGAATTAAATTTCCCCAACCAAAAAAGTACCACTGGGCTAAAACGCCAGGTAGCGTCGCGTATATCACCAAACGCATTAAGTTAGGTGTTTTCGTGTGGTTATGGTTATGTGGTGAACTTGCTATCCAAAATGCCATTAATTATGTCGACTCGTCGGGTTGTTTCGCTGATAGATTTCTATTCGAGTTTGTTTGTCTTTACTCATGCCTTATACACCATCTTGGTCATTTTCTTCAACTGTACTGGCTTCTTTTAGTTTTTTCTTCGCTTTAGCTTTAGCAATGGCAGCTGCAATTTTTGCTTTTTTATCGATTGCGGCAACAGGTTTACTTTCACTTTCAGCAGTATTCTCTTGTTCAATTTTTTCTGGCTTTGAGGGTTTACTATCTGTTTTTATTGAGTTGTCCGTAGAAGTAAGAACGCTTGTTTCGTTAACTTCTACTTTCTTTTCGATAATAGTCTCTACGTTAGCTTTTGCTATCGCTTTATTTTTTGCCTTAGCAATGGCGGCAGCTATTTTAGCTTTTTTATCATCCGAACCTGCTGTCTGTTCAGGTGAACTATTTTTGGTATCTTTTTCTAAGTCAGTAACCTCAGCAGCTTTACTGAGTTTTTTTGCCTTGGCCTTAGCAATGGCGGCAGCTATTTTTGTTTTTTTATCATCAGTGCTTACTGTCTTTTCAGGTGAAGTATCTTCAGTCATTTTTTCTGAGTCAGAAGCATCAGCAGATTTATTGAGCTTCTTAGCCTTGGCCTTAGCAATAGCGGCAGCTATTTTTGCTTTTTTATCATCAGTGCCAACTTGCTCAGTTGAAGCAGGCTTTTCTTCTACTGCACTATCTACAATACTATCACTACCTGACTGTTTCTGAGTGGCTTCTTCTTTAAGCTTCTTCTTAGCTTTAGCTCTGGCAATAGCAGCGGCGACTTGAGATTTTTGATCATCAGCGGAATCTGCAGGCAAATCCTTTTGTGAGTCAGATGTGCTTACTTGGCTTTGATCTTTTGAGGCTTTCTTCGCTTTCACACGCGCTAGTGCTGCAGCAACCGCAGATTTAGCTCCGGTGGCTTCTGGTGTTGCTTTGTTCATAGCTGCTTTACGTGCAGCGGCTGCTTTTTTATGTTTTTCTTGTCGAGCTACTTTTTCTTTTTCTAAGCGTAATTTACGTGCTTCAAAACGAATCTTAGCTTTTTCTGCTTTTAAGTCTAATTGTTGCTGCTCACGTATTTCAGCTTTAGCAATACGATAGTAATGCACCAGAGGAATTTGACTTGGACAAACATAGGCGCAGGCACCACAATCGATACAATCACGTAAATTAAGTTTCTCTAATTGTGAATAATCTTTAGCTTTTGCGCTCCATTGCAACTCTTGCGGAAGTAATTGGCTTGGACATACATCGCTACATTGACCACAACGAATACATTCAACCTCGTTACTTTCCTTTTCAAAAGCACTCGGCATTTCTTTTTTGCTGGGTACTAAAATACAGTTACTGGTTTTAACAATAGGGACAAGCTCACTTGATACACTAAAGCCCATCATAGGACCGCCCATGATCACTGGTTGCTTTTGATTCTCAATACCTTCAACACTACATTGCTCAAGCAAGAAATTAATTGGAGTACCAAGTAATGCCCAAACATTTTGCGGTTTATTTAATGCTTGCCCAGTTACCGTAACAACACGACGAATAAGGGGAGTGTCATGCCTAACCGCTTCATTAATAGCAAAACACGTAGCAATGTTTTGCATCACAATGCCATCATGTATGGGCAGTCGACCTGATTTGACCTCTTGACCTGTTAGAATTTGAACCAGTTGCTTTTCACCACCCGTAGGGTACTTTGTAGGCACGATGCAAACTTTGATTTTCTCAATAGCAGCGGTGGCTTTTTGTAGCGCTTTAATAGCCTTGGGTTTGTTGGCTTCTATGCCAATTAAAATAACGGTAGGGGTCAACAGTCTATCAAGAATTTTTATGCCGTCTACAATGGCGTTACTTTGTTCCATCATTAATAAATCATCAGCGGTGATGTAGGGCTCACATTCTGCGCCGTTAATGATAAGAAATTTAATATCGGGCTTGCTGCTTACTTTTATATGGGTAGGAAAACCAGCACCACCCATGCCAGCAATACCAGCATCAGCAATTATTTTAACTATTTCATGGTTAGATAGCTGTTCTAAATCTTCACAAACGTTTCTTTTACGCCAAGTGTCTTCGCCATCTACGTCAAGAAATACGCACAATTGACTTAAGCCAGATGGGTGAGCTATTACCGACATTTTGATTGCACTGATTGTCCCACTGGTAGGTGCGTGAATTGGCACTACCATAGGATTAGTACTTAACGTTAGCGCTTGCCCTTTTAGTACATGTTCACCGATGCTAACGAGTAAATCACCTTCTCGGCCGATATGCTGTTGCAGTGGAATAATTAACTGTTTTGGTAAAGCAAGATGCTTGATTGGCTTATTCGACGTTAGAAACTTTTGTTCAGGGGGATGAATACCACCATGAAAATCCCAAAAATTTCCACGCGTGATACGCTCTATTACTGATTCCACCATATTCTCCTAATCCAGTTGCTTTACTGGAATACTGGTTAAATCCCATTGCCAATTATGAATAGTATCTGGCAATTCACGCATTTCGATACAATCTACTGGACAGGGAGCAACACAAAGGTCACAACCCGTGCACTCATCAATGATAATAGTATGCATTTGTTTTGCAGCGCCGATAATGGCATCAACAGGACATGCCTGTATACACTTAGTGCAACCGATACAATCTTCTTCAATAACAAAAGCAACTTTTGGACGGTTACTTTTTGGAGCATCGTCTTTGGCATGGCTATCATCAAGAGGTTGTACTTCTACGCCCATTAAGTCAGCAATTTTTTTGATAGTATCTTCGCCACCAGGAGCACATTTATTAATGGCTTCGCCATCGGCAACTGCTTGCGCGTAAGGTTTACAACCAGGGTAACCACATTGACCGCATTGAGTTTGAGGAAGTAGTGCATCAAGCTGATCAACAATAGGGTCTGCATCGACTTTAAAGCGTACAGAAGCAAAACCGAGTAGTGCACCAAAAATGGCAGCAATACCGCCTAAAACAAGGATGGCAATAAGGATGTTCATGTTAAATTTTCACCAGACCGGTAAAACCAAGGAAAGCTAATGACATTAAACCAGCTGTTATCATCGCAATGGCAGTACCTTTAAAGGGGGCAGGTACATCAGCATTTGCTAATTTTTCACGCATGGCAGAAAACATAATCAGAACTAAGGAGAAACCTAGTGCAGCACCAAAACCATAAATAATGGATTCAAAAAAACCATGTTGTAATCTTAAGTTGAGTAAAGCTACACCAAGTACCGCACAGTTTGTGGTAATTAAAGGTAAGAAAATACCTAACAAACGATAAAGGCTGGCACTGGTTTTATGAACAACCATTTCAGTAAATTGCACAACAACGGCAATCACCAAAATAAAACTCATGGTAGTCAGATATTCGAGGTTTAGCGGCACAAGTAGGTATGTGGTCACTAAATAACTTAGCAGAGAAGCCAAAGTCATTACGAATACAGTGGCGAATGACATGCCTATAGCTGTTTCCGTACGTGAGGAAACACCCATGAAAGGGCATAGGCCAAGAAATTGTACTAAAACAAAGTTGTTTACAAGCACAGTGCCGACGAGTAGTAACAGGTAATCAGTCATTTACTTTAAAGGTCATTAGGTTATTGATGATAATAATGCCGCTATTATCCGTGTTTTTAGTTTATTTAACAACACACCTGAAGTAAGGGTATTATGGTTTTATTCATTTTCTTTGCTTTGAAATAACAAATGTTACTTCTACAAAAAAGCCGAATGGTTATGATACATTCGGCTTCATACATTGAAAAAGGTCAAGCTTGGTTATAATTTTGCAGGTTTACCTACATAATAACCCTGACAACCATCGATAAATAGTTTTTCTAATGTGTGTTTTTCTTCTTGGCTTTCTACGCTCTCAGCAAGCACGCTAATGCCGAGTCTATGGGCTAAATCAACCATCAATCGTAAGAAATATTGGTTGTTTTTATCATCATCAATATCACGTGTATAAGAGCTGTCCATTTTGATGTAATCAGGCGTTAAATCTCTGAAGAACTTAAATGAGGTTAAGCCAACGCCAAATCGCTCAACAGTTACTCTTGAGCCAACACGATGAAGCATATCAACCAAACGCTTAGCTGTTTTAATATTTTGTTGGAGGCCCAACTCTGATATTTCAAAGACTAATCGAGAGGCTGCACTTGGTTCGCGCAGTAATTTACGCTCTAACCAGATCATAAAGTGTTGATTGTTGATACTTCGAGGACTGAGATTAATACCATAGCTACTATCAAGCATGTTTTTACTGGTAATTTCTTTTATTGCGGTATCAATGATAAGTCGATCTACGTCAGTTATTTTGTCTAGTTTTTCGGCCATAGCAATAAACGTAGAGGTAGGTAACATGTCATCATTAGCGTTAAGGAAACGGGCTAATACTTCTCCGTAAACACGGCTATTACGACCAATTGGTTGGATTGGTTGTAATAATAAATTAATTCGTCCACTCGCTAATACACTATCTATTTCTTGTCGCCAGTTCTGATTTCCAAAGTTTGCGCTTGCATCGGTTAAAATATCAATGTCTTTTTGTGAATACCATGAGTTCACTTTTTGTGTTTGGGCAACACTTACGCCAGTATCAGCTAACGCCAATAATTCACCCAAAGGTTTTGACTGATCAAAATAAACTAAACCACTATAAGCTACAGAATCTAATTCATTAACTTGTTGATAGTCATTAAACTTAAGCATTAACTCGTTAGCGTAATCTTCAGCTGCCTTGAGTGTCATATTAGGTAATATTGTCGCAAAGTCGGAACTGTTTAAGCGAAATATTTTTCCAGTAGGCCTTGAGAATAAAGCTGATTTTATTATCTCTGCTACTTTTACAATGTAATTATCACCTGAACTGTAACCATGTACTTGATTAATAGTCTGTAGCTCAGAGCATCGTGTTATAAGAAGAACACCGAAATTAACAGGACTGTCGTTGATGATTTCATTTTCATAAAACTGCACAAATCGATTTCGGTTTTCAATACCCGTTAAGCTGTCCACATGCGCTTCTATCTCTAAATTCGTTGTATTGTGAAATTGCTCTGTCATCATCGACTTAATTTCAGCAATACCTTCTTCTAAAGCGGGGATTTCTAATAATTGTTGCTCATCCTGCTCTTTAGTAATGAAATCTGAATTATTAATTTTAGCGAGTTCATTACTAATTTGTTTGCTGATAACTCTAAAAATAGTTAACTGTAATTTATAATTTAATCTTGCCGAAATAAAAACAAAGATAATGGATAACGTAATAACGCCTATGAATAATTGCGTTAAAAAATTAATTATGCCAATAAAGTCTAATTGATATTGAACTTGTAAATTAAGTTCATTGATAGAAACCGTCTTACGTTGCGCTAAAAAAGAGTCGAGTGGATGAATATAGCTATTCTGATAATTAAAGAGTATTAAAGAATCACGCTTAATACTTAAGGTTTGGTAATCATCTTTGGCATTCAAAATAGTTGACAATTTTGTTGCGACTTCTTGTACCGGAATATCATTGTCGACAAACTGTTGGCTAATAGTTTGAATTGTTTTTTGTTGTGCTTGCGTTTGTTGATTCACAAAATTGGAAAGCAAAAAAAACGCAATGGCACCTAAAGCAATGATAAAAACTAATGCAAACAATATATTTTTGATAAATAACTTAGAAAACTTATACATAATGAATTTAAATGCTCCGTTAGAAGTCTATCAAGGGGGATAGATATACTGTATATATCAGCGCTATTTTTAATTTGAAATGACGAACGTATTTATAGCTACATT
>OJBB01000587.1_pt1 | contig 11780 bp, 7 predicted proteins | sample 1590401 | NCBI WGS metagenome assembly OJBB01 (sample SAMN05416789, study PRJEB24817) | seawater metagenome | isolation source: Sea water | place: Canada:Atlantic | collected 2013-07 | reverse complement strand
GGGCTGGTGACTTAGGTCGTGGGGGTTCAAGTCCCCCCATCCGCACCACTAGATTTAATTATTATAAAAGGCCGATACGTATGTATCGGCCTTTTTTCGTTTATTTCTATTACTCTTAACGTTATAAACTAATTCAACTGATTGTTTAACTTGGGGTTATATTATTTATTTACTGTGCTATTCATTGACAAAGAACAACTATTATCAGATGGTGTATGTGGCAGAATACAACAATGATAAATATCCCCACGCGAAAGGAACACGCGATTGTCACCCCAATTCTATAATGAAAATGCAGATGCTTTAGCACAGCAATACCTCTCAAAGTCTTTTGAAGAAGTGCATCATAGCTGGGCTCATCTTTTACCTAGTATTATAGAAAACCCCAACGCCCGTATTTTAGATATTGGCGCAGGTTCGGGACGCGATGCCAAATATATCGCGCAAGCAGCACTTAATAAACACGGTGATCAAAACGATACTCAGGTTATTGCCGTTGAACCAGCTAACTTACTAGCAGAGCTTGGAACACGTCAAACTGAAGAGCTTAATGTTAAATGGCTCACCGACTCATTGCCTGCATTAAGCACCATTACCAAACAAGAAGTCAGTTTCGACTTAATCTTACTTAGTGCTGTGTGGATGCACATTCCTATCAGTGATCGTGCTCGTTCAATACGAAAACTCGCAAACTTACTTAAGCCTGGCGGTAAGTTGGTTATTTCACTGCGCCATTCAGCGAGTACTGAACAAGCAGAGCAAGAGTGCAAAGCACGTAAAATGCACGCTGTGTGTGCAGACGAGCTTAAACAGCTTGCGACTGATGTTGGTTTATTCACCCAATTAGAAACACAAAAAGAAGAGGACAAACTCGGTAGAGGTCACGTTTCTTGGCAAACGGTTGTTTTGCAAATGCCAGACGATGGCACAGGCGCTTTCCCCTTTATTCGCCATGTCGCACTTAACGACGGTAAATCTGCCACCCACAAACTTGCCTTACTTCGAGTATTACTGAGAATTGCAGACGGCCACCCCGGTGCAGTACTAAGGCGGGAATCTTCAACTTTTGGTGGTAAAAATGGTGACCGCGTTATATTACCCGTTGGCTTAGTGGCGCTGTATTGGTGTCATCAATACAAAGATTTAATTGATGATCATAAAATATTTCAAACGCCTAATAAAAACCCCAATATGGGTTTTATGAAAGAAAATGGCTGGCATAAGTTAACCAAGTTTAAATCGTCTGATTATCGTATTGGTAACTTGTTCTCCGGTGATGATGCTGTAGCGCTGCATAAAACCATTTCTGCGGCCGTTCATAATATTAGAGATTACCCGTGTAAATACATAACCTTCCCTAATAGAGAAGCCAATAGCGACAATACCGTTTTTGAAGTCGCCAGTAAAACCGTAAAAGCCAAAGACAGCATTTTCCTTGATTTACAAACCCTAGAGCAGTGGGGCGAATTCTCACTGCCTGAATCAACATGGCTGGCGTTTAACCGTTATGCCTGTTGGATAGAGCCAGTACTGGTAAGTGAATGGGTGAAAACCATGGCTGGTTATGCGGGTAATGCGGAATATAAGTCACCAGAAAAACAATTTGAATTATTCCAAGCGCTAAATTGGGAAGAGCCTAAACGCACAACGGTTGAGGTACGTAAACGTTTTGAACAACTTAAAAAGCAATCGCCTCATAGTGAGTTAATAAAATGTGTATGGTCTGCAAAGTCATTAAAGAAACAATACGACATTGATCACAGCATGCCATTTTCCCGTTGGCCAAATAACGATTTATGGAACTTGTTACCAACCGACAGCACCGTTAACAACCAAAAAAGCGATAGATTGCCAACAGAGCAGAAGTTGAAACAAGCCAAAGAGCGCATGCAGCACTGGTGGCAAACCGCTTGGCTTGATGATGAGACTTCAGGCTTGGAGCCTTCAGCGTACTTAAGGCATAAGCAGAGCAAACATCAGCGTTTTTTTGCTGAGGCAAATATTGCCTTACCGGGATTAAGCTCAGATAACTCGTCAGTAGATGATTTGTTTGAAGCATTGCTAATGCAAAGAGGACGATTGAAAGAAATGCAGCAGTTGAGAGAATGGTAAGAGTACTGTTTTTAACTAATAAATATAAAGGAGCAAGTTACTCTTAGTGTAATAAATGAGCAGTTTCTTGTAAGGATGAGGGATTTATGAATATAGATAATTTAGATGTTGTTGTGAAAGTAGCGGCATGTGTTTGTGGGAAAGATGGTGTTATTTCTCAAACGGAAGAGGAAGCTATCTTAGCTACTATTTCATCGGAATATCCTGACTATTCTTTAATGAGATTTAACAAAACGTTAGACGATTTTTTTGATGATAATCTTCAACTTGAGGATTATTTAGAGCAAATATCTGATCTAAATCTAAAGCAATTTACTATCAATTTATGCGAGTTTAGTGCGAGTGCTGATGGTTTAGATTTAAGAGAAAACATAGCACTGCATAAAGTAAAACTAATATTCGGTGAAGAACTATGAGTCACTTCTCCGACGCTTCTCCAGATCCTAAATCACATATAAAAACACTCATGAGAATTGGCTATACAATGCCCTCTGCTGTTTCTGATATCTTGGATAACTCAATAACAGCAAACGCTAAAAATATCGAAATCCACTCACTTCCTAGTTTACAAGAATCTAATATATCAATTTTAGATGATGGCGATGGAATGTCTCCTAAAGAGTTAATTCATAATATGAGGATAGGATGTAAAGATCCTAGTGATGAAAGATTTAGAGGTGATTTAGGTCGTTTTGGTTCAGGCATGAAGACAGCTAGTTTTTCTCAAGCTAGGAGATTGACTGTTATTTCTAAAAAAGAAGGCGAACCAGTTTGTGCCGCAGTTTGGGATATTGACCGAATTGAAAGTGAGAACACTTGGTGTCTAGAAATTCTCGACCAAGATGAAATAGAATCACACCCTTTACTTCTTCTCAGTAGTACAAGTAAGTGCGGAACACAAGTCATTTGGGAAAAATTGAGTTGTCTTAATAAGACTAATCATTCTTTAGATGATCAAACAATTCTTGCTTCTACTCTTAGTGATTTAGGTGATTATATTTCCTTGCATTTCCATAAGTTTATGGATGGGAAAAACAAAAGAAATTTCACTATTAATAATGCTCAACTCCAAGGCATTGACCCATTCATGACTAAATCATCAGGATATCAAGAAGGTCGATCAGAAAAATTAAGATGTAAAGGTGGTCATATTGAAATCAACACTCATGTTTTACCCCATTTTAAGAGAATGGAGTCTACCCCACTAAAAAGGCTTGGTGGTGCAAATGGTATCGTTCAAAACCAAGGACTTTATATATACAGAGAGAATAGGTTAATTAATGCTGGTGGGTGGCTAGGTTTGGCCAAAACAAGTCAATTAGGTGCTTTAGCTCGAGTTGAAGTTAACGTGCCATCTTCCCTAGATCAAGAGTGGTCGACGGATGTTAAAAAGGCGAGTTTACAATTACCCCCAAGAATTAAAAAAGAGCTACGAAAATTTCTTTCAGATCCAATAAAAAGATCTAAACGCGTATATACATATCGTGGAAAGCAAGATCAGGCTAATAAGTATTGGAATATTAAAGAGAATGAAAATGACAAAATTATTAGTTATCAAATATCATCAGAAAATGACTCTTTAACAGATCTTTTTAGGGGAGCATCGAAAGAGCAAAAATCCCAATTAATTAAGTACTTGGGGCAGTTGGCAGAGAACTTACCGTTAAATCATATTTATCAAAAAATGTCTGAATCACCAAGAGAAATTGATCAGGAAAACGTAACCGACGCTTTATTAGAGTCAATCATGAGTAGAGTTTTTGAGGAAGAAATAAATGAATAAGAAAATATTTGAACAACTAATCTTATCTATTTCTGAAAGGCTTAAGATAAATCGTGATACAGGTATAAGCATTGAACCTGAATTTGTGCGAAAAATAGTAACCCGAACAATAAATGAATTAAAAGAAGATGCACCATCTCTTGAAGTTTCTGACATAGATATTGAAGCCTTAATTTTTAAAATATCAAATGTATTCGCAGTGAAAGTTGATGATGAATTAATTGTTCTAGCTGACCCTACAATACAAAGATGGTTAGACTCATCTAAAAAAGATATTACTTGGACACACTGGAAAGCTTATGAAAATATGCTTAAGAAGCAGGCGAGATCAGAGGAAACAATTAAAGCAAATGAAGATGTTATTGACGCCGTTCTAGATTACTCGGGAGATCCAAGGAAACTAGGCCCTTGGGCAAGAAAAGGCCTAGTTATGGGTAATGTTCAATCTGGTAAAACCCAAAACTATATAGGATTAATAAATAAAGCTATAGATGCAGGCTATAAAACAATAATTTTATTAGGCGGTCATTTAAATGACTTAAGAAAACAAACTCAAGAAAGGGTGGACGAAGGGGTATTAGGTCGTGAATCTAAACACATTATTGAATTTAAAAAAGAAAAAACAGTACCTATAGGTGTTGGTGAATTCAATATAAACAATGTAAATTCAGGAACTACAACCATGGGTGATTTTACTAAATCATTCGCTGATAAATTAGGGTTTAGTTTAACAGGATCTGATCCTGTTATTTTCACAATAAAAAAACACTCTGGAATGATGAAGCGATTGTATGAGTGGATAAGTGACCATCATTATTTAGATGTTATAAATAATATAAAACTAGATGGACCTTTATTATTAATTGATGATGAAGCTGATTATGCAACCGTAAATACTAAACACCATAAAGATGAAATAACAAGTACGAATGAAGGTATTAGAAACCTATTATCTCTATTTAAAAGGAGTTCATATATTGGCTATACTGCAACACCTTTTGCAAACATTTTTATAGACCCAGATGAAAACTCTTATTCTGATGAACATGATCTTTTTCCGTCTGATTTTATGGTTAAAATCCCAGTACCTAATAATTACCTAGGTCAAAATTTTTACTTTAATGGCTCTTCAAAAGCGATCGTAGCACTAGAAGAGAATAACTCTCTCTATGAGCTCAAAAAGGTCGATGAGATTAGCAGTATTCCTGAAAGTTTGAAAAATGCAGTTAGGGGCTTCGTTTTAGTTTGTGCTATTAGAGCTTTACGAGGAGACTCTACAGCACACAATTCAATGTTAGTTAATGTATCCCACCTTAAAGTCCATCAAAACAAACTTGAGTACTATATAAAGGAATATTTTGATGAACTTCAAAAATCTTATACTGCTTATAAAGGTTTAGGTGTTATTGGTGTTAGATCTAATAGTATTTTAAAAGATCTTGAAGATACATTTTATAGCTTATTTAATTGCCAAGAAGAATACATCGATGTATTTGAATTGCTCACAATTGCTTTCAATAAGATTAAAGTTTGGGCGGTTAACCAGTCAAATGGTGCAAACGAAAAAGTGCTAGATTATTCTAAATCTCGGGATGAAGGTCTTAATGTAATAGTAATAGGAGGGCATAAACTATCAAGAGGTTTGACCTTGGAAGGATTGTCCATTTCTTATTTCACAAGAAATTCAAAAGCATATGATACTCTGATGCAAATGTGTCGTTGGTTTGGTTACAGACCCAAATATGATGACCTTTGTAAACTATTCATATCAAATGAATCTGAATATTGGTATTCATTTATTGCAGAGGCAATAGATGAATTATATTTAGAGCTAGGGATAATGAGAGACCGAGAACTTACTCCCAAGGAATTTGGCTTGAAAGTTAGAGAACACCCCGGTGCTATGATCATTACAGCAAAAAATAAGATGGGAGCATCTGTTTCCGAAACTCGCTCACAGGATCTCTGGGGGCAAATATTAAGACGTTTCAGGTTTAAAAGTGATAAAAGTTCAAATGACTTTAATATTAAATATGCTAAAGAATTTGTAACAAACTTATCAAATACTCGTGCTGGTAAAACTTATAATGGTGAGCCATTAGTTTGTAAAGATGAAAAGTCAGGTTCGACCATTTTATCCGAGGTTGATTATGAAGATATTATCAACTTTATCTCTAAAATAGACCTACCAGAAGATGAAGTGGGTGATAAAGCACTTATTCATCAATTGAAAGGAATGATGCAAGATGACACTGTTCCTAAATTTAAAGTAGCGATATTCAACCAGAAATCTAGAGGTGAGCCAGCTTGGGAAAAAAACATAAAAAATGATTCTGAGATAAATTTCATAAATACGGATTATCCTTTTGCTGATCTTAATATAACTATGCCAAAGAGACTGTTAAATTCTAATGGAAAGTATCTTTACAAACCGAGTGTTAATCTTGGCAATAGTGATGATGAAAAAATATTTCTTAAAGAAAAAATACGAGACAAAATAAAATCTATAAAGAAAAACTCTGCAAGTTATGACTATATTGCGGCACCAGAAAGGGATTACCCTACTTTAATTATTTACTTATTTGCAGTAGCTATAAGAGATTTAAAAGAGCAACCTAAAACGGAAGAAAGCTTCAAACTTGGGCATGGTTTGTCTCCTACTTTAGGTTATACCATTGCTATCCCAAGACCTGAGCATTTAAAAGGGAAAACACAGGGTGAAGTTAAAAAGTTAATTAAGAAGACAAAATATAGCTATCAACTAAACAAGATTGCGCAACGCCTCGATATCGTTGAGGAGTATAGTGATGAATAAATACGATGAATTCTTCGATGATAACCCATGGAAGAACATAGTAGATCCAACATACCCGAAAGGTCACAGATTATTTTTAAATGATGACAGATTTTGGGTCTCAATGGACAATGATGGAAAAATACTATTTTTTATACATGATAAAAATACTGGAAAGGTGAAGCCACCTGATAACCTAGCAGGTGTTAAAATAGAGCTTGTCGAATATGCTGATGATGCTAAACGGTTAATCTGTACTTTAACTTCTAATGAACCAGAATTACAAAACAAGTTTTGTATGGTTACAAAAGATATTGCCTATAAATGTACGGGGTTAACCGGTAGCTTATTATTTAATAAGGTTATTGAACTCATTAAGTCATGGGCTAATTTCTTAAAACCACAAAGAAGTGGTTTATCTGAAGCTGAATATATCGGATTATGGGGAGAACTTTTTACACTTTCTGAAATAATTTTACCACATCATACTCCATTAAATTCAATGCGGTTTTGGGTAGGACCTGAAGGTAAAAAGCAAGATTTTACGCTAAATAAGATTGCTGTTGAGGTTAAAACTAGTTTTTCAAGCGAGGCAAGAAAAATTACGATTAGCTCATTAGAACAATTAGATATAATAACTGATGAGTTATACCTGTTACACGTAATTGCTAATCCTTCAGACTCAAAGTCAGGATATTCTCTAAGGGATTTATATGAAAAATCTCTCTCTATTATCAGCCAAGATCAATCTTCAGAAATTATATTTATACAGAAAGTTTTTGATTTATATGGCAAAGCAAGCGAAAAACAACTCAACATTAAAAACACTTTAATTACGCATACACTTTATGAAGTTACAGATTCATTCCCGTGCTTAAGGCATAAAGATATCCCAAGTGCTATCGCAGGTTTGAGGTATGACTTATTAGTTTCTGCAATTCGAGAATATGAAAGCAAAAAATTAATTGAAGAGGTAATTAAGAATGGATGATCTTTTAGCATATAAAAATGAACTTTACAGTATCTCAAATAATGATGCTGATAAAAATGAAATATTCCCAGAAGAAAGTTTTTTTGAACATGTAAGTGAGTTGTTATCTGAAGCTGGTATTTTAGATGATGTTCAATACTGCCCTTATCGGAATACTCGTAAAGGCATGAGATTAGACGGTTATAGCTGGAATGCACTTGAAAAAACGATTTGTGGGATTGTTGTTAATTTTACGAATGAAGTAGACCTTATTGACACACTAACAAATACACAAATTAAAGATATTAGCCGGAGGGTTACTAAGTTTTTTGAAGGGAGTGTTGATAAAACTTTTATTAGTAACCTTGAAGTTACAGACCCTGGAAAAATGGCTGCGGATGAAATCAGCCATTACCTTGAGGATGCTATTAAAATAAGAGTGGTAATATTTACCGATCAACAACTTAGTACTCGTGTTAAGAAGCTTTCCATAGAGGAAATACTAGAGAAAGATACTTCCATTGAAATTTGGGATATTGAAAGGTTAAAAGAGTTATCTCAATCTGATGGTGATTCAGAAGAGTTTACTGTAGACATTAAGGCGTTAAAGGGGGAGTTAAAGGTTTTACCTGCTAACGATTTAGAGAATGGTGTAAGTACGTATTTAGGCATCATGCCAGGTACATTACTAAGCGATATATATGATGAATTCGGGCAACGGCTTTTAGAGAGTAATGTAAGAACTTTTCTAGACTTTAGAGCCGGAACGAATAAAGGAATGCGTAAGTCATTATTGACAGAGCCAGAACGTTTCTTTGCATATAATAATGGTTTAACAGTTACGGCTACTGCCATTAAAACTGAAATAGTTAATGGGCAAACGGTAGTGACTGAATTGGAAAATATGCAAATAGTAAATGGTGGTCAAACAACTGCTTCTATATATTTTTCTCCTCGTGATAAGGGAAAACTAAAAGGAGAAGACCGAGAATACTCTTATAGCGAAATCGATTTATCAAAAGTATTTGTGCAAATGAAGCTAACTGTTGTAGGTGAAAAAGAAACAGCCGATATATTAAAGAGTAATATTGCAACTTTTGCCAATTCTCAAAACTCTATCCAGCAATCTGACTTGGTGTCGAATCATCCTTTCCATACTAATATTGAAACACGCTCTAGGAAGCAGTTAATGCCAGCAGGAGAAACGGGCTTCCCCACAAAATGGTTCTATGAAAGAGCTAGAGGACAATATTCAACTCAATTAAGAGCTATGAGTACTAGCAGACAGAATAAATTTATTGCTGAATATCCTAAGAACCAAGTTTTTACAAAAACCGACATGGCCAAATATGAAAATACTTGGAGAATGAGACCAAATGAAGTTAAAAGGGGGGCGCAAGCTAACTTAAAATTACTAGGTCAATCAATCCTTAAAGAGTTTGAAAAAAATGAAGATGAGTTTGGTGCTGTATTTTTTAATGATTTAGTTGCAAAAATGATTCTGTTTAGAGCGGCAGATTATGCCATTCCTCGATCAGAATGGTATAAGGCAGAAAAAGGTTTGAAGGCAGAGGTTGTAACTTACACTTTAGCTCTCCTTAGGTATTCGTTGAAAAAACATAATATGGATATTAATTTAGATCGAATATATAAAAAACAAGAAGTATCAAAAAGTTTAACTGACTATATTGTGGAGCTTGGTAATTTTGTTCGAAACAAAATTACAGATCCTTCTTTTAGAAGTGGAATAGCTAACCCTTCAGAGTTTTGTAAATCTGAAAAAGGTTGGGTAAAATTTCAGGCTCTTGAAATTGATTTAAAAAATCTAGACCCACAAGATTTATTAACTAACAACCAATTAGTGGAAGTGAATGAGAAAAAGAATAAGCTCAAAAGTACATCTAAAACAATCAATGATCTTGAATATGTTATGAATATTTCAGCCAAAGAGTGGACTTTACTTTCAGAATTTCACTCGGATACATATCCCCCATTTCACCAAAATGTTGAGATACCAATGAAATGTGTGTCTTTACTTCAATATGGTAAAGTGCCATCTGATAAGCAATTAAAAGTGGCTGTTAAAATCAGGGATAAAGCATATGAAGAAGGATTTGATTTTGTTGGGTAATATTTATCGGTGATATTAGAGCAGAAATGTTGTGAGGGATACTCTGTTAATCCCTCACATTTTTAGACTAAAATACCTGATACTACCTTAGCTATTTTATTGGCTAATAACGGGGGCACAGCATTACCAACTTGTACATATTGCTCAGTTCGGTTCCCTACAAAAAAATAATTGTCTGGAAATGTTTGTATTCTAGCCGCTTCTCTAACTGTCAGGCTTCTGCATTGAAGAGGATCTGGGTGTATGTAGTAATGACCATCTTTAGATATATGGCAAGTAATAGTTGTAGCAGGTAGATCCCATGGTTGGACTCTAAACCTATCAGCAAATTTACCACTCTTAAAGTTTTTATGCTGTGGAATAAGGTACTCAGGGTAATCTTTGGATTTAGGGCTACGTGAGCTCCAATTTAAACGGTTACTAACACCGCCCCAAACACTACAAAATAAGTATCTTTGTAAGTCAGAAGTTAAATGGCCTCTAGTTTCATGATTAGTAATATATTTACCTAACTTCTTATCATAAAACCAATCTCTCAATTCCTTTTTCTTAATACTTGAAGTACGCTGTAAAGAGAATACCCTCCCTTGCTTATCAGTTGGTATTCCTATCGATTTATAAGTTAATTCGATTTCATCCGCGATCTCAATTTGGTTATTCACTCTTAATGATTTTATTGTTTCCTTCACATCATTCTGAATATTACTTACCCAATTTTCATCTGTATTAGTGATTTTTGATAAGCCACTTCTTAGTGCGGGCAAATCAGATAGTACGTCTCTTATTGATGTTAACTCTTCATTTTTAGTCAAGCGTATGTCTTTGACATTTGGGTATAAATCGTCTCTAACTCCTATGAGAATTACACGATGCCTTCTTTGTGGTATTCCATGCAATTCGCTATAAACTACAAAATCTTTGGGTTTTATTTTTTCATCAGCGGATAGAGGGACTTCTAGTGATAATATTTTATAGCTATGTTTTTTTCTTCCCCTTTTAGGTTTAGTCTTTACAGACTCACATGGATTATGCAAATCACTAAATATTGTTTCATAAATAGACTCTCCATTTACCTTAGCTGAAAGCATACCTTTAACATTTTCCATCACAAAAAGGGTAGGTTGAAACTGAGCAATAACTTTTAAATATTCTTTATAAAGAAAGTTCCTAGGGTCTAATGTAGGATCATAGTTTTTATTACTTCTATTTCCAGCTAAAGAGTATGCTTGGCATGGAGGGCCTCCAATTAAAATACACTCGCTTTCACCCACTGAATCTGAAATTTTTCTGTTGATAATCTTATTGTCTTTACCTAACTCTAAATTCTGAGCTTCAGCATCAGCGGCACTTACTTGAATTGCAAATTCGGGGAGTTGATATAACTGTTCTTCGGGGGTTTTCCCTAGTTTACCTTTAAGAAAATCATAATACTCTTTAGGTGCATTACCATCAAATTGTCGAAAAAAAGCGCGAAGTTTAAGTGTTCTGTAAGCGCTTTTTTCTTTCTCTATTGAAATTGAAATTTTGAAAGGTGAATTACCATCAGCATCTTTTAGTGCTGAAAATCCTTCGCCAAGCCCGCCGGGGCCAGAAAAAAGGTCAATTATTTTAATTGGTTGTTTCATGAATACCATAGAGGAATTTTTACTGCGTATAGTACCAGGAATTTTAAATTAAAGTTATAGAAAAATAGGAATATGGTGTGATTTTTTATTAAGAAAAGTTAACTGAGTTAAATTAGTGGTTTATAAGTACATATAATCATCAGCATAGAATAAAGACCTGTGTATTAAAAAAGAGCCTGTAAAGTAAACTTCAAAGCTCTTTTTTCATCGTGATAAAAACACTACCCATTATTTTAAAGACTTCAGGTATGCCAATAAATAATTCTGTTCTGCTAGGTCTGTAATTTGAACATGACGCATACGAGTACCAGGCACTAAAATATCGTTACCTGCAATCCATCGGCGAAGGTTGGCTTCTGTCCACG
>OJBB01000580.1_pt1 | contig 11923 bp, 7 predicted proteins | sample 1590401 | NCBI WGS metagenome assembly OJBB01 (sample SAMN05416789, study PRJEB24817) | seawater metagenome | isolation source: Sea water | place: Canada:Atlantic | collected 2013-07 | reverse complement strand
TCAGTGGTGGTGGTCGTTGTAATTTCACCAATGAAAATACCACGCCTGAAAATTACCTTTGTCAAAACCCTCATTTTGCCAAATCTGCATTAAGTCGTTATAGCGCACAAGATTTCATTGATTTAGTGGACCGTCATGGCTTGAAATATCACCATAAAACACTAGGGCAATTATTTTGTGATGACAGCGCGCAAGATCTTGTTGATATATTGATGACCGAATGTGATTGGGCTGGCGTAAAGCTCGAACTACGCAGTGAAGTTCTGTCCGTATCAAAAGTAAAAAGCAAAGAGACTGGCGATGATGGGCAAGGTTATTTAGTGACAACGAGTGATAAAAGCTATCAATGTAAATCGTTAGTTGTTGCCTCTGGCGGTTTAACTATGCCCAAATTAGGTGCAACAGCTATCGGCTATAAAATTGCTGAGCAATTTAACCTAAACGTGCTGGAAACCCTAGCAGCATTAGTGCCGTTTACCTTGCATGAACATGATAAACAACGCTTTGATGGTTTGTCTGGTATCAGTTTATTAACCGAAGTGACTAGTGAAAATGGTACACGTTTCAAAGAGAATATCTTGTTTACTCACCGTGGTTTATCAGGACCTGCGATATTACAAATATCGTCTTTTTGGCGAGCAGGGCAAGCGGTTACTATTAATTTATTGCCAGAACATAATCTTATTGAAACTTTAAGTCAGTGGCAAAGTGAGCAAGGGCAAAAGTCGGTGAAAAACCTACTAGCGACCTTGTTACCGAAACGCTTTGTTGAAGTTTTGGTTAAAGATGGTGTTATTGCAGATAAACCAATCAAACAACTTAATCACCCTGAAATTACTGCACTAAGTGACTATTTACATGCGTGGCAGATCAAGCCAAATGGTACTGAAGGCTACCGAACAGCCGAAGTTACTTTGGGTGGTGTTGATACTGACGAGCTCTCTTCGAAAACTTTTGAGAGTAAAAAACAGCAAGGGCTGTTCTTTATTGGGGAAGTCATTGATGTCACGGGTTGGTTAGGGGGCTACAATTTCCAATTTTGCTGGGCTAGTGGATATGCTTGTGGCCAAGCGGTTTAATTTTTGTAGAGATACATTTAAAACTGAGACAATCCATTTAAAAAAGAGACAAATTTAACTTTGTCTCTTTTTAATTTAACCTTAATCGGTAAGGTCTAACCTTTGCAAAATGTTAGCTAACCAAGGTTCTGCTTTCTTTGGTCTAACAAAGGCAATAGCAGTAGCAGAAAATTCTGATTTTCTATTACAAGCATCAATCAGATTTTGCTCCATAGCAGGCAAAAATTGCTGAAATGGATTTATCTGATTGGCAGGAAAGCTCCAGCAGGTTTTTAGGAATTCCATTGCTGCTTTTACATCTTTGATAACCTTACTTCTAGCTCCCTTAATTGTTTTATGATTGAGGTTATAGCGTTTACAGCTTTCCCTAACTTTTGAGTAAGCAATAGGATTAGATGCATTGTCAAAACGAGATTGAACCGTACCTGGAATTTTGTCATATGACAGGAGTGATACATCACTAAGAGAGCAGGGATCTAAAAGCTTAATTTGTTCATTTGCGTGAACAGTAATTGAACTTGTTACCCATACTCTTGTATTTTCATCAGTCAGAGGAAAATAGTCATGCTTTCCCCCTTTGTCTCGTGGCCGATTAGAAAATACACAAGAATATCTGTAATTCAAAGGCTCAAATGCTAACCACCAATAACCAGGATGAGTATTTACTGCACCATTAATTATTTTTTTAGGACGTGTCCCATCTGATTTTTTTACAGCGCCTTTGGGCCTAAAATGATCAACATCAAAATCAGTCATAATTCTTGAAACTTCAGAGTACCAGCATTTATCTCCGAATTGTCTGATGAATCCAGGTTTAAAATCTGACCATTTATTCCCAATTTTTTTTATTTTGTCCGATTTATCTGTTGCAGCAACCACAAGATGTTTCCATTGCGTTGCCTTTTGATCCCAATTATTGGGCTTACAGTTATTGATTTGATTTAAAGCAATATACCTCATTAGTCGATCAGTCCTTGGTCTTTCAAAATGGCTTCTAACAGTCTCACTCGATTTTCGATTGCTTTTGTTTCAGGTATGCTGGCTATTTGCATTGCCCTTTTTCGAGCAATTAAAAACTGTCTGTAGTCCTCATCTGGGTGGGTATAGCCATAACCTAATCGTTCTAATGAACCATTAAGCTTTCTTAGTTCTTTGGTTTCGTTTTCGGTTAAAAATTCTTTTTCGAGCAACGTTCTACGTTGCTCGATAACACCGCTAGTATGTCTGTCTAGTGTTGTCGCCATGCCAAACATATCACTTGTCAATATTCCATTCACCCCCATGCCTATTGGACTTTCAACAGGTACTTCAGCTATCGACTGGCCATCGGAATTATTGCGTATCACTTGTATTTGCTGCTTATCTAGTTCTGCAATCGCCAAAGGGTGATGGGTTACCATTAATATATGACAGAATTTTTGATTAGGTATGAACCGTTTAAGAAAGGTATGGTATTTGGCTGCCCATGCAGGGTTTAAATGAGTATCGGGTTCATCTAACAAAAATAATGAATCATCTTCAACGGTAAACTCTAAAAGGCCTAATACGGTCAGTAACTGTTGTTCGCCTTCACTTAGTTCACTAAAGCTAACAATTTCGTCGTTGTGTAATTTAACTTTAATATTTACGCTATCAATAAGTTCAGAAAGCAATGTGCTTTCTAGCATTTTGAAAAAGTCCTTAGGCTTTAAGCCTTTGGCTACCTTTTTTAATCCATAAATATCAGGTAAAAATAAATGTACGAACTCATTATCAACACCTTTCCCTGTTAATGAGGTAGCTTCTTCTCTTGTCGATTTTACTGGTCCATAACTATAAGGAAGTAGCCTATCTAAAAATTCTCGTACTACGCCTCTTGCGCCCCAAAAAATGTCCTTTTTATTCTTTTTCCCCCACTCAGGTCTTCGAAATACAAAGTGAACTGAATGAAAGTCTTTTATACCCAATTGCTCAGCTAGGAACTCACGGCCTACACCGTGTTGTTGGTTTAAAAAGAAAGCGAGTAAAACAAATTGGCTATGAAATGGCTTAGCATAAAATAAGGGACGAACTTCATCCTCTATTTTTACTTCATTTTGTAAAAGCTGATTATAAAATTTAGTTCTATGTGGTCTAAATAAGTCTTCGAGCCTATCACTAGGCCCTGAGTAATAGGCAAATAGATGTTGAGGTAAATATTCAGAAGCCCCATTTTTATTACGCTTTATTTTCGACAAAGCAACAGGTTCAAATTTTGAATAGGTGTTATCTTCCTGTTTTATTGCAACCTTAATTTTATGCTGTTGGTGAGGAGTTACGCCATAATCAGGTGAAGCATCAATCTCAATACGCTTTTCATTATTTGCACCCAGAGAATAAATTAATTCGTAACTGAATGGAGTTTCTTCATCTCCAAGATCTAAGGCTCTAAAAATACGCACTAATGCCTCAATAACATTCGATTTTCCCGAGCCATTTCTACCAATAAGAACCGTTAATAATTCTTTATCATCAAAATTAATTTCTAAATTATGGATATTTTTAAAGCCATCCCTGATTTTTAAAAAATCTACTTTCACTTTTTTGCCACCTTAAAAGTACTACTTACACCTTCTCCAATTTGCATAACTGCTTTTTTCTCAATGAGTTTTTTTAATTCACTAAAAACATCATCAATAGCGATAAAGGTATTATCAGATATAGAATCAAACAATGCTTGTGCAGACATATTTTTTCTATTAGTTTTTAATAGCTTAAATAACTCACTAGTTTGCTCATTATTTTCAGTTTCTTTTTCTGTAACTACTTCAGGTTGCCGTTCAGGCTTTTTATCAATTGCCTTAGGTTGTTCTTTCTTACTTTTCTGCGTAGCTTCTTTTTGCTCTGGCTTAGTTTGCTGCGACTGGGAACTTAGTGCTTCAGTATTGATTGCTGGCCTGTAATCTTCTGATATTGGAGAGAATAGCTTGCCGCTAAATGCTCGCGCTAGTATTGACTGTGTCATTTTATCGACACGAATTTTGGCTGCTTTGTATTTCTTTTCTACTAGGTCAGCTTGTATAAATAATTCTTCCGTCTTTTTGACAATCTCTAATTGCTCCTGAAAACTAGGAAGGTTAATAAATACACTCCTTAACGATATTTTATCTATAGACTTTGTAGCTACCCCTCTAACATACTGTTGGATATTTCTTTCCCCATCAAAACTTTTGAGGAAATAATATACATACTTTGAGCTAATGAGAGCTTCGTCAAATCGTAATGAAAATAAATTCATTGCTAGACTAGCTGGGCGATTTAAGTGTGGCATATGGTAAACGAAACCAGCATTACCAATTTTACCTACGAGAATTTCACCACCAAATAACTTACTCTTTCCAAGAAACTCGTATGCGTCTTCGGTTATATAAATCAATAAGTCGTCGAAGTTGTTTTTTTCGAAATTAGTAGCTCTAATCATACAAGCAAAATCTACATCTTCTTTAAGCTGGACATGTTTTTTGAGAACTTTATAGCTGCCATTTGCATGATAATCAGTAAGAAATGAAATCAAGTTTCCAAGAGGGGCGACTTCCCACTCTTTTGGGATATTTCTAATTGGTAAATCTTCTTCTAAGTTTGAAAAATCGTATTTTCTTAATTTTTTTCCTGTACGCTCAAAATGCTTCTTAGAATCTAGCTCAAAAGACTTTTTTCTGTTCTCTACAATCTGTTTCAATTCATTTTTGATATTAAATGCTTTATCTTTTCGCCAATCCTTGGTGAGTTCGCCGGAGGTGGCGGCAGTGAGAACTGATTGTCGGAAGCGTTTTAGGATGATTGGGATTTTATCGAGCCGTGCTTGTGCTGTTTCCACTTTAGCTAATACAGCATCAAGCTTATCTACGATACGTTTTTGTTCATCTAAAGATGCTAATGGCAGCGTTAAGTCGGCTAATTTTTGAGCGTTAACGTTTTGTACGGCCACACCAGCAGCCTTATCGGTAATTTGCTGCCAGTAATCCTTTGAGTTCAAAAAGTGAGATAAGTATCTAGGGTGAACTCTTTCGCTAGGTTTAAATCTAATTAAATATGAAGCAAATACCGCATTTTCAGGTGGATTTTTAATCAAAGAATGAAAGCCAACGGATCCTGCCCGTGATATTACAATATCATCATCTTCAAGTTGATATTTTTTGACATCACCAGGCTTGTCCACACAAAATGGAACTGTTTCCCAATTGACTTTGCCTGAGGTTAAATCAGTTGTCCTTAAGTAGCGAACATCACCAGTTGCATCACTTTTAGTTGTATATCCATATTGCGGTTTTGAGGTTATATCGCCTAATCTCACCCTCTGCCATTTTTCTAATTCCGACATTACACAACATCCTCACCAGTATCTACGACTGCATCTAACTCTACTAAGATTGATTGCAAATCGGTAATAGCCCCCGCTAGTTCTTCAATCGCACTGTTGATCAATATATCTGGCTCAGGTAAGTTGGCTGCATCTTCAATGCTGTCGTCACGTATCCATGCTAAATCTAATGAATCGTCTTTGGCAGCGATTTCTTCACGAGTAAAACTACGTAGTCGGCAAGTATCGACATCTCCAATTTCACTGCCGTCTTTATGATTATCAATAAAGGCTTGGCGTTTGGCATCGTCTACTTGAGTCAAATCACTGCCAACAGCTTGATAAAATTCATCGAAATGGGCTTTAGTTAATACCGTGCGTTTACCAAATTGCGGCATATTGGCTCGGAGGTCATACACCCAGACTTTTTTGGTGTTAGCTTTGTCTTGGTTGATGTTTGTTGGCTTTTCAAAAAACAGTACATTGGTTTTTACGCCTGCTGCATAGAAGATACCTGTAGGTAAACGTAATATGGTATGCAGATTACACTTTTCCATTAGGTCGTTGCGGATTTTACGGCCTGTGGAACCTTCAAATAGTACGTTGTCTGGCAATACTACCGCAGCACGGCCACCGGGCTTTAACATGCTATGGTACATGGCATGTAAGAAGGCTAATTGTTTGTTTGAGGTATAATGTACTAAGTCATCACGTGTTGGTATGCCACCCCCTTGTTTAGTACCAAAAGGCGGGTTAGCTAAAATCAAACTAGCTTTAGGTAGATCTTTACCTTCGTTTGAAAGCGTATCTCCGTACAATACACCAGCGTTCTTATTATCAATTGCTAAGTCGTGTAGCATCAAGTTCATCATCGCTAGACGGCGTGTATCGGGCACTAACTCCATACCAAAGAATGTGCCGTGCTGATATTTTTCGTATGCAGTTTCATCTAGGGTTTTTATGTCGTTGTGCTTTTTAAGCTCATGATGCGCCGCAATTAAAAAACCTCCTGTACCAGCGGTTGGATCAACGATTACATCATCCAAATTTGGCTTCATGAGTTCAACCATGGCTTCGATGAGAACTCGCGGAGTAAAATATTGACCAGCACCTGATTTTTTCTCACTAGCGTTTATTTCTAGTAAGCCTTCGTACATGTCGCCTAAGCCTTCTTCTTTAGCAGAGTACCAATCAAGGTTATCAATTTCAGTCACTAATTTGTTTAAGGTAGCTGGTTTTCTAATACAAGTAGAGGCATCGGCAAAAATAGCTTTAGTGATCAGTGAGCCGTGTGAGCCTAGGTGAATAAGCAGTTTTTTGTATTCTTCTAAGCGGGTAACAGCATTGAACTCTTCAATGTCAGACCAACGAAAACCTTCAGGAATTAGCTCTTCTTGTCCTGTTTCTTCTACCATTTTTAAAAAAATTAGGTAAGTTAATTCATTTAGGTACTCATGGTAGGTTACGCCGTCATCTCTTAACAGGTTACATAGGTTCCAGAGTTTATTAATTAGGTCTTGTGTGCTCATTAGTTTCTGCTTATTGAATTAGTTATCGTTTATTTGCTATCTGCTTTTTATGCTGGTACTAGGCCTAGTTTTTGTATGGTCAAAATATAAAGGCATTGTACATGATTAAGCCGATCTTTGTTGTTCAACCTCTGACCAAATAGATTTATTGAATTGGCTTAAAATATCAGTGATCGGTTGTGTGAATAACTTAGTGGCTCGCTTAATACCACCAATTTGTTTAAAAATACCTTCATTAAGATTAGTTTCATCAACGATGATGTTGGCTTTAATTTGTCCGGCTATGGTTTCAAGCCATTCGCGTTGTGGGGTTTTCCATGGTTGACTATTAAGTATTTTAGCTAAGGCTTTATCGACACGTTGCTCGTAAGGGATTAGTGCTTCACCTAATGCTGCTTGGCGAATAAAGCCAATAATACGGGCGGCAATATCTTCATTTTTAACTTCTTTCCAAGCTACTTTTAAATCTTCTTCACGAAATTCGTTTTTTTCCAATTCTAGCGCTAATTGTTTTAGGTCATCGCGGGTTAATTCCCATGGGCGCTGGATAACGGTTTGAATAGCCACCATGCGATTGCTATTCGCGTTTACAAACTTGTTAAAAGATGAAAGATAGTCCTCAGGCTTTTGACCACTACCGTAACCTGTTGAGGTTCCTGTAACTTCATCACCATGAGTGGATATAACCACTTTATTGTTACCACCTGTCCCTTTTACCCTCAAATCAAGTAGCTCGCCCAAGCCAGGATTATTAATAAACCAGTCCGCAACGTCGTGGAGTTTCATGTTTTTCAATTCTTGTGCAAACTCTTTAGGTGGCTTACCTACAATGCTCTCAAAGTCTGAGTGTTGGTTTGGTGAAAGGTAATTCTTTTTGCTTTGTAATTTTGCAAGGAATTGGTCTTTAGCTAATTGCTGTAGTTTTGGATCTGGGCTTTCTTTTATTTCACTTTCAAGTTCAGTAAAGGTGATATCAACCTTAGTAACAACAGGTTTCATACTGTTAACTTTTTCAAGCTGTTTATAGATATCCACTGCATCAAAGATACGAAAACGCTCTTTAGATATTTCATCACATTTCCGAGTTGCACGGCCAAGCATTTGTTCAAATAGAATTCGGCTATTTACACGACGCAAAAAAACTAAGTTACATATTTTTGGAACATCAACACCTGTTGTAAGTAAGTCTACTGTAACGGCAATGTTAGGGAGTCTGTCGTTTTTGTATCTGCGTATTTTTTCTAGTGGCTTGTCTGATGCTCCGGTAATTTTTTGAATGGCATCGTCATCAACTTCACCTAGGTAGTTTTCACACGCTTCTTTTAACGCTTCAACTACATCATCTGCGTGTTTATCTGTGACACAAAAAATTAAGGATTTTTCTTGTGAGTATGGGTTTAAAGAGTCACTTTCGATAAGCCATCGACATATCTCTTTGGTAAATTCAGGTGCAATGACTTTACGGTTAAACTGGGCAACGTCAAAGTTTAGCTCGTCAGGTGTATTGATAAGGTCTAACTGTTGAGTTTGAGGATCGTAAACTTGAACTTCTTCGTTTACCTGATATTTAATACCGTCTGTATTGAGTTTGGTATGAATTCGCGTTGGCGGTAGATGATCAACTAAGTGTCCATCGATTACGGCTTCAGTATATGTGTAGGTAAATACAGGGTCGCCAAAGATATCTTTAGTATGCAATGCTGGTGTTGCTGTTAAACCCACTTTGAACGCATCAAAATATTCGATTACAGCACGATACTTTGACATATAATCTTTTTGATCACGGAACTTAACTTCAGTTTCGCTTAACTCTCGATCAAGTAAATAGCCTCTGTGACATTCATCAACAACAATACAGTCGTACTGGCCTACACCTGGCTTGGCACCGTTATCTGAAGGGTACATGATCCGTTTTACGAGACCTTGTACTGTGGCAATATGGACTTTGGTGTCATCTTCTGGGAATGGTTTGGCTGCTTTGTCAGGCTCAATGCCTAATACTTCGAATGTATCAGCAAATGAATTGATAATACTTTCCATTTTAACTTCGCCAAAATCGACGGTGGCCTGCTCACCTAGAGCACTTCGGTCAACTAAAAATAGAATACGACGAAATCGCTCAGCTTTAAGTAAACGATAAACAAGTGCGATACATGTTTTGGTTTTTCCTGTACCTGTTGCCATAGCAACCATCGCTCGTTCTTTTCCATCTTTAATCGATTTTTCAATTTTTAAGATAGCTTTTTTCTGGTAGTCACGAAGTTTTAACTCGTAGTCAAAGCCCATGTCATCAAGTTCTGCATTGGCTTGTTGAGGCGTTTGGCGTAAATAGGTTTTTATTTCTTGTGGTGAATACCAACCTTTGAGTGCTTTACGGCGATTAGTATTATCACGAACATCTAAAAACCAGATCCCACTTTCTTGCTCTAATTGCTTTAAATAAGCACGACCATTAGTTGCAAAAGTGAGTGGTACATTAAATTCGCCATATGGAGTTACTTCTACGTCTTCTGGTAGGTTCTCAATACCTCTTGCATAGCGCTTTGCTTGATCTATGGCTCCATATACATTTTTAGCATTCTTTTTGGCTTCGATAACGCCTACGAGAGTCATGCCAATAAATAAAGCATAATCGGCAGGACCAGAAGCTGTAGTCCATTCGGCTATAGCTTTATTTTTGTTTGGCTCTGGCTTAGAACCAGGTATTTTTTTACCATTAATAATTCTATCAGCATGTCTGATATTAACCGTATCAGCTTCCCAGCCCGCATCAACTAACTGTTGATCTATAATTACGCGAGTTTCGGCCTCATCCATCTCAAACAGTGATTTTTCAATACGCTTAAGCTCTGCGGCTTGTTCTTTTTTCGGCTTTGCTTGAAATGACTTTATATATTCTTTATTTGCTGTTTCGGCTGCCGATTTGTACTGTGCTACTTCCCTTTCATTATCAGTTGCTATTTGCTCCCAGACAGCTTTATCAGCAGCCATTTTTTCAGCACGTTCGCGTTCAGCATTAGCTTTTTCAGATTCAATTTTTCTGAGCTCTTCAGCGGTTTTTATTCTTTCAGTGCTGCGTTGAGATTCTGTTTTTAACTGCTCAACTTGTTCTTCAAGTAGGCGTACATATTCAGAGGGGTCTTGGGGTTTTACAAAATCCTTTATTTTAAACCCTTTGGCAGCAACGCCGCCAAAAGTGATATGAAACCACATAGCTAGTGCATGCCCGACCATTATTGCTTTTAAGGCATCCCGGTGACTAGTACTATCAAATTTATGAGTGGCTGCGTTACCTAGTTTTCGAATAGTATGGAAAGCATCTCGAACATTATCATCTAAGCGTAAGTTGTAATCTAGATCTCTAAGAAGATCTATTTGTTTTACATTGCTACCGGATTCCACACCAACACGGGCAGCGATTGATTGAGCAATAGCTTCACCTAATTGCCGTATTTTTATGAGAGAGGTATTTGGATCTGAAGAAAAGTTAAGCTCAGCACTTTCGGCTAATTTAAATAACCAATCTTGATGCTTCTTTAAAAAATAGAAATTACTGATGTGTTCCATAAACTTTCCCTAGTAGCCTTCAAAAAACTCTTCGTCTATTTTCTTAATATGTAATATTTCTTCGTCTCGACTACCAATATTGTAGCGCAGCATGAGTTTTGCTAATTCTTTACCGTTGATAAGCACAATTCGCATACCTAAATCTTGGGCTGTCTGTTGAGCAGAGGCTGTAAAAGCTGAAGTCGTGATGAAAATACCCTTCTGTGCCTTTTTCAGATTAAGCGCACCAAAAAAATCACGAATATCACCAGCACCAACATTATTACCTTGGGCATAACGTTTAGCTTGTATGTATATCTGATCAACACCTAAAGGGTCTTGATCTATAACACCATCAATACCATTATCACCTGTTTTGCCGAGCGCATGCGCTGCACCTTCACCTGTACCGCCATATCCCATGGCTACAAGAAGCTCTATTAGTAAGTCTTCAAAAAAGTCAGGTGTTACCTTCCTTGTGCGATCAAGAATGTCTTCAGCAAGTGCTGTGTTTATTTTGTTGTAGGCTGCACGTAATGCTTCATCGGGTGTAATGTCATCTGAAGATGTTGTGGGAGAAACGGTAGTATCTACATTATCGCTTTTCTGTTCTTTAAAGGCTTTAAACTCATCAAACTGTTTTAGGTATTTGTTATCAATAACAGCCTGTTTATCTTTAAGAGCTGTGATACCTCGTTCCGTAATGATGAAATGAGCACGTCTAGTAACTTCAAGAAGACCTGCTTTAGTTAGATAAGTTCGTGCCCAGCCAACTCGGTTATCTAAGATACTTTGTTTGCCACTAGGCAGTGTTTCTGATTTTTCTTCTTCGGTAAGGTTAAACTCATCGGCTAATCCATTGATAACATCACGAAGTTTAACTTCATTGCCATTGGCGGCCTGAGCTATCTCAAGAAAGGGACGCATAAATTGTTGGTAATTTGGGATCATTCCTTGCCCTTTTGTTCTTCTATCCATGTTTCTAAATCTGACATTTTAAAACGCCAACTACCACCGACTTTAAAGCCAGGAAGCTTTTTTTCCGCTGCAAGTCTGTAAGCAGTTTTTTCGGTCAGTTTTAAATACTGGGCAACCTCTTTCAAGGTCATTATTTCGTCAGTCATTGTCATTCTCTAAAATGGCCTACTGAGAGAATATGGGAAAATTAGGGAATAAACAAGAATTTATGATGATTTGAGGAAAATCCTTTATAAATTATTTTTTGCAGTGATTTTGGTCAAAAATAATGACCAATTATATCAGTAAAAATATAATTAAAATTCACTTAAATTTTGACAGTTTTTAGCTTTTCGTTCTAATTCATTGCTTTAATCATTATTAATATACAAATAAATATATATAAGTGTCAGGAATCTTCGTGGTACATAATATTAGCAATAATATCTGTCTCTTATACACATCTCCGAGCCCACGAGACTAAGGCGAATCTC
>OJBB01000579.1_pt1 | contig 11927 bp, 10 predicted proteins | sample 1590401 | NCBI WGS metagenome assembly OJBB01 (sample SAMN05416789, study PRJEB24817) | seawater metagenome | isolation source: Sea water | place: Canada:Atlantic | collected 2013-07 | reverse complement strand
CGGACGGAAAGTTCGAGGATAACCCACCGCTGTCGGTTTATGATACCTCTGGTCCTTATACCGACCCAGATACCTATATCGACATCCGTAAAGGGCTGAACCCAATTCGGGATGCCTGGATTGCTGAGCGTGATGACACCGAACAGCTGGCCGGGTTGACCAGTGAGTATGGTCGCAAGCGAGCCAATGATGTTGCCAAGGCAGGGCTACGCTTTGAGCACACTCGCATTCCTCGTCGTGCCCGTGCGGGCAAGAATGTTACCCAGATGCACTACGCGCGCCAGGGGATCATCACCCCGGAGATGGAATATATCGCCATCCGCGAGAATCAGCGCTTGCGTGAACATCGCGAAGCGGGCCTGCCTGTGAACCAGCATCCCGGCCAGAGTTTTGGTGCGGCGATTCCGGCGGAAATTACGCCGGAATTCGTCCGTGATGAAGTGGCCCGTGGTCGAGCAGTGATTCCGGTGAATATCAACCATCCGGAAATTGAGCCGATGATTATCGGCCGCAACTTTCTCACCAAGATCAACGCCAATATCGGCAACTCGGCGGTGACGTCCTCCATCGAGGAAGAGGTGTCGAAGATGACCTGGGCCACCCGTTGGGGCGGCGACACGGTGATGGACCTGTCCACCGGTGACAACATTCACGAAACCCGCGAGTGGATTCTGCGTAACTCGCCGGTGCCCATCGGTACGGTGCCGATCTATCAGGCGTTAGAAAAGGTTAACGGCGTAGCCGAAGACCTGACGTGGGAAATTTTCCGCGACACCTTAATCGAGCAGGCGGAGCAGGGGGTGAGCTACTTCACCATTCACGCGGGTGTGCTGCTGCGTTATGTGCCGATGACCGCTAATCGCGTTACCGGTATCGTCTCTCGGGGTGGTTCGATTATGGCTAAGTGGTGCCTGGCGCACCATGAAGAAAGCTTCCTCTACACCCATTTCGAAGATATCTGCGAAATCATGAAGGCCTACGACGTGACCTTCAGCCTGGGTGATGGTTTGCGTCCGGGTTCTTTGGCAGATGCCAACGATGAAGCCCAATTCAGCGAACTGCGCACTTTGGGCGAGCTGACCAAAATTGCCTGGAAGCATGATGTGCAGGTGATGATCGAAGGGCCGGGCCATGTGCCCATGCACATGATCAAAGCCAACATGGACGAGCAGCTGAAGCACTGCGGGGAAGCGCCGTTTTACACCCTTGGCCCGCTGACCATTGATATTTCTCCGGGTTATGACCACATTTCCAGTGCCATTGGCGCGGCCATGATCGGTTGGTATGGCACTGCCATGCTGTGCTACGTGACGCCCAAGGAGCACCTAGGGCTGCCGAACCGTGAAGACGTGAAAGAAGGCATCATCGCCTACAAGATTGCAGCCCATGCGGCGGATTTGGCGAAGGGTCACCCGGGAGCCCAGTTGCGCGATAATGCGCTGTCCAAGGCCCGCTTTGAGTTCCGCTGGGAAGACCAGTTCAACCTGGGGCTGGATCCGGATCGTGCCCGCGAGTATCACGATGAGACTCTGCCAAAGCAGGCCCACAAGGTGGCGCATTTCTGTTCCATGTGCGGGCCCAAGTTCTGTTCCATGAAGATCAGCCAAGAAGTCCGCGAGATCTATGGTGACGGCACCGCCCAGGTGGCTCAGGCTGAAGCGGGCATGGAAGAAAAATCTAAGGAGTTTCGAGAGCAGGGCTCCGCGCTATATCATGAGGCCCATGAGTAATCATTCGTTAACACCGCCATTTGGCCCTCAGGACGTGGAAGTGTTGGCGCGGGAGACCCCGTTCCAAGGCTTTTTCCGGGTGGATACCCTGACCCTGCGCCACAAGCACTATAACGGGGGCTGGGGCGAGCCTGTCCGCCGGGAATTGTTTGTGCGCCCACCGGCAGCGGCCGTGTTGCCCTATGACCCGGTGCGTGGCGAGATTTTGCTGGTGGAGCAGTTTCGAGTCGGCGCGCTGGAGTGGCGAGATACCCCTTGGTGCCTGGAGTTGATCGCGGGCATTGCAGACAAGGATGGCGAGAGCGCTGCCGACCTGATTCGTCGCGAAGCGGTGGAAGAGGCGGGGCTGACCTTGGGCACCCTGGAACCGATTGCCGCTTACATGCCCAGCCCGGGTGGTACCAATGAGCGCTTGCAGTTGTTTGTGGGCCATGCGGACTTGGCTGGTGCGGGTGGTATTTTTGGTTGTCCAGACGAAGGTGAAGACATTCGTGCCGTGACAATGAGTGCTGATGACATTCCTGCGTTATTGAATGGTGGCCAGGTAGATAACGCGGCCTCGCTGATTGCCCTGCAATGGTTGCTGTTGAATCGTGCCCGGTTGGATGCGGGTTGGGGAGGTAAGTGAGTCGCCGCGATCGCTACCAGCTGGATTTCCGTGCGCTGATGACTCAGTGCGAGGAAAACTATGCGCGGCTGTTGCCCTTGATGAAAGCGTTGGGGGAGCGTGACAGCATGGCTGTGGAAGTGGGCCATGATCACCATTCCCATACTTTGCAGATGAGCGTGTTGGAGCGTTCCCCCTATACCACTACGGTGCGCCTGGAGGATCAGGAGCTGCTGGCTACGCTGCCGGCGTCCCGCCTTACCGTGCGCATGTACCATGATGCGCGCCTAGCAGAAGTTACCGAAGCTCGACCTTTTCGGCGGGTAAATGCCCGTTATGCCTACCCCAATCGGAACATGCACCAGCGGGACGAGAAAGTGCAGTGGAACCGCTTTTTGGCAGAATGGTTGCGTCACCTACACGATCATGGCCGCGACAGTGGTCAAGCTTGGCGACAACAAGTCACCGGTGGCTGATTGCTTGCATGCTTTTAGTCAATAAACAACCTTTCGTGTCACGCTATGTGGAGAATTGGTAACCAATTCCTGCTCTTGGACATGTGTCCTAGAAAAGTGCCATCATCTTGGTTATAAGTGTCAAGCAGAGCTGTTCCGCGGTGCTGGGGAGTACAGGGAGGAACAGGCAAAAGACATTATATAAATAGTTAAGGGAGCGGGGATCTTGACGCAGCAGTTGCAACCCCTTCGCGTTGTGCAGTTGTCAGACTGCCATTTGTTTGCCGATCCGGAAGGTAAGCTGCTGGGCTTAAATACCCAATTCAGCCTGGACAAGGTGCTGGAACTAATCCGCAAGGAGCAACCCAATCCGGATCTGATTCTGGCCACCGGGGACCTGTCTCAGGATGCTTCCTACGAATCCTACCAACGCTTAGATCGCACTTTGTCGGGTTTTGATGTGCCCGTTTACTGGCTGGAAGGGAATCACGATAAGCCCGCTCCCATGTTGCAGGCGCTGGGTGCCCACCGCGAAAAAATGAGCCCCTGTGTGCTTAACGTGGGTAATTGGACCATCGTCATGCTCGACTCCACCATTCCTGGTGAGGTCCCAGGTGAGTTATTCGACGGGGATCTGTCATTCCTCGATAGTGCTTTGCGTGACGCCACCGGAGACCATCTGATGGTATGTCTGCATCATCACCCGGTACCGATGGAGTGTACTTGGTTGGATGCTCAGGTGGTGGGCAGTGCCGACAAATTTTTCCAAGTCATTGATCGCCATGAGCGAGTGCGTGCCATTATCTGGGGGCATGTGCACCAAGAATATGATAAGCACCGCAACGGCGTGCGGATGATGGCGGTGCCTAGCACCTGTGTGCAGTTCAAACCCAAAAGTGAAGACTTCGCAGTGGATGATGCCAGCCCCGGTTACCGTTGGCTGGACTTGCATCCGAATGGCCAGATCGACACGGCGGTGAGCCGGGTGGAGGGCATTCCCTTCGAGGTAGATTTCACCATCAAAGGGTATTGAGTTTAACGTTGGAAGTTGAAACGTGGGGTTAGGGCAGACCATTTATCGGTCATCTCTTCGCGTTGCAGGGATAATCTGAACAACGGGCACTCAAGAGATACTCTTGAGGATCACGCTCGTGCTTTTTAACTTTGAACTTGCAACTCTTCCCCATCCCGGCACACTTCCGGATAGTGCAGTCATCAGGAAAGATTATGCCGGTCCCCGAAACGTCTCTTATTTATATCCACGGTTTCAATAGCTCACCAGCATCCCATAAAGCCGGGTTGTTGCGATCAGTGTTTGAGCAAGCGGGCTGCCCGGAACGGTTGGTCGTGCCCGCATTGCCGCCTTCGCCAGTGCTAGCCATGGCGGAATTGGATGCAGCCATTGCTGGGGCTGGCCCGGTGGCCCTAGTGGGATCGTCGTTGGGCGGCTTCTACGCCACCTGGCTGGCGGAGCACCATGGTTTGAAGGCTGCAATCGTAAATCCTGCGGTAAGGCCGTGGCGACTACTGGACAAATACACAGGTATCCAGCATAACTACCATACTGGCGAAGCCTATCAGTTCGATCCGGCTTGGCTGGAGCAGTTGCGCCGCTATGAGGTAGCAGAGCTCACCCAGCCGGAAAATCTATTGTTGCTGACCCAGACGGGTGACGAAACCCTGGACTGGGAAGATGGCTGGGACTATTACGGCGACTGTCACCGTTATTGTGGCTTGGGTGGCAGTCACGGCTTTGATAACTTTGACGCCTTCATTCCGCTGATGCTGCGGTTTTGTGGGATTGAAATACACGCCTGATGCCCGACGCTAGGGGCGGGACATGCGGTAGAGCATGTCTCGCCTCTGGCGCACTGCGTGAGGTGCTGCTGGAAAATCTATGACCAATAACTATACGTCCGAAAATATTGAAGTGTTGTCGGGCTTGGACCCGGTGCGTAAGCGCCCGGGCATGTACACCGATACTTCGCGCCCCAACCACCTTGCCCAGGAAGTGATCGATAACTCGGTGGATGAAGCGCTGGCAGGCCACGCCAAATCGATCAAAGTCACCCTATTCAAAGATGGCGGCGTGGAAGTGGAGGATGATGGTCGCGGCATGCCCGTGGATATGCATCCGGTACAGAAAAAGCCCGGCGTGGAAGTGATTCTGTCCACCCTGCACTCCGGGGGTAAGTTCTCCAATAACAACTACCAGTTTAGTGGCGGTCTGCACGGCGTAGGTGTGTCGGTGGTTAACGCCTTGTCCACTAAGCTGGAAATTCTGGTCAAGCGCGATGGCCAACTGCACCGTATGGAATTCGGTGATGGCGAGAAACGCAGTGATCTGGAAGTAATCGATACGGTTGGTAAGCGCAATACCGGCACCATCTTGCGCTTCTGGCCAGACAGTCAGTATTTCGACTCGCCGAAAATATCGGTGAGCCGTCTCAAACATTTGCTGAGGGCTAAGGCGGTTCTCTGCCCCGGCTTGTTGGTGACGCTGGATAATCAGCAAACCGGTGAGAGCGATGCCTGGCAGTTTGATGATGGCTTGATTGAATATCTACTGGAGTCCAGTACCGGGTGGGAACGGGTTCCTGCGGAGCCGTTTAACGGTGCCATGAGCGCGGAAACAGAAGCGGTGGATTGGGCTGTCACCTGGCTACCTGAAGGCGGCGAACTGGTTCAGGAAGCCTATGTAAACCTGATCCCCACGGCCCAGGGCGGCACCCATGTAAACGGGCTGCGTTCCGGCCTGTTGGAGGCCATGCGCGAGTTCTGTGAATTTAGAAATTTGTTGCCCCGGGGAGTCAAGCTGACGCCGGAAGATATTTGGGACCGGGCGGCCTTCGTGCTTAGCGTGAAAATGCAGGACCCGCAATTCGCCGGGCAAACCAAAGAACGGTTGAGCTCCCGTCAGACCGCGGCGTTTGTTTCCGGGGTGGTAAAAGACGCCTTCTCTCTGTGGCTGAACCAACATACCGATGAGGCCGAGAAGCTGGCGGATCTGTGCATCAATAATGCCCAGAAGCGACTACGGGCCGCCAAAAAAGTCACCCGAAAAAAAGTCACCAGTGGCCCGGCTTTGCCCGGCAAACTGGCAGATTGCACCAGTGATGACCCTTCCCAGAGTGAGATTTTCCTGGTGGAAGGGGATTCGGCGGGCGGCAGTGCCAAGCAGGCCCGAGATCGGGTTTATCAGGCGATTATGCCGCTGCGAGGCAAGATCATGAATACCTGGGAAGTGGATTCCAACGAGGTCTTGGGTAGCCAGGAAATTCACGATATCGCGGTGGCGCTTGGCATCGAGCCGGGCAGTGATGATCTCAGCAGCCTGCGTTACGGCAAGGTGTGTATCCTTGCGGATGCGGACTCTGATGGTTTGCACATTGCCACGCTGATCTGCGCGCTGTTTCTGCGTCATTTCCCCGCATTGGTGAAACAGGGCCATGTATTTGTGGCGATGCCGCCGTTGTATCGCATCGATGTGGGCAAAGAAGTCTATTACGCCCTGGACAAGCAAGAGCGTGATGGCGTGCTGGATCGCATCAAGGCGGAGAAAAAACGCGGCAAGGTCAACGTAACCCGCTTTAAAGGGCTGGGTGAAATGAACCCGTTGCAATTGCGCGAAACCACCATGGCCCGCGATACCCGCCGCCTGGTGCGCTTGGATGTGTCCACCGACGACGGCACTCACCAGCTGATGGACATGCTGCTAAGCAAAAAACGGGCTTCTGATCGCAAGGTTTGGCTGGAAGAAAAAGGCAACCTGGCAGAGATATAGACGCTGACACGCGACACGCCACCGCGCTCTAAGGCTGCATGTGCTGAAAGATGTAAGCATGATGGTTGTGCTGGCTTTTAAATGGGTTCGAACTTAAAAATAGAGCAGCTGACGTGCTGCGTTGATTGCAGAAAGGCAATGCAGAAAATGTGTTGCGTGACGCTATTAGCGTGCAGGCCAGCGAGTATAGCGAGCAAAAATGGCTGACGAATTTGAAAGTTTTCCGTTAAAGGAATATACCGAAAAAGCGTATCTGGATTACTCCATGTACGTGATTCTAGATCGGGCTTTGCCCAATATTGGCGATGGTCTGAAGCCGGTGCAGCGGCGCATTGTTTACGCCATGAGCGAGCTGGGTCTTAAAAATACGGCCAAATACAAAAAATCGGCCCGTACCGTGGGTGATGTATTGGGTAAGTATCACCCCCATGGTGATTCGGCCTGTTACGAAGCCATGGTGTTGATGGCCCAGCCATTCAGTTATCGCTATCCGCTGGTGGATGGCCAGGGTAATTGGGGCAGCGCAGACGATCCAAAATCTTTTGCTGCCATGCGTTATACCGAGTCCAAATTGGCACCGTATGCGGAAGTGCTATTGTCCGAGTTGGGGCAGGGGACAGTGGAGTGGCTGCCTAATTTTGATGGCACCATGGATGAGCCTAAGTTGTTGCCAGCTCGCTTGCCCAATGTGTTACTCAATGGCACTACGGGTATCGCGGTGGGCATGAGTACCGATATTCCACCGCATAATTTGCGCGAAGTAGCCAATGCCTGCATCCATTTGCTGAAAGATCCCGGCGCCTCGCTGGATGATTTGATGCAATACATTCAGGGCCCGGACTTCCCTACCGAAGCAGAAGTAATCACCCCAATCAACGACATCATTCGCATGTATGCACAGGGCAAAGGCTCTCTCAAGCAGCGCGCGGTGTATGAGCGTGAAGAGGGTGATATTGTGGTGACGGCGCTGCCGTATCAGGTGTCTGGCGCCAAGGTGCTGGAACAAATCGCGGACCAAATGAACAAGAAAAAGCTGCCCATGGTCAGCGATCTGCGTGATGAATCCGACCACGAAAACCCCACCCGACTGGTGATCACGCCGCGCTCTAATCGGGTGGATGTGGAACAGTTGATGAGCCACCTTTTTGCCAGCACTGACCTGGAGAAAAACTACCGGGTTAATCTGAACATGATCGGCATCGATGGCCGCCCCCAGGTGAAAAGCCTGGACATGATTCTCAACGAATGGCTGCAGTTCCGCATGGTGACGGTGCGTCGCCGGTTGCAACACCGCCTCGATAAAGTACTGGAACGTTTGCACATTTTGGAAGGCTTACTGGCAGCATTCCTTAATATCGATGAAGTGATTCACATCATCCGTACCGAGGATGCGCCAAAGCCGGTATTGATGGAGCGCTTTGGTGTCAGTGATCGCCAGGCAGAAGCAATTCTGGAATTGAAGCTGCGCCACCTGGCGAAATTGGAAGAAATGAAAATTCGCGGTGAGCAAGATGAGCTCAACGAAGAACGCGAATACTTGGAAACCACTTTGGGCTCCATGGCGAAAATGAAGAAGCTGGTTGCCAAGGAGTTGAAGGACGACGCCGAGAAATATGGTGATGACCGTCGCTCTCCTTTGGTGGAGCGTGAGGACGCCAAGGCGTTGGATGAAAGCGATCTGCTCAGTGCCGATCCGGTAACGGTAGTGCTCTCGGAAAAAGGCTGGGTGCGAGCCGCTAAAGGCCATGAAGTGGATGTGGAAGGGCTGAGTTACAAGGCTGGTGATAAGTACAAGGCCTGCGCCAAAGGTAAATCTAACCAGGCGGTGTGCTTTATCGATAGCACTGGGCGAACCTATTCTTTGCCCGCACATACTCTACCCAGTGCGCGGGGGCAGGGTGAGCCACTGTCTGGCCGAGTGAGCCCACCCTCCGGTGCCAGCTTTGTGGCAGCAGTGATGGGTAAAGACAAGGACGCGTACTTGATGAGCACCGATGCAGGTTACGGTTTCGTGGTGCGTTATGCGGATTTGTTGGCCAACAAGAAAGCCGGTAAGACGGTACTTAATGTACCTAAAGGTGCGCGGGTCTTGTCGCCACAACCGATTGCCTCAACCACAGATGATTTGATTGCCCTGGTGTCAAACGAAGGCCGGTTGTTGGTATTCCCCGTAAGCGAGTTGCCGGAAATGGTCCGCGGTAAGGGCAACAAGATGATGTCGATTCCCGGCGCCCGCGTGGCGGATCGGGTGGAGTTCGTACAGGATGTTCAAGTAGTTGGGCCGAATGACGCGTTGACCCTCTATGCGGGTAAGCGCCACCTGACCCTGAAAGCCAATGACTTGGAACACTACTATGGTGAGCGGGGGCGCCGTGGCGCGAAGCTGCCCCGTGGTTTCCAGAATGTGGACGCCATGGCCGTGGAGCGTAAGGGCTGATCGTGCGGGTGTAGACGGGATAAGGTCGGAAATGCGATCGGCCTTTTCTCGCTGTGCGCAGGGTATGCTGCTGTGGTGAGTGCTCCCTTAATGGTAAAGGTTCGCCGGGGTAATTTAGCGCGAACGCATAAAGATTAATCGTATTAACGAGGTTTTCGCGACATGCTGACGGGAATTCTTGCCATTGTTCTGTTGTTTCTCAACACAGTGATTTTAATTGGCCCGATGTTGTTGGTGGCACTTTTAAAGCTGGTGCTGCCTGGTGTTGCAACAAAGCGTGCCTGTTCAGCTACGGTCATGTGGATTGCGGAAAGCTGGGCGGAGATTTGTAAGGGGATTTTTACGCTGCTCACACCGACCCACTGGGATATTCGTGGAGCCGAAGCATTGCGCAAGGATACTTCTTACTTGGTGGTCAGCAACCATCAATCCTGGGTGGATATTCCGGCGCTAGTGCAGACCTTCAATCGCAAAACACCGTACTTTAAGTTTTTTCTGAAAAAAGAGCTGATCTGGGTGCCGTTCTTGGGGCTGGCCTTCTGGGCGTTGGATTACCCGTTCATGAAACGCTACAGCAAAGCGTTCCTGAAAAAGAACCCCGCATTGAAAGGGAAAGATTTGGAGATTACCCGGCGAGCCTGTGAGAAGTTCCAGGGTATCCCGGTGACCGTGGTGAATTTCTTGGAAGGCACCCGGTTTACCCCAGCGAAACATGCGGCACAGCAGTCCCCTTATCGTAATCTGCTCAAACCAAAGGCGGGTGGGGTAGCGTTTGTGTTGGCTGCGCTGGGCGATAACCTGGATGCGCTGCTGGATGTGACGGTGGTGTACCCGGATGGCGAGACACCGGGGTTCTGGGATTTGCTCAGTGGCAAGGTGCGAAGGGTCATTGTGGACGTGAGAACCTGCCCGTTAGAGCCGCGCCTGTGGCGTAGTGATTACCAGGAAGATCCAGTGTTTCGTGAAGAAATTCAGCAGTGGGTGAGCGAACTCTGGCAGCAAAAAGATGCGCGCATTGATGCGATTCGTCGCGAGCTCCAAGACGCTCAATAACCGCCAGCGGTGCCATCCGTAGGTGGCGTAGGTGTCAGCCCTCGGCCTGCCTTCGCGTCGGCGCTACCGCCTGATGTCGGGTTACGTCTTTGAGGTTAGCGTGCTCTTGGGTAACGCCGGCTGTCAGTCCGGTTATGCTAGGTTTCATTCGGCTTGCACGCCAAGGGCCGCTCAGGCCCCAGGCGTGGGCGGCTAACGGTTTAGAAACTCAGTGAAATGGCAAGGTAGGGCCCGCCAATATCCAGGTCGGTATCCAGATCATTCACGTCATCGAGCACGATATTCATGCGGCTGTACCCCAGCTCCAGCCCTAACAGATAATCCGAGCGCCAGCCTATCCGAGCGTTATAGTCATTCATTTTGCTGCCATCATAGGCAATGGCGTTTACTTCCCCTCCCACATACAGGCCGGATAGGGGCAGCTTCGCTCGGATGCCGCCATGGAGCATGGGGACGGTTTCATTAATGCTCAGGCTGGTTTCTTCCGTTGGGCCATCGAGTTGAAGATCGCCGTCCATACGCCGCACGGTGAGGCCAAGGTCGACCTTAATAGCGTTGTTGAGAGGACTGAAATAAAGGGTTCCGTCTACCATTTCCAGGTCGAAATCAGTGGCTACCCGAGTATTGGCAACAAACGTTTGTCCGTTGAATTCAATGTTTCTGCTGATGATACTGCTGGCGCTATCGGATAGATCGATATAACGCAGGCGAACATTGGGCACCAGCGGTACGCTATGTTCCACGCCCAAATAAAGTACGTTTTGGTCCGCCTCATCGAAGCCTAGCTCATCTTGCATACTGATGTCCGATCCTCCAGACGCTACATGGCCTTCCAGTTCGGCGTCCCAAGTATAGCCACCCCCATAAATGGTCAGGCCGGGGGCTGCATGGGCGAAAGGGGCGGTGGTTAATAGCGCGGTAAGGAGTAAGCCGGCACGTTTCATGAAGGAGCCCTCATTATTCTGAATTTGTTCCAGTATTGCAGGTGTGGAGGGTGGCACCAAGTCCATGCGGAGTCTGCTATCATTACGAACATACCGTGTTAATTGTTTGTTAGTGCCTTAAGGTGCTGCCTGAACCGATGATGACCCTATGTTCCTTGATGAAATGCCTGGCAAATTTCGCTACCCGCAGCCGGAAGATGCTGAAGATAAAACGCTGTTGGCCGATATCCAGCGCAAGGGCTGGCACCACTTTGCCGTTTCCGGCGGTGATGGTCTGCCCGGTTATACGTTCAGCGTGGGGCACTTTCTCAATCTGAATCACCCGGAATTGATTGTGGTCGGCCTGAAAGACGCACTGGCCAGCAAATTGTTGGATAGCGCGGCGGTTCGTATTCGTGGGCTGAAAAAACCTTATCAGCCGTACCGCCTGTATAACGACATTGCCGATGGTCTTGAAGTGATGTTCTTGCCGGTGGCTTTTCCGCACTACAAGGAATATCTGGGTTTCGCTAACTGGTTCTACCAGAGCCTGCCGGCACCGTATCCGGCGTTGCAGATGGTCTGGCCAGATCCGAAAGGCGTGTTCCCTTGGCAGCCCGGTTATGATACGCGTTTTTATCGTGCTCAGCCGTTGCTGGGTAAGGCTCCGGCCTCGCCGCTAGGCCAGCGTTAATAGTCTGTCGACGGCCCTTCCTGAGAGGGGGGCATCTGTTTATGGAGAAAGAGAGAGCATCATGGCGAACTCACTGCAGAAGCAATTAATGAAAGCGGGGCTGGCGGACGAGAAAAAAGCCCGCAAGGCCAAGCAGCAGAAGCGCGAGGATGTAAACAAAGCCAAGCGCGGCGAAATCGAGATGGAAGATCCAGCCTGTCTCTTATACACATCTCCGAGCCCACGAGACTAAGGCGAATCTCGT
>OJBB01000578.1_pt1 | contig 11928 bp, 11 predicted proteins | sample 1590401 | NCBI WGS metagenome assembly OJBB01 (sample SAMN05416789, study PRJEB24817) | seawater metagenome | isolation source: Sea water | place: Canada:Atlantic | collected 2013-07 | reverse complement strand
GTACTAAATCTTTTTCGGTAAGTGCTTTAGATTCGCTACGTTCAACTAATTGAGAGCGGCGATCATCACCATACTGTTCTGCTGCAGCAAGGATCTCTTTTTTCATCAGCGTGCTCATGCGTGCTTTTGAATTAAGGATCTTCTCTAAATAATCTTGTTCTATACGAAGTTCATCTTGCTCGGCACGAATTTTTATTTCTTCGAGCTTGGCCAGTTGACGTAATTTAATCTCTAAAATTGAATGAGCTTGAGTGTCCGATAAGGCAAAGCGAGACATTAACTCTGCTTTTGGATCATCATAGCCACGGATGATTTCAATGACTTCATCAATATTTAGGTAAGCGACCAACAAACCATCAAGAATATGCAAGCGCGCCAATACTTTATCTAAACGATATTGCAGACGACGGCGTACTGTTTCACGACGGTATTCAAGCCATTCAGATAAAATGACCAGCAAGTTCTTCACTGCAGGACGGTTATCTAAACCTATCATATTGATGTTAACGCGATAACTTTTTTCTAAATCGGTACTGGCAAATAAATGTTGCATTAATTGTTCAACATCAACACGGTTTGAACGCGGAATAATGACAAGGCGTACAGGATTTTCATGATCAGATTCATCACGAAGGTCGACTACCATAGGCAGTTTTTTCGCTGTCATTTGTCCCGCAATTTGCTCTAATATTTTACCACCCGAGGCTTGATGAGGAAGTGAGGTAATGACAATATCACCCTGTTCTACATCATAAACAGCGCGCATTCTTATGCTACCACGCCCTGTTTGGTATATTTTTTCAATTTCGGCTTTCGGGGTAATAATCTCAGCATCTGTAGGATAATCAGGCCCTTTAACAAACTCAAGTAAGTCACTCACTTCTGCTTTAGGATTTTCAATTAAATGCACACAAGCATCAGCAACTTCACGCACATTGTGTGGTGGAATATCCGTTGCCATACCGACGGCAATGCCCGTAATACCGTTGAGTAAAATATGAGGTAAACGCGCAGGCAGTGTTTTTGGCTCTTGCATGGTGCCATCAAAATTTGGCTGCCAATCAACAGTGCCTTGCCCTAGTTCAGCAAGTAATACTTCACTAAAACGTGATAATCTCGACTCGGTATAACGCATTGCGGCAAACGATTTAGGATCATCGGGTGCTCCCCAGTTTCCTTGCCCGTCCACCAAAGGATATCGATAAGAAAAAGGTTGCGCCATCAATACCATAGCTTCATAACAAGCACTATCACCATGGGGATGAAATTTACCTAATACGTCACCAACAGTACGGGCTGATTTTTTATATTTAGCAGTCGCAGACAAACCAAGCTCTGACATTGCATAAACTATGCGTCTTTGCACGGGCTTTAAGCCATCACCAATATGTGGCAAAGCACGGTCCATAATTACGTACATGGAATAGTTTAAATAAGCTTCTTCAGTAAAACGTCTTAATGGGACCTGTTCTACTCCATCAAGGCTATATTCGAGCGCATCTGACATGAATTGATTTTCCTGATATTACGAGTCTAATTATTTTTATTATTAAGGTTATGACATTGGTTAAAGTAAACCAAAGTAACCTGAGGATAACGATTATAGCTTATCTGATTATGACCTTAGACAAAATAGATAAAAGTAACAAAAGCTTTAATAATACCAATCGGACTAACTTATTGATCACTTAGCGAGAATTAAAAGGCTTAGAGGCAAGGCATTGAATGAAGAGAATGGTTATTCCCTTGTCAAAATCAATAACGCTGTATGTAAGCCTTTTAATATCGCCCTGCGGGAACTCACTAGCAAACTAACAACATCACAAAATGAATCAAATATAGAATAACTATGGTTAACTCATTTTCCTTGTTTTAAGCTCGCTAATGTAGCTCTAAGCTGACCAATAAGTTAATCCGTTTGGTATAATACATAGTCTACACCTGTTACTAATCAAAGAGCAGGATTCCGTAGTAATTAATTTAATAGAATGGGTATTAGCATACCTTCATCCTGCTACAGAGATATTTTGATAACAAATAACGGTATTTCGGCCTTGATCTTTCGCTTGATACATAGCTAAGTCGGCATCATGTAATAAGTCGTCGAAGCTCATTTTATTATCAGCCATCGTTGCAACACCAATACTGAAAGTTACCCTACTTTGTAAAACTAAAGATGAAAAATCATACTGCGAAATTTTTTCATTGATACGCATGGCAATAGCTTTTGCTTTATTGCTGTCTGCAAAAGGTAATAATGCAACAAACTCATCGCCGCCAAAACGAGCAAGCAAATCACGAGAACGCATGGTTTCTTTAACTAAATCTGATACTGCCATTAAGATTTCATCGCCAATATCATGGCCAAAACTATCATTAATTTTTTTGAAGTGATCTAAATCTAACAATAATATCGATAACTCTTCTGGCTGTTCTGTAAAACTAGACACCATTTTCTCACCGTGTTTAAACAAAGTATTACGGTTTGATAAGCCAGTTAAAGCGTCTGTTCGAGTCAAGAGGATAAGTTTATTACGTATTCTTAACTGTCTGAATAAAATCAATACAAAGACGATACCTGTGCTGATAATCAGCGTGAAATTATATTGCTGCGCAGCTTTTTCGTCTTGTACTTCAGCAACTCGGCGAATTTTTAACTTATTTTGACTTTCCATCAATGCGTTATTGGCTTTTTTATCTTTAACTTCAAATGATTGCTCTAAAGAGGCAATCATAGCTATACGCTTATTTTTACGATAAATATTATATGTTGTTAAATAGGATTTTTTTTCTAGGTAAGCTAAATCATATTTTCTTTGTCTTGCGTAGTGATCGGCTAATAATAAATGCAGCTGTAAAAATTCAGGTTGTGCTAATTGCTGTTCAGAAATTTGTTCCGATAACTTTCCTGCCTGTTCCAAAAGGGCAATAATATTACTGCTATTATTACTGTTACGACTCTCAGAATTTTTATCATTTGCATTTTCTTTCAATAACGCTTGCGCGACTAAAAGTAAATATTGCTCTGCAGGGTTTAATGGTGCTGTGGATAAAGTCAGCTGTGCAAGTGCTATTTCAATTTTATTCTTTTCGATACTTTTTTGTTTTAACTGTGTAATTAAGAAGAGTAATTCAGGGTTGATGGGTAACATTTTTGTTGGTGGGATATGCAACAAGTTACTTTTTTTAGTTTCTCCCTCATCTAAAACAGGTACTTTAGCAAGCTCATTCGCCTGACACATCGATATCCAAATCGACGGGACAACCAATATTATGAATATGATGTGACTGATAAATTTCATTGGCCACACACCTTATTTTTCCCCGAGGCTTTAGCTTGATAAAGTTGTTCCTCAGCTCTTTTAACTAAACTGATTAATTCACTATCATCAGTTAAGGTAGCAACACCAATACTGACGCTAATTTTTTCAATATTGTTAAGCTGCCATGTATGTTCATTAATAGCAGCGCGAATACACTCTGCTGTTTCCATTGCCAACTTCAAGTTGGTTTTTGGTAAACACACCATAAACTCTCCACCGCTAAAACGACCAAAAACATCATTCTTTCGCACCATATTAGCGCCAATAAAAGCGACTTTAGCTAAAACTTCATCACCAATACTATGGCCTAAGCTGTCATTAATACCTTTAAAATGATCGATATTAATCATCATTAAACTCAAATGATATTGTTTAACTTTTGCTAATTCAAAAGCCTGTTGAGACTTTACCATCAAGCGACGCCTGTTAGCCGTCCCGGTAAGTTTATCAACGTTCAAGGCGACTTTTAGCTTCTTCTGACTTTGAATTAATTTAACTAACACCCACGCAAAAGCTAAGGCAAGTAAAGCACTAATAATCAGATATATTCGCTGCTCTTCATTCTCTAATTTTGCTTCATTGAAGCTAGCTTCGTAACGGGATTTTTGGTTGTTTAATATTTCATTTTGCTTATCTGCCTGCTCGGCTTCAAGCTTTAGACGAACTTGCGCAATGGAGCGATTATCTTCATTTTCATAGAGTTTTTCTGTTAACGCGATCACTCTAGACTTTGTCTCATAAGCTTGTTTAAATTTTTCTTGTTTATAAAAAACCTTAGCTTTAAGGTTGATGATATTGACATAACCTTTTCTTTTTCTCTTAGGCATATCCTCATGATTAACTAGTATTTTTTCAATACGAGCTATACTTATCAATACTTCATCAAAGCGCTCTAATTTGTATAAAACACTCGCTTCATCAAAATAAAACTGTAAACGGTAATCTACTTTCTCAGTGAACTGTAAATACTGTTTGGCCAGCAATAAATATTGGTGCGCGGCATCAATATTACTGTCTTTTTTCTTTAAATGAGCCCAAGCCATACCTGAATAAACAGTAAACATACTGTCACTCGAAGTATCTTTATTTGATTCAGCTATTATCGTTTTAAAGACGGTTATTGCTTGTTCGTAACGTTTTTCGCGAATATGAGTGATGGCAATGTTATGCAAACTGTTATGTGCAGATAATAACAGGCCAGCCTTTTTAAAGTGTTTATATGACTGCTGATAATAAGCCATAGACTGATCACCTTGTCGTAATAGAGAATAGAGAATACCCAATTCAGTGTTAGCGGTACCTTTAAGCTCTTCATCATCAGTTTGTCCAGCGATGTTATAAGCATCATTAAGCAAAACTAAAGAGCGCTTATAGTTATCCGTTAAATAAGCAATAGCGCCTAAGTTAATAAGCCCAAGAGCTACTTGTATCTTATTGTGTAAAGACTCCGCTACTTCTAAGCCCTTTTTATACTCTTTAGTTGCCCGAGGAATATTCCCTAAACTTTCAAATGAAAAACCTCTTAAGTACAATAGTTCACTCATTAATATGCTTGGACTAGCAAGTCTTCTCCCTATGATGAGCCCTTCATTCGCCGTTTTTTTAGCCGCACTATATCTATTTTGTTCAATTTGTATTTCCGCAAGTAGTTTGAAGTAAACCAAATTTTGTTCAACAGTGAGCGCACTAAGCACATTTTCAAAAGCAGTTAATTGTTTGAGGGAGAGTACTAAATCAGTCTTTTTCAATTCTGTTACTTGTTCAGCAACGAGGTTAAATTGCTTAATATCGATCGTTTCTTGAGCGACAGCAACCATTGACATAAGGAAAAGGGAAATACTGATAACGATATGACTCGCCTGGGGCATTTTCTTACTAAAACACAACAAATACTAACTCCTAAATAAGCAGGTCGGCATTCACCGAGAATAGCAGTATAGAACTATTTAGCCTGAGAGTTAAACCGTATTATTTAAGCCACAAAAAACCCTCCTTAAAAGAGGGTTTTCAACTTAACTCTATTACATAATCATAACAATGTTATTGCATGAGTTATTCACTAACACTTAGGTGTTTAATGCCCTGAAAAGACTAAAACCTTAACAGGTAGTAACAAGGCTTGCATGCGAAGGATAATGGCATGAACAACCCCTACAGCATCAACCATATGTAAATAAAGTGTCTCTGAGGTACTGAGTGTTCCGCTGGCGATTAACTCATGGTGGTAACTGTATGCATTTGCTACACATTTTGTGCCAGGGATTACGCCATCAAGCCCACCTTCATACAGTGGTACTAATCTTACTGTTAGCGTGCCTGGTCGTGCACGTTCTTGCACGTCTAACAAGGTCTCATTGGTTCTAACTTGACCTGTTGCAATAACGCTTTGAACACTATCTACTTTCATAGGAATGATGGTAAAAGGTTTAGATAAACACGTTATTTCAGCAAAAGTACCTACTTTAATAACATTCGCCGCTAATTGGTTAAAACCCGCTTGAACGGCTTCTCTACCTGATGCATCACCAGAAGAAGGTACTATCATACCGGCAGAGCGAATCATTGGATTAACAAAGTCACCTGGCTGCAACGCGAACTGCTGTAACTCTCCATCAATGTGGGCATAAACAGTACGTTTAGCTTCATCAACAATCGCACTATTTAACACTTCAATTGCACTGGCTTTTTTTGCCGGTAAAATATTATCGATGACGGCTTGGGCTGAAACTTGATTAGCAGAAGATGCTGATAAACCCGCTTCATTTATTGCAACAGTATCAGCCATTTTTTGTACTTCGCTTTCACTAATAATATTATTACCTTTTAGTGAGAGCTCCTTTTTACGATCATATTCATTCTTCGAACGCATATAAGCACTTCTAGCTTTTTCCACGTTACTTTTTGTTACCGTAAGTTGTGCATAGGCGGTAGAAAACTCAGCCTCAACTTGCCTGACATTTGCTTCTGCTTGTTCAATTGCCGCCATTTGAGATTCATCATACATGCTAAAAATAGCCGTACCTGCTTTAATTTTCTGATGATTTTCAACAAATACATGCTGAACCCTGCCACTTTTCTCCGGCATTATAGAAACGGTTCTAAATAGTGGTGCAGCGTTAGTGGTTGATGGGTGATAATAAAAAATTAGCGTTACTAATGATATAGATAACATCGCACAGGCTGTTATGCCCCACCGTAGCTCATACCACATGGTGAAAAAGGTAATTTCTTTCCCCCATGCCTTACCTTGGCGATATTTTCGGAATAAATAATCCGGCAAAATAGTAATAAGCGAACAAAGTAAAACTTCTAACATTTAGTTATCCTCCTTTACTGCTGCTGTATCTTCAGTCTTTTTCTGTGTTTTTTGCTCTTTACTTTGACCAATAGTCGCTAAAGACTTAGCAATAGATTGTAAAGGGGTTAAAAAGTCAGGTAGTTCAACAACGGCTAGCACCAAAGCTGCAACCCAAAAAATATTGTTATGAGTAAATAAAGCTAAAATAGTTAATATTGTGATCAGCTGTATTTGGGTATGATTTTTCCCGTGAGCAATATGCTCAGGTATTGCATGTAATTTAAAGTAGAAAACACCCGCGATTAAAACTATAACGATAAGAATAACAGCCATTACAACCATTAAAGGATCACTATTAGCGCCAGCCAAATACCCTGGAATATGCTCTGTATTCATTTCCTCTCCCTAGTTATTGAATTATCTCTTATAGCGAACTTATGGCTAATTTATATCTACGTTAACTTTAAACAATTGCCATATCACCTTTACTTTGCAGCCAAATTTTTCTGTCTGGACTACGCTTTTTAGAAAGTAGCATATCCATTAATTCCATCGTTTCACTATGTTCATCAACGGTTAACTGTACTAATCGACGGGTATTAGGATCCATAGTAGTTTCACGTAATTGCGGTGGATTCATTTCACCCAAACCTTTAAAGCGTTGCACGTTTACCTTACCACGTTTCTTCTCTGCTTCTATTCGATCTAAAATACCGTCTTTTTCAGCTTCGTCTAATGCGTAGAAGACTTCTTTACCTATATCAATACGATATAAAGGCGGCATGGCAACGTAGACATGACCCGCTTCAACCAAAGGTAAAAAGTGTTGCATGAATAAGGCACATAATAAGGTCGCAATATGTAGTCCATCAGAATCGGCATCCGCTAAAATACAAATTTTACCGTAACGTAATTCAGATAAATCGTCACTGTCAGGGTCAATGCCCAGTGCCACTGAAATATCGTGTACCTCTACCGAAGCAAGTATTTGTCCAGAATCGACTTCCCAGGTGTTTAGAATTTTACCTCTAAGTGGCATTATCGCTTGAAACTCTCGATCTCTTGCCTGTTTAGCACTACCACCAGCGGAGTCACCTTCGACTAAAAACAATTCGGTGCGCGCTAAATCTTGACTACCACAATCAGTTAACTTACCCGGTAAAGCAGGTCCTTGCGTGATTTTTTTACGGACTACTTTTTTACTAGCTCGCATACGCTTTTGGGCGTTATTAATACAAAAATCAGCTAAAAGTTCAGCTTTATCGGTATGCTCGTTTAGCCATAAACTAAAAGCATCTTTGACTACGCCACTAACAAAAGCGGCACATTGACGTGACGATAATCGCTCTTTGGTTTGCCCAGCAAATTGCGGGTCTTGCATTTTGATAGATAGGATATAACTACATTTATCCCAGATATCATCCGGCGTTAATTTGACACCACGTGGTAATAGATGACGAAATTCACAAAACTCTCGCATCGATTCAAGTAGCCCTTGGCGCATGCCATTAACATGTGTACCGCCGGCAATGGTTGGAATTAAGTTAACATAACTTTCACCTATACTTTCACCACCTTCCGGTAACCAAGTAACAGCCCAATCGGCCGCCTCAAGTTGTGAAGTAAAACTGCCAACAAAAGGGTCTTCAGGTAATGAAACATAATCTTTTACTGAATCTTTTAGGTAATCGGTAAGACCATCTTCATAACACCACTGATATTTTTTATCCTCAATTTTATCATGAAATTTAATGGTTAAGCCTGGGCATAATACCGCTTTAGCTTTAAGTAAATGTGTAAGGTGGCGCACCGAAAATTTCGAAGTATCAAAATAGCTAGCATCGGGCCAAAATTTAACACTCGTACCTGTGTTTCGTTTTCCTACTGTGCCTGTTTCTCGCAGCTCTTCAACTTTGTCACCGTTTTCAAATGCCATTTCATAGACTTTACTGTCTCGTCTAACACTGACATCAACACGCGTTGATAAGGCATTAACTACGGAAATACCAACACCATGCAAACCACCTGAAAACTGATAGCTTTTATTAGAAAACTTACCGCCTGCGTGCAGCTTACAGAAAATAAGCTCAACCCCTGACACGCCCTCTTCAGGGTGAATATCGGTAGGCATACCACGACCATCATCAATTATTTCAAGTGACTGATCTTTTTCTAAAATAACACTAATATTTTGTGCGTGACCGGCAAGCGCTTCATCCACTGAGTTATCAATAACCTCTTGACCTAAATGATTAGGTCTAGTGGTATCGGTATACATACCTGGGCGGCGGCGAACGGGTTCTAAACCACTAAGTACTTCAATGGAGTCGGAGTTGTATTGGTCAGTCATTTGAAACTCAATTTGATCGCAGTTAAAAGATTTAGGCTATATTGCACATTGCTAATTTTATTTGTGGCTATATCAACCTGACTACTATATTAATCACTTAGCGAGAATTAATCTGTTTGGTGTTATCAAGTTGAAAAAAATCACTGATGGTAGGTAAGCAATTCTCAAAGTTGATAAAGCTATGATCACCACCCTCTTGTACTATTAATCGACAATGTTGATATTTTTCCACAGCTTGTTGGTAATTTAACACTTCATCGCCCGTTTGTACCATAACTAGGTAATTATTTTTTTCCGTACAATCAATTGTTGGTGCAGTTTGCTCAAGCGCTTTCAACTGCTGTATATGATCTTCGGTCACTTGGTAGACTTCCTCGGTATAAGGATTAACTTGCTCACCAATATAATCGTGCAACAGTTCATAAGGTGTTATTGCTGGATTCACTAATACCGCTAAACAGTCATATTTTTTTGCGAGATAATGAGCAAAATAACCACCTAATGAAGAGCCGATTAAATACCATTTTGTATTTGAATCATGTGTTTCAATAAGCTGCTCTAATTGACTAATCGCGTTCGCTGGCGTTGTTGCTAGTTGAGGGCAGTAAAATCCGACATTAGGGAAATTTTTAGCTATATATTTACGGGTTTGCTCTGCTTTTAACGATAATGGAGAAGAGTTAAAACCATGAATATGGAGGATGTTTTTTTTCATTATTAAGCTTTTACTTTTAGTTATTAATTTTAATAGTTAATTGTAGTTATTAAATAGGCGCTCTATTTAGAAAGGAATAACCATAATGCTTTGACTTATCATCTTCTCGTTATGCTTCATTATTTATAACATGACAACCTCAGTGCTTAATTGGCCATCTGCATATAAAGAAAAAAGTCTATATCCTGGCCCTTTGCTTAACGCAGTTACACCATCAAAAGTTGGATCAAACTGAATCGATGTAGCAGGACAAGTATATAAAATAACTGGCTTATTTAATGGGCTGTTTGGAGCGTTAGTTAACGTCATATCACCATGGACATGCCCACACGCAATCGCTTTTATATTGTCATAGGAGTTAATAACTTGCCAAAAAGCATCCTTATTTTGTAAACCATGCTTATCAATAAAGTAACCAACATCAATGGGATGATGGTGCATCATAAGTAACTGATTTTTATTTTTCTGGATAGCATCTTTTAGTTTCACCAATGCTTGTTCACCAACATACCCTGCGGGAGTAGCACTCTTGCTATCAACGAGTTGAACTTGCCAATGCGACAAGTTAATTTCTTTGTCTGCTTGAAACGGTGATGCTGAAAAATATTTGTCTAATAGTTCTGGCTCGTCATGATTGCCTGCCAAGTAATAAATAGGCACAGTAATATTACACTCAAGCACACAATCAACAAAATTCTGGTAAGACTGCTCGGTGTGGTCTTGGGTCAAGTCCCCAGTAAAAATGATATATTTTATGGCTGGGTTATCGCAAATACTCAATAAAACTATTTTAAGATTAGTGAATACATTATGCCCATGATGTAAGCCGTCAACTGATGCAAATAGATGACTATCAGTTATTTGTGCAAAAGTAATAGGTTGGTTATTTGGAGAATAAGGTTCTGTTATGGTCATAAATTAATACTTCATCAGTTAACACTTTATAAATTAGCTCTTTATAAATTAAGAGTGCAGCTCTACATTTACTTGCCCTAAGCGTAAGCATAAATGTAGCCATTCATTTAAAAACTGATTGATTTGTTGTTTTTCATCTTGTTGGTGCATTTGACTATTAGGGTAATCGTAACGAGGCTTTACCTGCCTGATGTCCTGTGTTGAAAGAACTTCCGCCATACGAGCATCATGATATAACCGAATAGTCATGCGTGGATGAAGTGCAGTGGCAACAATGTTCGGAATATTTTTAAAAGATGAGCTTAAACTATCTTGCTCAAAACAGATAACAGAGGTGTAACGAGTTACTTCTGTTATCGTTACACTATAGGAGAGGAAGTCACTGATAAAAAATTGTCGAATTTCACTAAGTGCCGTTTTACCTGCTAATACTTTTTGCAGTAACATATAATTGTTGGCACACAAGGTCATCAAACTAACTAAGTTAGGTTGGTAACTTTTTCTACCTGCGTTATTAAACGCTTTGTTAGGAAAAAAACTCATGGTTGCCTCTTAACTGCCATTTCAAACACTAATATCTTTAGAAATATTACTTCCAGTGGCATGACTATTTAGTGCTTGTCTATTGAATCGATAACGATTGATAGTTCAGTGCCAGCCATTGTAACCCGATAATAGTAGCTGCGTTAGTGATTTTGCCATCGGTCAATAGCGCCAAAGCTTGAGTGCGGCTGACAATATGTAACAAAATATCTTCATTTTCTTCAGGCAAACCATGAATAGCACCATCCGTTACTAGATCACTATTAAAGTGCGCTAAATATAGGTGAATCCGCTCACTCATACCGCCAGGGCTAGAAAGGTATTGCATCATAGGTACTAAATCATTAGGGCAAAGTGTTAAATTAGTTTCCTCTTTGGCCTCTCTTATAGCGACTTCTATTGGCGTTTCATTTTCGTCAAACATCCCCGCAATAAATTCTAATAACCAAGGACTGTCATCCCCTCTTAAAGCACCAGGTCTAAACTGCTCTATCAATAGCACCTTATCTTGCTTTGCATCATAAGGCATGACGACCACAGCATCACCACGTTCAAAAACTTCTCGGGTAAATAGCTGACTTTGCTCTCCCGAAAAAAGTTTATGCTGCAGTGAATATTCATTCATCTTAAAAAAGCCCTGATATTTCGTTATCACTGAGTGCACAGACACCTGTTCATTATCAAACTTCAGCATAGCATCCGGCTTATTTTTATTACTTTTCATCAAGTATCTCTTTTTAATAATAATTTGTTACACTAGTAAACAGTTATTTTATTTGGTTAA
>OJBB01000575.1_pt1 | contig 11964 bp, 9 predicted proteins | sample 1590401 | NCBI WGS metagenome assembly OJBB01 (sample SAMN05416789, study PRJEB24817) | seawater metagenome | isolation source: Sea water | place: Canada:Atlantic | collected 2013-07 | reverse complement strand
ATCTACACAGAGTAGATCGTCGGCAGCGTCAGATGTGTATAAGAGACAGCACTTACACATTACACGTATTATTCCGATGGAGATAACAACCGCTCTAGCAGAAAATGAATTAATACTTAAAATCGATAAATTCGCACTGACGGCAAACAATATTACTTATGGTATGGCTGGTGACACATTAGGATACTGGCGATTTTTTCCTGCACCAATACAGCTTGATCGACAAACGACTGAAAATGAGAGTAGCTGGGGCCGGCTCCCTGTCATGGGATATGCTGATGTATTAGTATCGAACTGTGATGATATTAAAGTGGGTGAACGTGTTTGGGGATTTTTCCCTATGGCAAGTCATGTAAAAATATTAGCTGGTCACGTCACTAGTATGAGTTTTTCTGACGTTAGTCCCCATAGAAAAGGATTATCGCCCTTATACGCAGTATTTGATCGAGTCATTAAAAACCCTTTTTATCAAGTTGAAAATGAAGATTATGAAATATTACTGAGAGGGTTATTTACCACGTCATGGCTGATTGATGATTTTATGTATGATCATGATTACTATGGTGCTGAGCAATATTTAATTACCAGTGCCTCAAGTAAAACCAGTATCGCCCTCGCTTTTACTATTCGTGCACGAGGAGAACGTCCTAGCATTGGGCTGACCTCTGAGGCTAACCGCGACTTTGTTGAGTCGTTAGGTTGTTATGATCAAGTAATCACTTATAACGAAGTTCAAAGCCTTACCCCTAGCACACATTCTATTTTGGTTGATATGGCAGGTAGCGCTAAAACACTTCATGACGTGCATCATCACTTTCAAGATCAGCTTCGTTATTCATGTCGAATTGGCGCTACGCACCGTGATAATTTGGTAACCACAGAAAAATTGCCCGGCGCCGTGCCAACATTCTTCTTCGCCCCAACACAATTAAAAAAACGTACCGTCGATTGGGGTACTGGCGAAATGATGAAACAAATGAATGCCGGATTACTCAATTATATAGAATTTTGTCGAACAACCATTACCATTAATCACACCACAGACGAAAATAAAATTGATAGCATTTACCAGACCGTTTTATCAGGAAAAGCCGATGCCTCAGTAGGGCAAATAATTTCATTACGATAATTCAATGGACTAATAAAACAATCAATTAGTGATACAATTCGTCGCTAATTAAAGTTTAGTTAAGATAAATTTAAAGGAAATTAATACTCTTATGATCACAGTTCATCATTTAAATAAATCACGTTCAACACGCGTAATCTGGTTATTAGAAGAACTAGAAATGCCTTATGAGATTGTTCATCATCAAAGAGATCCCATAACTCATCTGGCACCTGACAGTTTAAAGAAAATACATCCTTTAACTAAGGCACCCATTATTGTTGATGCTGAAACTACCCTATGTGAATCTGGCGCTATTATGGAATATATCCTTAATCAAGCAACGGTAACACAATGTAGACCAGCCCAAGACAGTAGCGAATATTATCACTATTTAGAATGGTTGCATTTTGCTGAAGGTTCACTAGGTTTGCCGGTGATATCTAAGTTAATGATGACCATGGAAACTCGCGATGGCACTAAACCACTTGATCAATACATCGCCAAAGAATTGGCATTAGACTTTTCTTATATTGAACAAACCTTATCCCAACGACCATATTTTGCTGGAAATAACTTTACCGCCGCCGATATAATGATGACAGTGATATTAAACATGGCCGATAACTTAGTCCTTTTAGAAGATAAAAAACAAATCAAAGATTACCTTGCAAAAATCAAGCTAAGAAAAGCTTACCAAGCCGCTATTAGTTATGAGTAAATCACTTTTTACATAGATAGATTTATACCCTATTGATTAAATTACTTTTCGCACATTGCAAAAGCTTTAATCAATTGGGTCTTGCTACATTTTAACAAGACTCAGGGTAAAATCATCAAAGTCAGAGCATATCAATAATCATTAGGTAACCATTATGGAACTCGTTAGTTTAGAAATAGAAAATAACATTGCCACCATCACCATAAATAACGGCAAAGTAAACGCAATATCTCCGCAAGTTATCGCAGAAATAAATAGCGCTTTAGATCAAGCCGAGCAACAAAAAGCAATAGTCATATTAACAGGCAAAGCAGGAATACTGTCTGGCGGATACGATCTAAACACCATGAAAATAAGCTCAGACTCTGCGGTATCACTCGTTACAAGTGGCTCTACGCTTGCTAGAAGAATGCTTTCTTTTCCAACCCCTATCATTGCCGCATGTAACGGTCATGCCATCGCAAAAGGTGCCTTTTTACTGCTCAGCTGTGATCACCGCATCGGTAGTGAAGGCGCATTTAAAATTGGTTTAAACGAAGTGGCTATTGGCATGACCATGCATTACGCCGGTATTGAATTAGCCCGAAACCGTATACCGAGAAACTATTTAACACGCTCAGTAATCAATGCTGAATTATTTGACCCTCAAACGGCCATATTAGCTGGATTTCTTGATCAAGTTGTTGAGGAGCCGCATTTAATGAGTACGGCACAAAAGCTTGCTAAGCAAATGTTGTCACTGAATATGACAGCACACCATGCCACTAAATTAAAAGAAAGAAAAGAAATACTAGCTGCGCTTGATGCGGCGATTGAAGTCGATGCTAAAGCCAAAATAGAACTTTAACTCTTAGTTATTCATCCCTCGCTATTTTAGAAAGGCTATTACATGGGCGGCATGGATCGTGTAGAGTCCCCCTTTAGTCAAAAAGCCCTAATATATTGATATTATGGCTTTTTATATTTGTAAACATTTGAAATTAAGTTGTTCTGATCCCTTTGATATTGCCCTCTTCAATTGGATTACATTAAAACTTTTCTTCAATCCACTTTTTAGTTAAACCAATAGTGACCATGGATTTAAGTTTAAAAAGTGCCATCCAGTCTCCATCTTCAGGTTCTGCTTCTCCACAACGCGGGTCTGAACGCTGAAGTGCACCGGTCATTTTGTGATCAATTGGAATAGGATCACAGCCATGTCCTGATTCACAGATAAAGTCCCACTTTTCTCTAGCAGGTGCATGACAAGAGAAACAGTTTCCATCGAAACGGTTTACCACATCAACAAAACCACGCTTGGCAATTGTTGAGCCCTTTTCATTCACTTCAAGTTCAAAAAATTCCCAATCGCCCGTTGCTGGAAAAGTACCTGACTCTCGCTTTACCATGACTTCTGTTGGCACAAGTTGTACCACAGAACCTTCAGGATATATCGCCCCTTCAGGTGCATTCGCTGCCGCTAAAGTACTTTCGATATCGCCTAAAAGATTGTCTACATAAAAGTGTCGTACCGGTGTCATATCTCTAATACAACTAAAACTTATTTCATCAACATTGACAACGATTGTTGCTAAGGCGTCCTTTATATCGGCAACTTCAGGCGCGTTTGCTGGTATTGTTTCTGCATTCACTGATAGTGAGGTGAAACAAACGAGCATTAGGGTGTATTTAATTTGATTTACTAATTTGTGGTACATATTTATATTCATATCCATGTTTATTTTAAGTTTGATTAACTATTATTCTAATCTACGTGATTAAAATTTGGTTCCGCGGCTTTATAAAAGTCTATTGAAGGACGAGTGACTAAAGTTATTGTCCATACGTTGTCATCATTATTGTCTCTCTTTCATCTCTAATATTAAGTATGGTACGTTTAATTGGCGGCTATTTTCTCAACGGGCTAAGCCAACAACTGGTTTATATTTTTTATACGGTTTATCTCTTGGTTTTGGACTAACTGGTCAAATGATTCAGCAAGTTTTTCACTGTCGTTCATGACTTGTTGCCAATACTGCATGCGTTGTTCGCTATCCATGGTGACAAAGTCGTTTCTGTCGGGTATTTTATGATAGGGTAACGAATGAATGAATTTTGCTGAAGGACACACCAGTACCGTGTTGTCGTAGTGTTTCAATCTTACTTTTCTTGACAAGTTCTTATCAAACCAACCGGCTTTTAACGTAGAGCTAAAATGTGGGTAAAGCGTTAATCCTGAGTTTTTAATTTCAAAATCAAAATGATAATCAACAATGCCACCATCTCGATACATACCTGGAGGACTGTTTTCAATCGTATTGATGCCCTCCATCACCATAGGAATAGAACCTGAGGCCAGTAACGCACTTCGAATATTTGCTTTTGAAAAAGGAACCCGCGTGGTCGATATGTTATCCGGGTCATTAAGTTTAAGAGCGCTATTGCTTGACTGAAAAATATACCGCTCGTATTGGCTATTTAACCGTGGACGACTGATGCGATTATTCACGTAACTTTTTGCTAGCCCTAATCCTTGCAAAAATTTATTTTCAGAAGCAACAAAACCGTTGCATTTAGCCACGATAAAATGTGCTTTAAAATGCGGGTTATCTATTATCTCTTGTTCACCTGACTCGCCAAAAATAACGTCCATCATTTCTACTGCTTTACGGCTAACCTCTTCAGGCTTGGCTTTAGGAGAAAAAGTTGTTTCATTGTAATTTTTCGCTAAACGTTCTATCGCGGCAATAGGATTTTTTTGAGCAAAACACGCACTTCTAAAAGCACCAACACTTGAACCAATAAGGTTTAATGTTTGTTGCTGATTATTGAAAAACTCACCAAATATATATTTATCTAAACCATAGAGCGTAAACCATTTAGGCCCACCACTGGCACCTAAAAAAGAACTGAATAAATCAGGTGTAAACCCTTTTTCTTCAATTGTCTTTAAAGCTGAATCGCCTGCGTATATCTCTAACATATTATCGAGTTTTCACTTTATTGGTCACAATCATAAACAGTATCACTTCGTTTTAGAGCGTCGTTCTAGCGCATCATTTTAATATATCGTAAACTTTAGATTAAAATTAAACAAATGAATAGTACTTATAAGTTACTATTCATAAAAAGAATAGTAACTAACTGTATCATTGAAAGATATAACCGTGCGGGGTGTTTTAATCAACATTAACAAAGATAGAGAGACGATAACTAAAGTTATACCCGCTCCACTTGAAGATGCTCGTTTCAGGAAGTTTGAGCGATTCATAATCAAGGCGCATTTTTTATTAAGCATTCCTTTAAAAAGAAATGTAACGCAGAGTATAATTTGCTCAACCTTCCCCCAAGGGGCTGGTTTAGAAACGCTTTATACTGCGTTATTGATTTCGACAATAGAATAACTATTCTCTTCAATCAATGCCTTGCCTAAAGGCGTTTCTAATGCCAGCTGAATAATGCATCTTCAAGTGGAACGGGTATAAGATATTTAAAACTGGATACCCGATCAGAGACTTCGGGTATGACGGTGTATTATTGAGTAGCAAGGTTTGGCTATATATTTAGTCGGTTAAATCCTTTCTATCAAAGCAATAAAAAAGGTAGCTATTAAGCTACCTTTTTTCGTTTTTTATTCTAATGCTCAATAAGCTAATTGTTGATTGGACATCTTAAAAGCTAGGTAATAAACCTTCTGGCATATATTGATTTAAGTAACCATCAGAGATAATTTCTGATGCTTCAACAATATCAGGTGCAAAGTATCTGTCTTTATCGTAGAAAGAAACTGTTTCACGTAATTTAGCTTTTGCTTTTTCAATAAGAGGCGAGCCCTTAAGCGGAGCTCTAAAGTCTAAACCTTGCACTGCGGCTAAGTACTCAACGGCAAGAACGCCATTAGTATTCTCGCTCATGTCTGCTAAACGACGACCAGCAAAACATGCCATAGATACGTGATCTTCTTGATTAGCAGAGGTTGGTAAACTATCAACTGAAGCTGGATGAGCAAGTGACTTATTCTCTGAAGCTAATGCTGCAGAAGTAACTTGCGCGATCATAAAGCCAGAGTTAACACCACCGTTATCAACTAAAAATGGTGGTAGTTTACTTAAGCTTGAGTCAATTAATAACGCCATGCGACGTTCAGATAATGAACCAATCTCAGCAATAGCTAAGGCTAAATTATCAGCGGCCATAGCAACAGGCTCAGCATGGAAGTTACCGGCAGAGATAAAGTCACCTTCGTTAGCGAAAACTAACGGGTTATCTGTTACACCATTCGCTTCAACGTGCAATACTTCTGCGGCTTGACGAATTTGTGTTAAACAAGCACCCATTACTTGAGGCTGACAACGAAGTGAATAAGGGTCTTGTACTTTTTCACAATCAACGTGTGCCTCAGCAATTTCAGAGCTATCAGTTAATACTTCACGATAAGCACGTGCCGCATCAATTTGACCTTTTTGACCACGGACAAAATGTACACGATGATCAAACGGGGCACGAGAGCCCATAGCGGCTTCTACAGAAATAGAACCAATTACCGTACCTGCAGCGTATAAGTCTTCAGCATGGAATAAACCTTCTAAAGAAAACGCTGTAGAAGCTTGTGTGCCGTTTAATAACGCTAAACCTTCTTTTGCTGCTAGGGTTACTACCTCAAGACCTGCAATTTTTAATCCTTCAGCGGCTGGAATCACTTGATCTTGGTAAGACATTTCGCCTTCACCTAATAAAGGTAAAACCATGTGAGAAAGTGGTGCTAAATCACCAGAAGCGCCTACAGAACCTTTCTTTGGTACACATGGGTATACTTCAGCATTTAATAAGGTAATTAATGCTTGAATAACTTGTAAACGAATACCTGAAAAACCACGTGAAAGTGAGTTTATTTTAAGTACCATCATCAAACGCACTGTTGAGTCTTCCATGTACTCACCAAAACCTGCTGAGTGTGAAAGTACGATAGAGCGTTGCAATAATTCTAGCTCTTCATTTTTAATGCGTGTGCTGGCTAATAAGCCAAAACCTGTGTTAATACCGTAAACAACACGATTATCTTTAATCACTTGCTGTACTGCGTTAGCACTTTTATTAATCTCAGAAAAAGCACTTTCATCTAAGCTGTATTTGATACCGTCAAAACGGTTTACGTCGCGTAATTGAGCTAGCGTTAACTGCCCTGGAATAATTTTTAGTTCAGTAATATGGTTCATTATAATTTTCTCAATTTTTATCTATATAGTGTTCTATGTTAATAACCTTAAGTTAGTCATTCCCTTCATGGATTAATGGGAATCTACTCACTTGAAGCTGGATCCTCGATAAGATGCTTCGAGGATCACATTACTTAGTTTTATTGCGTAGCTGAAATTTGTTATTACTTACCGTTTGCACCATTTATCATGGGTAAGTCGAGACCTTGCTCTTTGGCACAATCTACAGCGAGATCGTAGCCAGCGTCTGCATGGCGCATAACACCCGTTGCAGGATCATTCCATAATACACGACCAATACGTTTAGCTGCATCATCAGTACCGTCAGCAACAATAACCACACCAGAGTGTTGACTAAAGCCCATTCCAACACCACCGCCATGGTGTATGCTAACCCATGTGGCGCCACCCGAAGTTGATAATAAAGCGTTAAGTAATGGCCAATCCGAAACGGCATCAGAGCCATCTAACATGCTTTCAGTTTCACGATTTGGTGAAGCAACAGAGCCTGAATCTAAATGATCACGACCGATAACGACTGGCGCTGAAAGCTCACCGGTTTTAACCATTTCGTTAAACGCCAACGCTAAACGTGCTCTGTCTTTCAAACCAACCCAACAAATACGTGCAGGTAAACCTTGAAAAGCAATACGCTCACGCGCCATGTCTAACCAGTTATGCAAATGTGGGTTATCAGGAATAAGTTCTTTTACTTTAGCATCAGTTTTGTAGATATCTTCTGGATCGCCAGATAGTGCAACCCAACGAAATGGTCCAATACCTTCACAGAATAATGGACGAACATAAGCAGGCACAAAACCAGGAAAATCAAAAGCGTTTGTTACACCTTCTTCCAATGCCATTTGACGGATGTTGTTACCATAATCGGTAGTAGCAGCACCCATTTTCTGTAAATCAAGCATGGCTTGAACTTGTACTGCCATAGATTTTTTAGCCGCTTTAACTACAGCTGCTTCATCTTTCAAGCGCATTTGCGCGGCATGTTCCATGGTCCAGCCTTGTGGCAAGTAACCATTTAATGGGTCATGTGCAGACGTTTGGTCAGTGACTACATCAGGGGTGATACCACGTTTAACTAACTCAGGGAAAACGTCAGCAGCATTGCCTAAAAGACCTACTGAAATCGCTTCTCCTTTTTCATTTGCTTCAAAGATGATTGCTAATGCTTCATCTAACGTTTTTGCTTTCTTATCAACGTAGCGAGTATTAATACGGAAATCGATACGTGTCTCATCACATTCAACCACTAATGCTGAGAAGCCTGCCATTGTTGCAGCTAGTGGTTGAGCTCCACCCATGCCGCCTAAACCACCGGTAAGTACCCACTTGCCTTTAGCGCTGCCACCAAAGTGTTGGTTTGCCATAGCAACAAATGTTTCGTAAGTGCCTTGAACAATACCTTGTGAGCCAATGTAAATCCAAGAGCCTGCAGTCATTTGGCCGTACATCATCAGGCCTTTTTTATCTAACTCGTTAAAATGCTCCCAATTAGCCCAATTAGGTACTAGGTTAGAGTTAGCAATTAATACGCGCGGTGCATTTTCGTGAGTTTTAAATACGCCAACAGGTTTACCTGATTGCACCATTAAGGTTTCATCATTTTCAAGGCGGTTTAACACTTCAATAATTTTGTCGTAACATTCCCAGTTACGTGCTGCACGACCTATGCCGCCATATACCACTAACGATTGTGGATGTTCAGCAACTTCAGGATCTAAGTTGTTCATTAACATACGTTTAGCGGCTTCAGTTAACCAACTTTTTGCGGTGATTTCAGTACCGCGGTCAGCGCGAATTACGCGTGAAGTGTCTAAGCGTGGGTCTATGTTAGTTGTCATCGTTTTTCCTCATGGTACAAATACTCAGCATTTAAAGACGTATAAGTGCAATAAAAAAGAGTATGTAAACTATAGTTGTAAAAATAAAATTCGCGGTATTACTTACTCGATAATACTAAGAGCAAGTAAGCAAACATGCTTAAAATTTAAGGTGGCTGCCTAAACGGTATTTATCACCAGGTGATGTCAAAATTGCGACACTAACGACACCTTGTTTCGACCAAGTACGGCGTTTAACTTGTAAACAAGGCGTAGTTGATTGTATGTCTAATTGTTGGCAAATTTCATCACTTGCGAGAATGGCTTCTATTTCGTGGGTTGCTTCAGTTAAGGGAGCAACCGATGAAAGATATTCATGTGGGGTGATTTGTGTGAAGTTTTGTAATAAATAATCAGGCACTAAACTGACATTTACAAAACGTTGTTCTAATTGAATCGCATCATCATTCTCATAATGTAATATCTCAGAATAAAAAACATCTTCGTTATTTTTCAAGTTGAGTAAAATAGCTATTTCATCAGTAACGGCAGTAGAATTTAATAATAATTGCTTAGCTTTATGTTGATGACCACGATCACTAATTTCATCACTAATATTGCGAATTTCTAGCAAGGATGATTGTGACTTAAACGTTGCGACAAAAGTGCCAGCACCTTGAGAACGTACTAAAATACCTTGCTCAGTTAGTTCTTGTAGAGCACGTCTTGCCGTCATGCGGCTTACATCAAATTGCTGTGTAAGCTCGTTTTCAGAAGGTACTTTTGCATTTTGCGGCCATTCACCTGACTCAATATGTTCACAAATATATTGCTTGATTATAGTATACTTGGCAGGCTTATCTTTTTTTGTTGCGCTGTTACTAGCATTGATAGTCATGATTAGTTTTGGCTTTGTTTGAACTTATTTATACGATCTCACATATTTAATAAAAAGGCAAGAGTTGTATATACAAGTTGCGATCGGCATAATTTCAAGTTAAAATTTCAAAGTAAAAGTTTTTCTATCAGCTGAGATTATTTTCAAGTTTTTATATCTATGAAGACTGGCTTATCATTTTCGCTTTCATCACTTTCTCCATAAGGTCGCGGCATGACACTCTTTAAGCACTGGCAAACTCTTTATATCAATGTAAATCTGGCAACTATGACTGATGGCAGTGAAAGTTACGGTGAAATATCTCAAGGTGCATTAGCAATTAGCGCAGGTAAAATTGCTTGGTTAGGTAAAGAAAGTGATTTACCTGAGCACTTTTGTGTAACAGATGAAGATATTGAAGTTATCGATTGCAAGGGACAATGGTTAACACCTGGTTTAATCGATTGTCATACACACCTAGTGTACGGCGGCAACCGTGCCAATGAATTTGAAATGCGTTTACAAGGTAAAAGCTACCAAGAAATTGCTAATGCGGGCGGCGGGATTGTCTCAACAGTTACCGCGACGCGAAAGGCAAGTGAACAAGAGTTACTTGCCAGCGCTTTACCGCGTTTAACCGCTTTACATCAGCAAGGTGTTACTACGGTTGAAATTAAGTCAGGTTATGGCTTAGATACGGTAAACGAAATCAAAATGCTAAAAGTAGCGGGCTTATTAGCTGATGAACTGCCTGTTACGATTAAACGTACTTTTCTGGGTGCGCATGCTTTACCGATAGAATACAAAGATAATGCCGAAGGTTACCTTGATGTTGTTTGCGAAGAAATGTTGCCACAAGTGGTGAGTGAAAACTTAGCTGATGCCGTTGACGTATTTTGTGAAGGCATAGGGTTTAGCCTAGCACAAACCAAACGTGTTTTTGATGCGGCACAATCCCATGACTTACCTATTAAAGTTCATGCGGAGCAATTATCTAACTTAGGCGCTTCTGAATTGGCAGCTAATTATAATGCTTTGTCCTCTGAGCATATTGAGTTTCTAGATGAAGCGGGTATTAAAGCGATGAAAAAATCGGGCATGACCGCCGTATTATTACCCGGAGCTTTTTACTTCCTACGTGAAACCCAATTACCACCGATAGAACTGCTTCGTAAACATCAAGTACCTATGGCAGTCGCTACGGATGCAAACCCTGGCACTTCCCCTATTCATAATATCCACCTAATGCTTAATATGGCCTGCACATTGTTTAGATTAACACCGTCTGAAGCATTGGCAGGTATCACCTGTTATGGCGCTAAAGCCTTAGGATTAAATGAAAGCAAAGGGCAATTGGCTGTTGGTTATGATGCTGATATTGCGTTATGGAATATTAATCAACCGGCAGAGCTTTGTTATCAATTTGGGGTAAATCCATTGAGCCGCTTAATTCAAAATGGGCAGCAAGTGTTGATGAATGAGAGTGCGTAACAGCGCTAAGTTATATACCCGTTCCACTTGAAGATGCAGGATTCAGCTGGAATTAGAAACGCCTTTAGGCAAGGCATTGATTGAAGAGAATGGTTGTTCCCTTCTCAAAATCAATAACGTAGCATAAAGCGTTTCTAAACCAGCCCTTTAGGGATGTCTGAGCAAATCATGCGCTTCGTTGCATCTATTTTTAAGGGAACAACCCTTAATAAAAAGAGGCGCCTTGATCATGAATCGCTCAGGCACCCTGAAACTCGCATCTTCAAGTGGAGCGGGTATAACACTTAATACTAAGAGGCGCTTTATTTATGCAACAACCATGGACAAGAGAGCAGTTTGAAGAAATGCTCCGCGCTAAAGGGCTGCTTTACCATATTCATCACCCATTTCATATTGCCATGCACCAAGGTGAATGTAGTGTTGAGCAAATTCAGGGTTGGGTGGCAAACCGTTTTTATTACCAAGTAAATATTCCTATTAAAGATGCCGCCATATTAGCTAATTGCCATGATATGGAAACTCGTCGTTTATGGATCCAACGCATATTAGATCACGATGGCAGTGTAGAAGACAAAACCTTAGGTGGTATTGAAGCCTGGTTACAATTGGGCCAAGCGGTAGGATTAGATAGACAAGACTTACTGGATGAGAAATTTGTTTTACCTGGGGTGCGATTCGCCGTAGATGCCTATGTAAACTTTGCTCCTGTCTCTTATACACATCTCCGAGCCCAC
>OJBB01000573.1_pt1 | contig 11968 bp, 9 predicted proteins | sample 1590401 | NCBI WGS metagenome assembly OJBB01 (sample SAMN05416789, study PRJEB24817) | seawater metagenome | isolation source: Sea water | place: Canada:Atlantic | collected 2013-07 | reverse complement strand
GATCTACACAGAGTAGATCGTCGGCAGCGTCAGATGTGTATAAGAGACAGTGTTTGTTGTTTGTGAATATTGCTAAAACGGATTTAAGCGTTACTACGCCTACTGATTTGTTAGTGTTCGCTGCTATCGCTACCACGTTGACATTTATACTGTTTAATCTGTTGGCATTAAAGATTAAACAACACGATGCGCGGGGCGCATTTGCCCAAGGGGCGTGTCGAGGCAATATGGCCATTATTGGCCTGGCGTTGTCGGTTAGTGCATTTGGAGAAAGCGCTCAAGCGCTGGCGTCCATGTATTTGGCCGCAATCGTTATTTTATATAACGTGTATTCTATTTTAACCCTTTATTATCATCAGGCGGCAACGGCTTCGGCGAAGTTGATTGCCATTAGTGTGCTGCAAAATCCGTTGGCCATCGCTATTGCATTGGCCATAGTGGTAGCACTGGTGCCCATCCCGTTACCTGATTTACTGTATGAATCGGGCAGTTATTTGGCTCAAATGACTTTGCCCCTAGCGCTGTTGTGCGTGGGGGGATCTATTCGTTTGCAAGAGTTTAAAGCATCGAAGCTGCTGTATTTGGCCATTGCCAGCAAGATTGTATTTATCCCTTTGGTGGCGACGGTTATTGGCCATCTGTGTGGATTGAAAAACGAAGAACTGGGGGTTTTGTATATTATGATGGCCACACCAACCGCTGCCGCGGCTTACCCTATGGTGCGAGCGATCGGCGGTGATCATCATTTAACTGCTGCGATTATTGCCGGTAGTACCTTGCTCTCCATGTTTAGTACTACCATAGGGCTGTTTTTGCTGCATTTTTTGGGGTGGGTATAAGTCTCACAAGGTTTTTAGGTGGTTTGATGCGCTTAAGCTTGTACCGCCTTTAAAATCACCGGGGTGAGTGACTCTGGTAAAGTGATTTTACCTGCTAAGGCGAAGGCATGGGCATCGTCTGACATTTTCCCCCACGTTTTACGGATGATATCGATCCATTTTTGTTCTGTGTATTCAGGGTGTTTGGCCGCAAAGTCCAGCATGTAATGCTCGATAAACACTAACCCCACCACGTCTTCGAGCAATTGAGTATCAGGGTTCGATTTAATACCGACCTTTGCCACTGCTTTTTTGGCTCGTTCGATGTCTTCTTCGCTAAAGCCCGCTTGTTCCATGATGTCCCCCACTTTATCAGCATGAAACGTGTATAAATCGCTGCGCCATTTATGATAACCCTGTCGGTCCATCGGATAATCACTACGGGGAGATTGCCAGCGCTGAATATGTTGCCCGCGAACGGCCAGTTTGACCACGTGATCGGCATCATTTCTGTAACGTTCTAACATATTGGACATGCGAAAACTGTACAGCAGTTCTTTGGGCCAGTCCTTCCCTTCAGCTTGTTCAATATTGGGATCTTCGCTGTTAGCACTGTCAATTAAATTAACGGCCTTTTCGTAAGCGGCTTGGGTCATATGTTGCTCCATGGATAGAGATTAGGTGCTCTTTGGGATTTCGCTTATTTTACCTTAAAGTGCGAGGCTAATTATATGCTTATGATGATGTTATTTGCTGTGCAATGTCTGTTCTGCTAAGAACGATATAAGGCGTATACGAAAAAGCCAAAATAACGGCGAGACGCTATTTTGGCTTTTGTGGCAATAGAACAACGCGTTTATCGCGCGGACTTTATTGCGTCATTATTGGACCTTTACACCCATGTTGTACAAAGTGAAACCAAAGATATCAGCGTACTGTTCGATTGTTTTGCTAATCGGTGTACCGGCACCATGACCAGCGTTAGTTTCAATGCGAATTAACATGGGATTAGGGCCAGTATGTTTGGCCTGTAATTCAGCTGCAAACTTAAAGGAATGCGCTGGCACTACGCGATCATCATGATCCCCTGTGGTGATAAGCGTAGCAGGGTAGTTCACCCCTTCACGTACGTTTTGCACGGGAGAGTAAGTCATCAAATAATCAAACATTTCTTTACTGTCTTGCGCTGTGCCGTAATCGTAAGCCCAGCCTGCGCCAGCGGTAAACGTGTGATAACGCAACATGTCGAGTACACCAACCGCCGGAAGAGCCACTTTGAACAGTTCAGGTCGCTGAAGCATAGTCGCACCGACTAACAAACCACCGTTTGAGCCACCACGAATAGCCAAGTAATCTGGGCTGGTGTAGTTTTGCGCGATTAAAAACTCAGCCGCAGCAATAAAGTCATCAAACACATTTTGCTTTTGCAATTTGGTGCCCGCGTCATGCCATGCTTTTCCGTATTCACCGCCGCCACGTAAGTTTGGTACTGCATATACACCACCTTGTTCAAGCCAAGCCGCAGTGACACTACTAAACGCCGGTTGCAAGCTGATGTTAAACCCACCGTAGCCGTAGAGCATAGTAGGGTTGCTACCATCTAGTTTCAGACCTTTTTTGTGGGTGATGATCATGGGGACTTTTGTGCCGTCTTTTGAGGTGTAAAAGACCTGCTTTGACTCGTAAGCATCACTGTCGAATTTCGCTTTCGATTTTAAGTAAACCGCTGATTCGCCGCTTTCTACATCTAAGCTAAAAATAGTGCTAGGTGTTTTATAATTAGTGAAGCTGTAGTACAACGTCTGCTGATCTTTTTTACCGCTAAAACCACTGGCTGTGCCCACTCCCGGCAAGGTGATTTCTCGCACTAACTTGCCTGATTTGTCCAGTTGCTTAACATTTGAGATCGCATCAAGCATATAGCTAGCAAAGATGTAACCGCCACCGGTTGATACATCTAGTACGTTGTTTGTTTCAGGGATAAAGTCTTGCCAGTTTTCCGGCTGAGGCTGACTCGCATCTACCGATACAACGCGCTTGTTAGGCGCAGCTAAATTAGTCACTAACAGTAACGTACTGCCATCATTATCAAGCAATTGGGTGTCTGAATCTGTATTGTCTAAAATGGTCACCAGTTCGCTATCCGGTTCATTTAAGTCTTTCAAATACAGTTTGTTACCTGACGTAGAAACCGCAGCACTGATTAATAAATAACGATTGTCCTCGGTGACGTGTCCTGAAACATAGCGATTTTTCTGCGCCTGCGTTCCGCCAAACACAAGCGTATCTTCACTTTGTTTATCTTTTAGGCTGTGAAAGTAAAGCTTGTGTTGATCCGTTTTAGCCGATAATTCACTGCCTTCTGGTTTGTCGTAGCTTGAGTAATAAAACCCTTCGTTACCTAACCATGAAATGTCACTGAATTTGAGGTCGGTTAAGGTTTCGCTCACGCTCTGCATGGTTTCAACATCAATAGTGATAGCCTTACGCCAGTCACTGCCACCTTCAGAAATCAAATAGGTGACTAAGCTGCCGTCTTTGGAAAATTCAATGCTGGCTAAAGAGGTCGTGCCGTCTTCACTGAAGGTATTTGGATCGAGAAAGACGTGTGCCTCGCCATCGTCTAGTTGGCGGTATAACACAGCTTGATTTTGCAGGCCGTCGTTTTTAAAGAAGTAAGTGTATCTACCTTCTTTAAACGGAGCGCCGACTTTTTCGTAATCAAGCAATACCTTTAAGCGCTCTTTCAGCTTGTCTCTAGAAGGAACCTGAGCAAGATAGGCTTGGGTTACCGCATTTTCAGCTTTAACCCATTGCTTGGTTTCGCTGCTCATATCGTCTTCTAACCAACGATACGGATCAGCGACTTGGGTGCCAAAGTAACTATCGGTTACATCGTCTTTTCTAGTGTTTGGATAGGAGAGGTTCATTTTTTGAAGTTGGTTACCCGTAATTGATGTACCACCTGACGGTGCTGATTGTTGATTTGATTGGTTCGCGGTTGAACAGCCCATTAATAAGGCACTTATACCCACTGCGATAAGCGTTAATTTCATTTTTATTACCCTGATTTATGTCGTTTTTATATGTTTTGATGCATCTATTGTTGCGCATTCAGCAGGGATATTACCTTAGTTTTCGCTGTGATGATAAATCTCAAACTGTGACGAAAGATGTATAGGTACTGCTTATGATTACGGATTAGATTTGATAATAATCAAACAAAACAAATGCTTATGTAAAAAACATGATGACATTACTTAACATTTAATTTACATTGTCTGCGTTCAACGAGCGAAATGAGTTGAACAGCGGCGGAATAGTCGAGGTAACAAAAGCACGATAAGAAGGCGGACTTACCTCGACGCCTTTTATGCTTCTCAGTGAACCACGGTGGGGGCTCTCTCCTTAAAATGTCATTAAGTAATGACATCGTTCAAGCTAGGTGGAAACTAAACTATGCCAGACACTCCAGCAAACACATTTGATTTTATCATTGTGGGGGCGGGGTCTGCAGGTTGCACATTAGCCGCACGATTAACAGAGCACAAACACTGCCGCGTTTGTCTGATTGAAGCTGGTGGAAAAGACAGTAACCCTCTCATTCACATTCCCTTTGGCCTTGCCCTTTTATCCCGAGTTAAAGCGATTAACTGGAATTACAATACGCTTGCCCAACCGCATTTGAATAATCGTGAATTGTATTGGCCCCGAGGGAAAACCTTGGGTGGGTCAAGCTCTGTGAATGCCATGTGCTACATCCGCGGCGTACCAGAAGATTACAATGATTGGGCGCAACAAGGCGCCGAGGGCTGGGATTGGGACAGTGTGTTGCCTTATTTCAAAAAGTCCGAAGGTTATCAGCGCAAAGCAGACGATTATCACGGCGTGAACGGCCCGCTGTGTGTTGATGATTTGCGTTTCGTCAACCCAATGTCACAGACGTTTGTCGATGCTGCGCGCGATGTAAACTTACCGATAAGTGCTGACTTTAATGGTGCCCAGCATGAAGGCTTGGGCATTTACCAAGTGACACATAAGGGGGGCCAACGCTGTTCAACGGCAAAGAGCTTCTTAGCATTAGCTCAAGACCGTCCTAACTTTACCCTCGTTACCCATGCTTTGGTCGAAAAAGTCCTCATAGAGAACAACCGTGCTCAAGGTGTGGCAATACAGGTAAACGGCCAATCACAGATTATTCATGCAGAAAAAGAAGTGATCCTGAGTGCAGGAGCGATTAATTCGCCGCAGCTTCTTATGCTTTCAGGTGTTGGCCCGCAACAACATTTAGCTGAGCACGGCATTGAGATGAAGCGGAATGTGGCGGGTGTCGGCCAAAATTTACAAGATCACCTTGATGCCATAGTGCAATATCGCTGTAAAACAAAAGAGAGCTATGCTGTGGCGCTAGCAAAATTGCCTCGATATGTGCAAGCGGCGCTGCGTTATTGGCGCAAACGTAACGACATTTTATCGTCAAATATTGCTGAGGCTGGTGGCTTTGTCAGAAGTGGCTTCGCAGCAGACGTTCCAGATATTCAGTTTCATTTTTTGCCAGCCATTTTGCAGGATCACGGGCGTCAAACAGCGTTAGGTTACGGTTTCGGTTTGCATATTTGTAATCTGTATCCAAAAAGCCGCGGCACGATTACACTCGCATCCGCCGACCCTGCACAACCTGCTATTATCGACCCACAGTATTTATCGCACCCTGACGATCAAAAAGTCATGATTGATGGTATTCGCAAGGGGCGCGCAATTTTGCAATCGCAAGGCTTTGCTCAGTATCAAGGGGAAGAGGTACTTCCCGGTAAAGATATAAACAGTGACGAAGCGCTTTTGGCATTTATTAAGCAACATGCAGAAACCATTTATCATCCCGTTGGCACTTGTAAGATGGGCGCTGATAACGATGATATGGCCGTCGTGGATGAAAAGTTAAATGTGCGGGGTGTGATGGGCCTAAGGGTCGCAGATGCGTCGGTTTTTCCGCGTTTAGTGGGGGGCAATACCAATGCACCAACAATCATGGTCGCAGAGCGTGCTGCTGATTTTATTCACCAGCAATATCATTTGGCTTAATACCAATTCCATTAAGCAATGGAGTAGGTATAACGTGCGTTTTTAGCGTTTGGACGAAAGGAGTATTTCATTGAGTTGCAAACGCTTAATTCGCATTTTTTCTTCTATTTTGGGCAATAGGTGGGCGTGTTTTTTATTTATCGTGTGATATAAGAATATGCTGCGTAGCTTTACATAGTGCATACCCGGTGGGACTAATTGCCGCTCATCTATCATAAAGGTCGCATAATCGGCGCGCTTTGTACGCAGCATATCGACGGTGTTTATGATTATCTCTTTTTTAATCACTCTAGTTTGAATGTCAAAATCCTCTAAGTACATAAGAGAACGCTCGTTTGTAAGTAAAAGCTTTTCTTTATTACTCAGTACGTTACGGTTGCATTCAACGCCACTTCTGCACAGTAAAACGAGGGTCGCGCGAACCAGTTCAGGTTTTATTAGCATCACGTTTTCAAAGCGAGCGGCAACACGTCCTAGTCGATGAGCATCAGCATCAACTTTGCCTTCGTTCACTAGCTGCAACCCTCTAAGAGCGGGCGCTGGGACCTTATGTACAGCAAAACCAAGCTCGGTATATATCTCGCTTAACACATCTAAATAAGGCTTGGCACCCGGATAATCTACGAAGGTTATGAGGAATTGTTTGCTAAATGAATCAGTTGGTTCTAACGTGCCTTGTTCATTGTTTCTTACAGGTTGAGCAAGCGTATAGAAGCTGGCTAATGCCTGAGAAAAGCTCAGAGACAGTATCAGAAGTAGTGTTTGTAACGGTTTACCATTCATATTATCGACGCTAAATAGTGTGTACTTAATTCAAAACAGTGATTGCAATCACAACCACGGACGTCCCAAACTCTTGTTACTTCAGGTCAGTTAGCGTTCTTACGCACGACACTTACATTCAGATCTCAAGTTTGAGTACAAATTATGTTTTAAAGTTCTCACTTTTCAGGGGTAGTATGGTTCAATTTTACGGATAACCAAAGGTTCGGTCTCGTATTCGTGCGCTGCGTGCTTTCAATTTTAGGCAAGAGTCAAACAAGCTTGCTATTGCTATGTTGATGCACGCTGTGCGTCATTGTGCTGCAAATGCGAAAAATGTCATTTCCTGCATGCGTGCTTAATGCCCGCATCATATCTCTGTTACAAGGCAGGTTAAGCGCATGATTTAATTATTTGTGCTGTCCTGTGACTTTATGTTTTTCTCGTTCGTCTATTAAACTCATTCAACCAAAGAAGAAAAAATAATGAAAATTGCCATTTTATCTCGTAACAAGAAGCTGTACTCCACCCGTCGTCTGCAAGAAGCAGCAATTGCCCGCGGGCATGAGGTCGATATCATAGATACGTTGCATTGTTATATGGATATTTCTAGCAACAAACCCTCGGTGCGTTTCAAAGGTGAACCTTTGCCTAAATACGATGCGATCATTCCACGTATTGGCGCATCAGTGACGTTTTACGGTACGGCCGTGGTGCGCCAGTTTGAAATGATGGGTAGCTTCAGTGTCAACGAATCAGTTGCCATTAGTCGTTCACGGGATAAGTTGCGCTCAATGCAATTACTTTCACGCAAAGGAATTGGCTTGCCGCGCACTGGCTTTGCCCATAGCCCAGATAACATCAAAGATTTGATTGCTAATGTGGGCGGTGCGCCAGTGGTGATTAAATTGCTTGAAGGTACGCAGGGCATTGGAGTGGTGTTAGCTGATACCAACAAAGCAGCAGAAAGTATCGTTGAGGCCTTTATGGGCATTAAAGCCAACATCTTAGTGCAGGAATACATTAAAGAAGCGGGCGGGGCAGATATTCGTTGCTTCGTGGTAGGCGGTAAAGTCGTGGCAGCCATGAAGCGTCAAGGTGCTCCGGGAGAGTTCCGCTCGAATTTACATCGCGGGGGCAGCGCAACCTTAGTTAAGTTGACCGCTGTTGAGCGCGCAACCGCAGTGGCTGCTGCTGGTGCAATGGGATTGAACGTATGTGGTGTTGATTTATTGCGCTCGAGTCATGGTCCGGTCGTCATGGAAGTGAACTCATCTCCTGGTCTTGAGGGGATTGAAGCGGCGACCTCAAAGGATGTGGCGAATATGATCATTGAGTTTATCGAGAACAAAAAAGCGAAGCCACATAGCACGAAAACACGAGGTAATGGTTAATCATGGTAAAAGCAGCTCCGCTAAAAATAGGCGATCATGTTATTGAGCCGGGTACGCGCACTAAGTTGCAGCTCTCTGCTGCACGCTTGTACACAGATACCGACATGTCTATTCCGGTTGAAGTCATACGTGCTAAAAAGGAAGGGCCTACGGTATTTATCAGCGCCGCCATCCACGGTGATGAGTTAAACGGGATTGAGATTGTACGGCGCGTGCTAGATTCACCCTCGTTTAAATTAATTGCAGGCACTGTGATTGCAGTGCCTATGGTTAATGTATATGGCATGTTGATGCAAAGCCGCTATATGCCTGATCGTCGTGATTTGAATCGCTCGTTTCCTGGTTCGCCCAATGGTTCATTAACCTCACGTTTAGCGCATATGTTTTTATCTGAAATCGTCTCTAAATGCGACTATGGAATTGATTTGCACACCGGCGCAATTCATCGCAGCAACCTGCCGCAAATCAGAGCGAATCTAAAAGATCCTAAAACCGCTGAATTGGCTCACGCCTTTGGGGTGCCTGTACTGCTTAACTCAGACTTACGTGATGGTTCACTTCGTCAAGCCGCGGATGAATCAGGTACTAAAATTCTGCTATATGAAGCAGGTGAAGCGTTACGCTTCGATGAATTGTCGATTCGTGCCGGTGTGAAAGGCATCTTTAATGTACTGGCGTCGTTAGGTGTGGTGTCGAAGCGTCGTCGTTCACTGCCAAAAATTGAACCCTTGGTGGCATATAAAAGTTCTTGGTTGCGCGCCCCAGAAAGCGGCATAGTGCGGGATCGTAAAAGCTTAGGTGATTATGTAAAACGAGGTGATGTGTTGGCTGACGTTTGCAGTCCTACAGGCACATACAGCGAACCATTGTTGGCAAACCGTTCCGGTATCATTATTGGTAAGCAGAATATCCCGTTGGTACAAGAAGGAGATGCAATGTTCCATATCGCCTTGTTTGACGATCCAAAAGACGTGGTGGATAACATGGATCAGTTACAGGAAAACCTGATGCCGGATATCGACCCTCAAGGTATGATGGTTTAGTCAAGCTAAGCCGCGCCAAGCCAGACTAAGTCGCGCCAAGCTATGCAACGTAACGAACGTGAGTAGGGTAAAAACGTCACAGCTGTGGCGTTTTTTTATGTTCAATAATTACGATGAAATACCGATCCCCCGTTAATAAGTTATCACTTAGTAAAGTGGAATGGTTCAAGAGGAATGAACCAAATGGAAGTGCCTGATCTTTAGTCAAAATTATCCAGAAAAGGCCATCGAGCCAACTTTAGATAACTTTACATTCCCTTTACAGTATTTAGCGCAAATAAGTGATTTAATCCGTTCATATTCCAAGCATTTTAATTAGATTATTAGACAGTAGATTATGAACAAGACAAAGTTAACGAAGGGATTGGTTTTCGTGGTCGTCGTCGCGGTAGCATTGTGGTGGTTTATGCGGCCTTCACAATCTGACGAACACATTGTGTATCACACTCAACCCCTTTCCTTAGGTAAAATTGAAAGTACGGTTAACTCATCAGGTACGATTTCGCCTGTGGTCACCGTATTAGTGGGCTCAGAATTATCTGGCCTAATCTCTCAGTTAAATGCGGATTTTAATGACGAAGTGCGCAGTGGGCAGGTCATCGCGCGCATTGATGATCGTACTATTTTATCTAGGTTGCGCCAAAGTGAAGCTGATTTAGCGTCATCCAAAGCCTCCCTTACCCAGTTAAACGCAGCGCTTAAAAAAGCGCAGACCGAAGCGACTCTTGCCCAACGCGAATTTAATCGTACAAAAGAGTTAAGAAATAAAAACCTAGTCAGCGCATCTGAATTAGATATTAGTGAAACCAGTCATGAACTAGCCAAGGTAGCAATTGAAACCGCCAAAGCGGCTATTTTGGTAGGAGAGGCACAAGTTGAGCAATCTCAATCCAGTCTTGAGCAAACAAAGCTTGATTTAGACCGAACCTATATTCGCTCACCCGTGGACGGTGTTGTTATCGATCGTCAAGTTGATACTGGGCAAACGGTGTCTGCGAGCTTATCTGCGCCAACGCTGTTTTCGATCGCTCAGGACTTAGTGAAAATGCAAATTGAAGCTGACGTAGATGAAGCGGATATTGGACGCATAGTAAAAGATCAAAAGGTCAACTTTACCGTTGATGCATTCCCTGAACGTCAGTTCCGCGGTGTCGTTAGTCAAGTCAGAAAAGCGGCAACCGTGACCAATAATGTGGTGACCTACAAGGTGATTATTAGCGTGCAAAATGAGCAACTGCTGTTATTACCCGGCATGACCGCGAACGTAGACGTGGTCTTAGGTGAGCGTGAAAACGTGCTGCGTGTGCCAAATTCAGCATTACGTTTTACGCCAGAGGGGGCAACGTCTAGCGCTACTTCTGCTAGAAGTGGGCCTGGGGATCGCGTAGCCCAGCTAACGGAACAACTAGGGTTAAGTGATTTACAGCAGCAACAGGTGGAAAAAGTCATGCAAGGTATGCGTGAAGCCATGCAAGCTGCACGTGAATCATCGCCTCGCGGCCCAGGGGGACCGGGCGGTTCACCAAATGACGCAATGAAGAAAATTCGTAGCAAGATGAATATCGAGTTGCAGAGTATTTTAACCCCAGAGCAAATGGACACATTTAAAGCGTCTGGTCAGTCTAGAGGTGCTAAACGTAGATCGGGTGACAATGATTATCAGCCTGGCTCTGTGTGGGTATTACGCGATGGGCAGCCAGTTAAAGTGGAAGTTGGCATTGGTATCGCCGATCTTGAATACAGCGAAATTCGCGCTAGAGAATTAAAAGAGGGTGACAAGGTCATAGTGCGTGCTCAGAAGGTAGCCGAATAATGACCCAGCCTTTGTTAAAAGTACGGCAAGCGAAAAAAGTTTACGCCATGGGCGATGAACAAGTCTGGGCGCTTAAAGGCGTTGATCTCGATATTCAGCAAGGCGAATTTGTGGCAATTATGGGCAGCTCTGGCTCAGGTAAGTCCACCATGATGAACCTATTGGGCTGTTTAGATATAGCCAGTGAAGGCAGCATCGCATTCGCTGGGCAGGAATTATCTTCATTGACTAAGAATGAGTTAGCAAGTGTACGCAATCAGCGTATCGGTTTTGTGTTCCAACAATTTAATTTGTTACCACGAACCAGCGCTTTAGATAATGTCACCTTACCGCTTTTATATAGCAATGTGCCTGAGTCTGACTGGGCAAGCCGGGCCAAACAATGTTTAGAAAATGTTGGGCTTGGATCTCGTATGGATCATCACCCTGGTCAGTTATCCGGCGGGCAGCAGCAGCGCGTGGCGATCGCCAGAGCCCTCATCAACGACCCGTTAATGATATTGGCAGATGAGCCAACAGGCGCTTTAGATACTCAAACTGGTTTAGAAGTTATGGCCCTGTTTCAACAGCTTAATCAGCAAGGCAAAACGATTATTTTGGTTACTCACGAACCGGATATCGCGCAATTTGCCAAGCGTAAATTGACCTTTCGTGACGGCGAGCTAATCAGTGATGAGCGCAATAACAATGTGCGTCAGGCGGCATTAGAGAACACTTTATGAAGATTGTCATTTTACTTAAAACCGCCATTACCGCGCTGAAAGTCAATGTGCTACGTAGCTGTTTGACCATGCTTGGGATCATAATTGGCGTGGCAGCCGTGATTATTATGGTCGCTATGGGGGCGGGTGCTCAGCAAAAAGTAGACGAACAAATTAAATCACTTGGCGGTAATGTGTTTTTTGTGACGGGCGCATTTAGACAAAGTGGTGGGGCACGCTCAGCATCGGTCGTGAAAATTAACGAAGACGACGCTAATTTAATTGAAAAGCAAGTACCAGGGGTAGAAGCAGCCTGTCTCTTATACACATCTCCGAGCCCACGAGACTAAGGCGA
>OJBB01000567.1_pt1 | contig 12076 bp, 9 predicted proteins | sample 1590401 | NCBI WGS metagenome assembly OJBB01 (sample SAMN05416789, study PRJEB24817) | seawater metagenome | isolation source: Sea water | place: Canada:Atlantic | collected 2013-07 | reverse complement strand
CTTATTATCTAAATGACTTCAATAAATTCGGTCGAACATGGCAGGTACTGATGTCAGCAGAGCCTGAGTTTAGAATGAGTCCTAAAGATATCTCGCGTATTTATGTTAAAAGTAATAGCGGTGAAATGGTCCCTATTTCTGCCTTTGCCAAAATTAACTACAGCAGTGGTCCTGATAGTTTAGACAGATACAATAACTTGTCTGCCGTGAAACTTTTGGGGAGTGCAGCACCGGGCTATAGCTCTGGCCAAGCAATCGCTGAGATTGAGCGTATTGCCAAGGAAGTATTACCTTCAGACATGAGTTATGAATGGACAGGTACCGCTTATCAAGAAAAAAGAAGTTCTGGCTCAACTGCTATTGCATTAGGCATGGCTGTGATTATGGTATTTTTGATTCTAGCTGCTCTTTATGAACGTTGGTCTCTACCGTTATCAGTACTGTTAGCTTTACCTTTTGGTATATTTGGTGCGCTAGTTTCTGTTTGGATTGCCGGCATGACCAGTGATGTCTATTTTCAAATTGGCTTAGTCACCTTACTTGGTTTAGCCAGTAAAAATGCTATTTTAATTGTTGAATATGCCTTAATGAAAAAGCAAGAAGGCTGGACAACAGGTGCTGCTGCCCTTGAAGCTGCTCGCTTACGTTTTAGACCCATCATTATGACATCCCTTGCCTTTATTTTAGGTGTTGTTCCTTTAGCATTAAGCTCAGGTGCAGGCGCAGGTGCTCGTCATAGTGTTGGTACTGGTGTTATGGGCGGTATGATAGCGGCAACATTTTTAGCCATATTCTTTGTGCCACTATTCTTTTATTGGTTAACCGAACGTAAGATATCTGAACAAAGGAAACAGCAAACCATTAAAGATGAGATAGCTCAGCACCATGAACATGAGCTAAATGCTAAGTAATAGTTTTTCGAGCTGAAATAGAGCTAAGATTATTATTCAGGCTGAAGTTACCAACAAAAAAAGCCCGAAATCCTTAAAGGTTTCGGGCTTTTTATTGACTAACTACCGCTTATTTTAATGCTGCTAATATTTCATTAAAGCATTTAGATGGCCGCATTATCTCAATAACCTTTTTAGTATCTGCTTTGTAGTAACCACCGATATCAACGGAGTGCCATTGATCTGTTGTTAAATCACTGACAATTGCAACTTCATTGTCGGCTAATGATTGAGCTAAAGGTGCAAAGTGATTTTGAAGTTCAATATCTTCAGTTTGTGCAGCTAACGCTTTTGCCCAGTAAAGTGCTAAGTAAAAGTGACTACCACGATTATCAAGCTCACCAGTTTTACGCGATGGAGACTTGCCATTTCCCAATAACTCAGCAGTTGCTTTATCCAACGTTTTTGCCAGTAACTTTGCTTTATCACTGTTTTGTTTGATGCCTAAATCTTCAAGTGAAGCACTTATCGCTAAAAATTCACCGAGAGAATCCCAACGTAAATGGTTTTCCTCTATTAGTTGCTTAACATGCTTAGGTGCTGAGCCGCCTGCTCCTGTTTCAAATAAACCGCCACCTGCCATCAATGGCACTATAGATAACATTTTAGCGCTAGTGCCTAATTCTAAAATAGGAAATAAATCAGTTAAGTAATCGCGTAGAATATTCCCAGTAACAGAGATGGTATCGCCACCACGTAAAATACGCTCTAGCGTATAACGCATCGCTCTTGTTTGTGACATTATTTGAATATCTACTCCGGTCAAATCATGATCTTTCAAGTACAGCTTAACTTTTTTGATTAATTCAGCTTCATGAGGACGGTATTCATCTAACCAGAACACCGCAGGGGTATCAGACAATCTTGCGCGGGTAACGGCTAATTTGACCCAATCTTGTATTGGTGCATCCTTTACCTGACACATCCGCCAAATATCCCCCTCTTCAACATCCATGGTTAATAAAACTTTTCCTTCATCATCAACAATGCGAATACAGCCATCTCCCTGTACTTCGAACGTTTTATCATGTGAACCATACTCTTCTGCTTTTTGAGCCATTAATCCGACATTTGGCACAGTTCCCATGGTCTTAGGGTCAAAAGCCCCATGAGTTTTACAAAAGTTAATAATTTCCTGGTAAATTCTTGCAAACGTACTTTCAGGCATAACCGCCTTGGTGTCTTTCAACTTACCATCAGGCCCCCACATTTTACCGCCAGATCTAATCATCGCCGGCATAGAGGCATCAACAATAACCTCATTTGGCGTATGTAAATTTGAAATACCTTTAGCCGAGTCGACCATGGCCAATTCAGGCCGTTTTTCATAACAGGCATGTAAATCAGCTAATATTTCTTCACGCCAAGATTCAGGAAGTTGCTTTACTTTTTCATAAATACTACTAACACCATCATTGGCATTAACACCTAATTTTTCGAAGGTTTCACCGTGTTTGGAGAACAAGTCTTTATAATAAACTTTTACTGCGTGGCCAAAAACTATGGGATGCGATACTTTCATCATGGTCGCTTTAACATGGAAAGAAAACATCACCCCAGTCTCCCTCGCATCTTCCATTTCTTGCTCTAAGAATTCACAGAGAGTCTTTTTACTCATAAACATACTGTCAATAATTTCACCTGCTTGAAGTGACGTTTTTTCTTTTAATACAGTCACCGCACCGTCATTTTTAGCGACAAACTCAATTCTCACATCACATGCTTTATCCATAGTCATGCATTTTTCACTGGCATAAAAATCACCTGAGTGCATGTGCGAAACATGAGTCCTTGAAGCTTGGCTCCACTTCCCCATGGAATGTGGATTTTTTCTGGCAAAAGCTTTCACTGATGGTGGAGCACGTCGATCAGAGTTACCCTCACGAAGTACTGGATTCACCGCACTGCCTAAGGTTTTAGAGTATTTAGCGACATTCGCTCTATCTTCATCTGTTTTTGGCGCTTCTGGATAATCAGGAATAGCATAACCTTGTGCTTGCAGCTCATTGATAGCATCTTTTAGTTGGGGAATTGAAGCACTGATATTGGGTAGTTTGATGATATTGGTGTCAGGGTGATGCGTTAATGCACCTAACTCAGCTAACGCATCAGGAATTTGTTGATCCGCAGGTAAAACATCAGAAAAGGCAGATAAAATTCTAGAGGCAAGAGATATATCTTTTAACTCAATGTTTATGTTTGCTGATGCTGCAAAAGTTTTAATAATTGGCAGTAACGAACAGGTAGCTAGCAGTGGTGCTTCATCGGTGTAGGTGTAAATTATTTTTGAACTCATATTTGTAGCATCCTTTTTATTTAAATTAATTCCAACCGCAACAGTGTTATAACCTACAAGAAAATAATGCTTCTCCAAACAATCAGAGAAAGCACATTATGATAGAGCGAGGCTAAACTTTTACCCTAGAAAAATATTATAAGAAAATGTATTTTAGAAGATTTATTAGAAATCAACTTGAGGTCATGAGTGCTGTTTAAATATCGCTTTAGCCTGATTTTTAGTGCACAACAATTTTAAGAGAAAGTTATAACCTCAATGCACTACTGTAGCGAGTATTGTTCTTAGTTCAAATTAGACAAAAGTCCATTTTTTGTACTATTTTTTTTGAGGTAGATTCAGTGAAGATTATATTAGTTGAGTAAGTATACGCTGAGGTTTTATTTGCATCACACAAACAAGCTTGGTGTGCGTACCGTGAACTAAAGTAATAGTACGATTTCCCGCCAAGCTAATTCGATGTTTAGAATAATAATCACAGGCAAGTTATTGAAATAAGGTAATGAATTATCCTCAAAACAAGAACAAGAACAAGAACAAGAGATGCTTAGAGATAATAAATATTCTAGTTATTTATTTTTACTTTATCCCCTACTTTGAGGATGCCTTGGATAATTTGAACATTAATATAATTCGGTTTACTGATATCACCAACCAGCACTTTACCTACCTCTTGGTATGAATATAGAGGGTCACCTTCAAGCACACTGTTTGTTGCTAGCAACCTATTTATCTGTAAAAGCTGACCTTTCACAATGGAATTGGCTGTACCTACATAAACTTTGGCACTTTTTCCTTCAAGCTTTACAATTTCCCCTTGCTTAAAATCACTCTCTGAAGCCGAAGCTAAATTCACCACGGCAAAGAAACTAAAAGCTGAAATTTTTAACGTTTTATGAAACATTTTTTTCTCACTATTTATAAAAAGTTAATACTAAACGTCAAAAAAATCAGTGTTTTCTGGATAGCCTGACAAGGTAGTGCTATTGAAAATTTTTTATTTTCACTCGGTATGTATTAAATATTTTTAACTAAAAAGGTTATTACATTTATCGAAAGTAATAACTTGTAAACGTACCTGTCGGTACAAGAGGATGCGGAATGTAACAATCAGTATATTAATGTTCAAGAGAAAATATTGACGTTAAAAAAGCTAAAAAACAAATAAAATAGTATGAAAGATTTATTAACTTTTTTTTTAGTTTAACTTATTGAATAGCAATAAAATGAGCTTTTATTTTTTTTGACAAGGTTAGATTGAAATAATATTTTATGAACATTTTTATTATAAGTAACAGAATGTTACTTATAAATTATGACTTATTAAAAGGAAAGTAATTAACTATTACTGATTACAGCAGCCTCCTCCGTTTTAGCTAGTTTGTAAAAAGTTACCTGAGAAGCGAGTATTGTTATTAGGCTGTAACATTGCACTTATAGCGTTCATAAGTTATCAATATTCAAGCTTTGACACCACTCGCTAGCTTTTAAAAACTCTTCTTGTACTACGGTTTGATCGAGTGAGTATTGCTGTAAACTTTCACTTAAATGACCATTCGTAGTTAAGTTTTCATGGCCCAATATATAACTAGTCGTGAGATCAAGTAATTGGCCGAGTAATCCCGCATGTGTAACTAACGCACTCTCAATTGGCTGCGCTAATGGCATGGTTTTAACTATTTCAGCCATAGGCATTGATAGCATTACTTCAATCGCACTTAACAAACCAGTAATAAAGGCAAAATCACTCACTGACTTAAATACGCCTTTGTCACTTAAAGCAAACATCATTTTACCTGTGATAAGTGCTTGTTTACAGACTTCATCTGTCGTATCAGACGTAAGTTTAGATAGCGCTAAAATAGAGACAAACTGCCTTAACTTATCTTCACCTAAATAGGCTGCCGCTTGTTTTAACGAGGTTATTTCTACTCTTGTGCCTGTAGCGACATTATTAACCATTTTTAATAAACCGACAGTTAAATTAACGTCATGACTTATTATTTCAGCCACTGTTTCATAATTAAGCGGGTAATTAAATGTTTCGCTTAATAGTTGTAACATCTGTGTTTTTATTGGTGCGAGTGCTTGGCCCTCTATGATTTCAGGCTGGTGATAGAAATAGCCTTGAAAATAATTAAAGCCAACTTCTACCAGTGTTTGTTTCTGGTTTTTTGTTTCAACTTTTTCAGCAGCTATAGCAACGTTAAAGAGTTTCATTCGAGTGACTGCAGGTGGCAAACGTTTGGGGTTTATTTTGCCAACATCCACTTTCACTATATCAATATAAGGAAACAACACATCCCAATGCGGCGCTAAGTCATACTCTGTTAACGCTATTTTATAACCTTTGGTGTAATAAAACTTTATAATTTTTAACAGTTTTTTGGTCGGTTTTTCATGTCCTACCAATTCAATAACGATAGTGTCTTTATCAAACATTAACGGAAACTTATGAATTAAAGAATGTTCAGTGAAGTTAATGAAGGCTAATTTGCCCATACTAATTTTTTGAATATCACCATGAATATGGTTCTGAATAATTAACTTTGAACTTGCAACATCCTGTTCAATATCAGGAAATTTATTATCAAGACTATCCCTGAATAATAATTCATAGCCGATGGTTTCAAGTTTTTCATTTAAAATAGCTTGTCTTGCTATGTAAGTATTTTTCATTATTATTTTGATTTGATAAATTACTTTATAGCCAGATTATCATTATCGAATAAAAAAGCTAGTCCAATATCCCCTCTACGCTATACCACTAGCTAAGTTATTAATATTTATCAGTAGTGATTAACTTTTAGTCTTTGATTTAGCAGAGATAAATATTTCATGTGAGTAAGGTGTACTGGTTTTCTGACATGGCACTAGATGATATTCGAATACAAGTCGATTATTTAGAACGCAAATAGGGACAAAACCAACCTAAGATTATGCCCCTTGCAATGAGTAGAAATAAAAATTTACATTTACTTTCTTGAAAAAATATATTTTTCACTCAATATAAATAGAAGTAATCGCTTATGTTGAGAACTCTGTGTACAAATTTATTTTTGCCATATTTTTGCTTTTTGCAACCAACTCACATGCTGAGTCGGGTTTTAATATTGCTGAAGAAATAAGTGCAAATACTTCAAATCAGTTGATTTTTGAATCCTTCACTGACATTGAAATTGACTCAGAGTTGGAATGCGATTTATCAATTTCTAATATAGATGATAGTAATCGACTGCTTCATCTTACTTATTTATCTAAGTATTCATTCAATAATCACTTCCCGTTATTAAATAATAAATTTCAATATTTACGCCCCCGATCACCTCCTTTTTTCATCATATAAATTTCACAACTATAATTACATCAGGTCATGTGTCGATTTCGATGTAATGTCGCCAATTTTTCGTGGAGATTTACTTATGATGGTTACAACCACTTTTCGTCATAAAACTCAGGATTTCAAATTGAAATCCTATGTTAATAAAATTGTAGAAAATCTAAATTTTTATACTGACTTGATTAACTGTATACAAGTAACGTTTGAAACTGATAGCTGTAGAAAAGGCAATGCTAAATATGGTTGCCACATATCACTACACTTACTTGGTAAAAAAAATATCGATATAAAAGTAATTGCTAGATACGCAAGAGATGCATTTGATCTGGCATTTAATCAGTTAAGAAACAGATTAAAAAATTCAGTTCGGCATAAAAAAATGACTGACCAATCATAGTCATTTTTAGCTCAGAGCGATGAATTTATTATTATTAGAGGTTATTATGAAAAACTTACAATTATTTGATTTAGATTTAATAGACAACATTATCTCACCAGAAGACTTTAATCAGACTTCTTTAATGTCACCGGCAACAGATATTTTTACTGACTTTAATAAACACAAAGCATTAATTATTGAAGATGACACTCCGGCGGGTGAAGCGTTAAAACTGATGGTAAAAACTCACGTTAGAATGAAAATTGTGATGTCAAAAGACAGTGACTTTATGGGAATAATTAGCACTAAGGAGCTAAACGAGCAGACAATAGTTACCGCTATCGCTAAAGGGAGTGAGCGAGATGAAGTTCTGGTAAGTGATTTAATGGTATTAAGAGATGACTTACATGCCTTTGATTTTAATGAATTAGAAACAGCTACGGTGAATGATGTTGTTAGTGCTTTAGAAAATTATGGCTTACGTCATTGTTTAGTTTTAGATAGAGAACATCATCATATTCGAGGTGTTATCTCATCTAGTGATATCGCAAGGAAATTACATTTGCCAATTGATATCTATGCAAAAACTTCATTCAGCCACGTATTTAAAGTGATTCATGGATAGCTATTATTTAACTCGGCCTAAAGACACTAAATAACATAGAAAAGAGCCAGTAATCCTCAACGAGTTACTGGCTTGTTATTATAAATGAAAGCATAAAGATACTTTCAATTTACGGCTTATATTTGATAACTGAAGGTCAGTTTTGCATTACGCTCTTCGCCTGGCATACCGCCTAAGAACATTGCTTTGTTATAGTAAACTTCATCGAACAGGTTATTTATATTCAATTGTAGCTTCCAACTTTCTGCTTGATAACTTACCGCAGAATCAACCACAGTATAACTTTGCACGTGACCATCAGGAATACCAAAAGAGCTAGAGTTAGTACTACGATCATCAACATACTTAACACCCAAACTGATATCTATTGGGTTAGCAAGTGAAAATAAATCTGCACCGTAAGTTACCCAAGTGCTCGCCGTTACGTAAGGAACACCTTTTTGACGAGTATCAAAACTGCTACGGTTTGGATCTTTCTTATCCCGAGCATCTTGATAAATACCATTCACATTGATCATCCAACGTTCATTTAATTGAGCGTTCATATCTAGCTCAACACCCGTTGTTTCTAATTTACCATCAAAGAAGCTTTTTGGTACGCTAGGTGCTGATACGCCAGCTTCATAAGCAGAATTTGAATATCGCAAATTTGTTCGAGCGCTTTTAAAGAAAACAATAGAGGTTAACATTTGATCATCAAACGCTTTAACACGCATACCTAAATCATCACTCATCGATTCAGAGTCTAATCTGTCAGAGCCATCCCCTTTTACACCACCTAACATACTGTAAGCAGTTCTCCCTTTCGAGTGATTAATGAAGAAAGAGAGGTCATCAGTAGGCATATAGGTAACACCTAAATTATAGGTAATGCCATCATCATCAGTATCTGCTTCAGGAGTTGGCGCTGCAGCACTAGCACGATAGCGTGCATCAACACCAAAATGTTCATAGCTTTGCTTGATTTCGTTAAATGCCACGCCTACACGAGTGGAGATACCATAGGCAAAGTAACCCACATGTTGAAGACCTACTCCCCATGCACTAACTTTTTTATTATAGTTACTGGTCATCAAGGGATCATGATCTTCAAATGAACCTTGAGCCCAATTAGGATTACGAATGTCATAAATATAAGGTAAGGAGCCTTGGTAGATCTCATCACCCGCTTTATTTTTTATGACCTTATCACCATCATAAATTGAATGTTGTTTGAAACGAATATCTCTATCTTCGTAATTGGCATTTAATAAAAGTTCGTTATCTATGCCAGCAAACTCGAAGTCATAGCGTAAATCGGCAAAATATTGCCAAGAGGTTTCATCCGCTTCCACTTTTCGATATTCCTGACGACGAGCAGCAAAGGGGTATAACACATCATTTTCAACTAATGGCGCACGCGGGTTTGCATTAATAGTGCCTCTGCGATTCCAATAAACGTAGTTATATGCACCTGTTTGACGCGCAAAGCCAGAAGTATAATCGCGGTATTGTAACTGCTGATTTAAAAAGAGGTCATCATTGAAAAAGACATTATGAGTTAACTTAAATCTTAGCTCTTCACCTTCATTATCTTTAGCCATAGGTGAAATGATGCCATTGTGACCAAATTCATACGGTGTTAAACCATCACTATCAGCTAAAGATCCTGCTAATTGCTGTCGCTGAGCATCACTAAGTTGAATGCCTTTACCTTCAGGGTCGTTAATCAAATCTTGCCAACTTGCTTCGCCAGCAGTTTTACCACCCACCGACTCAGCATTATAAATGCGAATAGGATGACCAACAGAATCAACGGCAATAGCATCATTGATATACGAAGCAGATAACATCAAATCTTGGCGTTCATCAAAAACATATTTTAGTGAACTGTAAATCTCATCACGGTCTGTGCCAATATCGCGATAACCATCACTACGTGCAGACTTTGCTACAATACGATAAGCCAATTTATCCGTTAATCCGCCAGTGCTATCAATACTTAATGCATAAGTATCCCATTGACCTAACTCCGCAGTGATCTCATGGCTGTTAACAAACTCAGGTTTTTTTTCAATTAAATTAATGACACCACCGGCACTGCCCATGCCATACAAACCTGTCGCAGGACCTTTAAGTACTTCGACAGATTCAACATTAGTTAATGAGCGTGTTGGGTTAAACGTATTGCCAAGTCCTGCACCACCGTACATACCATCGTAAGTATAGTTAGCACCAAGTCCACGAATCACCAAGTTATCGCCAATACCGTAATTGTTACCCGCTTGCGTAACACCACTAATATTACGAACTAAGTCTTGTAAGTTATTAACCCCTTGCGCGTTAATAAGCTCTTCATCGACGATCACCACCGCCGCCGGAGTTTCCATTAACGACATATCAGACTTGGTTGCTAAACCTGAATTCATTACCACTTGGTTTTGTCTTCCATAGACAGTGATAAGTTCTACATCCTTGTTTTTCAATTTTTTTTCTTTTACTGCTTCCGCTTGTGTATCTTGTTCATTAGCAGAAATAAAACCAGAAAAAAGTGCTGATGCACATGCGACAGCAAGTAGTGAAAAACGAAATTGTTGCACCTTTGTAACCCTCATTAGTATAATTGCGCGAACTATAAACGTAATGATAATGATTATCAATAACAAATAAATGCAAATTTTTACATCTTCATACTAAATCTTCAACGGGGCAACAGAGTTAACATTAACTCACTTAGTCTTTTGCCGGTTTACTAACACACTACGCTTTAGCCTTTTCGGCTTTGACAACATTGGTCACCATAATAATTGTTTGGGTAATTACACTTAACTTCTGCATTTTTATCAGCCGTTAAATGTAAAAGTGCTTTTAGCGTTTCTATAATATTTTTCATTTTTATTCACTCCGTCCATTAAGATGATCCTAGTGTGCGCTCAGCTAGTAGTTCAGTAAATCAAATAAAATTGAATAGTTAATTCTATAAAACTGAAGCACTAAAGATATTGCTAGTCATAAACATTCGATAGTTAAACTAAGCCACACTTTTTAACTAACTGCTGGGCGAAAATATCTTTGAGCAGGGTTAATTCATTCGTCCTGACATAATTAGGTCTGATCACTAAAGCAATTGTTCTATGCGGTCCAGGTTCATTTAAATGAACAGCCCTCAATTCAGATTCATTGTAGGTCAATTGATCTAATGCCATCTGCGGCACAAGTGTGGTGCCGAGCTTACCTGCAACCATTTGAACTAAGGTATGTAGACTTGCTGAATCAAAATCTGAATCTTGCTTTTTATTTTGTAAACTACAGGCTGCTAGTGCGTGTTCTTTTAAGCAATGCCCCTCTTTTAACAACATCAACTTATCAATTTCTAGTTCTTCACTGGTAATTTCTTGCAACTTTTTCGGACATTCATCTTTATGACACACCCAATAAAAGTCCTCTTGCCAAAAGTTAAAGCTCATCAACCCTTCTATAGGAAAAGGTAAAGCAAGGATAGCGGCATCAATTTCTCCCGTTCGTACCTTTTCAACTAAAATGTGTGATTGTTCTTCAATAATTTTCAATTTAAAACTCGGAAATTGCTTTCTCACTTCAGGTAAAACTTTGGGTAATAGATATGGACCAATCGTTGGGATCACTCCAATAGACATAGGACTATAAAAGGGATGCTTATTGGTTTGCGCTATCAGTAAAAGCTCGTCTAATTCCAACTTAACCCTTTTAGCTTTATCAAGTATCAACTGACCATTATTGGTGATTAATACCTGTTTATTATTACGTTCAAAAACGGTTACCCCCAACTGTTTTTCAAGTTCAGTTATCGCGGTACTTAATGCCGATTGAGACACATTGCATGCCTCTGCCGCTTTTTTAAAGTGTAATGTTTTTTCAATAGCTAATGCATAGTGCAGTTGTTTTAAAGAGATCATATTTTAATGATTAATTTTATTGAACGTTAAGTTGATTTTAATCAGAAATACTAAATTAGTCATTATCAAAAAATAGAACGTTATCTTCTAGGTAATCAATTATTCAATCACCCTGCTTTTTTCTATGCTTTATATGAGATTTTTATCACTAAAAGGGTCTGTTGACCTTTCGAGATTATTTTTGCAGCGAAAGATCAGCAGCCCCTAAAATAAGGAATATATAATGTTTAAGAGCACACTCCCTATTGCAGCGGCGATTTCAGTCGCCTTAACTTCAATGGTATTGCCAGCAAAAGCGTTAGCTGCCAATGAAGCAAAAACCAATCAATTTTGGTGGCCAGATCAATTGAGCCTCAGTCCACTGCGTCAACATGGTGCAGAATCTAATCCTTACGGCGAACAATTTAATTATGCCAAAGAATTCGCTAGCCTCGACTTAGCAATACTTAAGAAAGATATTCAAACCACACTGACAGATTCAAAAAGTTGGTGGCCTGCTGATTGGGGGCATTATGGTCCATTAATGATACGCATGGCGTGGCATAGTGCAGGTGTTTACCGTGTTCATGATG
>OJBB01000560.1_pt1 | contig 12185 bp, 5 predicted proteins | sample 1590401 | NCBI WGS metagenome assembly OJBB01 (sample SAMN05416789, study PRJEB24817) | seawater metagenome | isolation source: Sea water | place: Canada:Atlantic | collected 2013-07 | reverse complement strand
AGCGTCAGATGTGTATAAGAGACAGGGATAATACTCAAAAAATAAGCAGCGTTGATAAAAAAAATGAAAAAATAATCAAGAAAGCTAATAAACAGATTCGAAGATCAGAAAAAGAAATAAATAAACTAGAAAAGATGATCGTTAAAGAAGAAGGGAAAATTGCTAAGTATGAAGAAAAGATCGAGAAACAAGAAGAAAAAATAGCCAAGGCAAAAGGTAAAAATAAAGAAAATAAAATAGCGAAAGCTATGAATGAAATTGAAAAATCAAATAGAAAAATTGAAAGGTCTATTGAGAAAATTACTCAAGCATTGAGTAAAATAGAAAGTGAAAAAGAAACAATTTCTGTTGCTAAAGCTATAATTGAAGACTTAAATACTCCCGTTCTACAAGACAGCGACAATGATGGTGTCGTAGATGATTTTGATTCTTGTCCAAATACTTTTGCTGAAACGTTAGTCGATGCTAATGGTTGCTCACTTGGACAATTAGATAGTGATAATGACGGCGTAAATGATGACATTGATCAGTGTCCAGATACTGCTGTAGATGCTGTAGTTGATACCAATGGCTGTCTTTCAATTCCACCTACAAGCGATAATGGTCTTCCAATTATCAATTTTGAGGTAGGTGGTACCGGCGAAAGCTTTTCTTGGAACGTATTTGAAAATGTTGATAACCCCGCAGTACAATTTGTTACTAATCCAGAATCTTCAGGTGTAAACTCTTCTACAACAGTCGCTATGTTTACCGCGAGAGTCTATGGTGCTCCATGGGCAGGTGCTGAAACGGCACACGGTAATATTGGACCCATTACGCTAGATGCCACTAACAGCATCATAAAAATAATGGTGTATAAAACCGTTATCAGTGATGTTGGACTTAAACTGGCCATTGCCAATGGCGGTGCTCAACCAGAAATTAAAGTGGCTAATACTTTAATCAATGAATGGGAAGAATTAACCTTTGATTTTTCAGGTAACATCGGTTTATTTGAGTCTATTAATGTAGATCAAATCATCGTCTTCCCAGATTTTAATTTGGCGGGTAGAGCACAAGAGAATGTGGTTTATTTTGACAACATTACTTTTAACGGTAATGGTGCTGATACAGGTGGCGGTGATACCGGTACGGGTGGTGATGGCGACACTAGCGGTACTATTGAAACTATCACTTTTGAAGCTAGTGGCACAGGCACGGCTTATAGCTGGAATGTTTTTGAAAACCTCGACAACCCAGCAGTAGAAATTGTCACTAACCCTGATGCAACGGGTACAAACACATCAACCAGCGTAGCTAAATTTATCGCTAGACAAGGAAGTGCTCCTTGGGCAGGTGCTGAATCAGCACATGGCGATTTCGGGCCATTAACGTTAGATGCTTCAAACAGCATTGTAAAAATTATGGTTTATAAAACAGTCATCAGTGATGTCGGACTTAAATTTTCTATCGCTAGTGGCGGTGCACAAGGTGAAATTAAAGTAGCGAATACCTTAGTTAACCAATGGGAAGAATTAACCTTTGATTTCTCAGGTAACATCGGTGCAGTCGAAAGCATTAATATTGACCAAATCATCGTATTCCCTGATTTTGACTTTGCTCGTAGTCAAGAGAATGTGGTTTATTTTGATAATATTAGCTTTTCAGACGGCACAGGCGGTGGTGACACTGGTACTGGCGGTGGTGACACGGGTACTGATGGCGGCGATACTGGCACTGAAGGTGAGTTATTAACGAACAGCTCTTTTGACAACGGTACTGAAGGTTGGAGTGGAGGAACTGTTATTGTTGAAGGTGATAATAATATCTTTACTGCAGATGTTGCTGCACCAGGTAACCCTTGGGATGTTAACTTAAGCCAAGTAATGACACTCGTTCCAGATGCAACTTATGTTTTAAGTTTTAAGGCAAAAGCATCAGTGGCACGTACTATTATTGCAGGACTTGGTCTAGCGCACGACCCATGGACTAATACCACTGAAACAGCAACATTATCTACACAATGGCAGAGTTTCACTTACACTTTGACCACATCAGGTTTTGGTGATGATAACAGTCGCGCACTGTTTGATATGGGTAGCGAAGCTGGTACGGTTTATCTAGATGATATCAGTGTAATCCTACAAAATTCTGATGGTGGCGACACTGGCACTGATGGAACCGCGCCAAGTGAAGATTGGTCGATGGTATGGAACGATGAATTTGATGGTAGCGACATTGACTTAAGCAAATGGGAACATGAAGTTAACTGTAGTGGTGGTGGTAATAACGAGAAACAATGTTATACCAGCAATCCTGAAAATTCATTTGTAGAAAATGGTGCTTTAAAAATTGTTGCTAAACCAGAATCTGGTCAAGCATTACCTTATAGTTCAGCACGTTTACGTACTAAATATAAAGGTGACTGGAAATATGGCCGAGTTGAAGTAAGAGCTAAACCTCCACGTGGTCAAGGTTCGTTCCCGGCAATATGGATGTTACCAACTGAAGACGTTTATGGTGGTTGGCCGCATTCGGGGGAAATTGATATTTTTGAATCCGTTAACTTGAAAACCATTAATAATCAAGGCATTGAAGAGGCAGGAGTACATGGTAATCTTTGGTATGGTCGTAGCTGGCCAAATCAATCAAACAGTGGTGCTCACTTTAGTTTACCTGGAGAAGCAAACCCTGCTGACGGATTTCATACTTATGCAATCGAATGGGAAGAAGGCGAAATTCGCTGGTATGTCGATGGTTACTTATATCAAACACAATTAAGGTCACAAGTGAATATTGACAGTGACGGCGATGCTAATGGTTTATTACACCGTGGTTGGTTTGCTGACTATGCGAATGAATTCCATTGGGATAATTCGCCATTTAACCAAGACTTCCACTTGATATTAAACTTTGCCGTGGGGGGAAGTTGGTCTGAAAATGTTAATAATGGTGGTATCGATGCCTCAGCCTTTAATGCTAATAATGCATTTGAATTTGATTATGTTCGTGTTTATGAGTGTTCAGTAAACCCAACGACAGGTCAAGGTTGTGCTAGCGTTCGTGATGGTTATTTAGATCCTATTAGCGAGGGTGGTTCATTAGTTGATGGTGATGCACCAACACCAATAAAACCTTCAACAGGTGAAGCAATTGATCTCGTTGTATTTGATAATGCTAATAATGAAAGTTGGCCTGCATGGAGCAGTAATGAAGAAACAACTTTTGCTATTGTTACCGATGATGTCGACCATGACCAAGTGGTTGAATTTTCAATGGGAGCAGCGCCGGCTGTCGTCGGTTTTAATACCTCTCAAGCGGATATTCCAGTAGCGTATGACGGTTCACCGATGTTAAATAACGGTTGGTTGGAATTTGACATGAAATTGGTGACGCCACCAAATAATGCCAATGCCAACTGGAATTTGAAAGTTGAACAAGGTGGTACAACGACTGAAGCGCTTATTCAAATATCTACACCCACCGTAGAATGGCAGCATTATGCAATATCACTAAACGATTTAAGTAATGCTGGTTTAGAGCTAAACGGTATTGACGTTATCATGATTTTTCCAGATTGGGCTCAAGGTGAAGGTGCTGTCTTTAGAGTAGATAATATCACTATTTTGCAAGGTGAAAACACTGGCGGCGATAGCGGCTCTGGTGGAGACACAGGTGACGGAGATTCTGGTCCTGTGGCAGGTGAAGAAATTCTAAGCAATGGTTCTTTTGATAATGGCACTGAAGGTTGGATAGGCGCTGTTGCTGTTAATACCGAAGGTGATAATACTTTCTATCAAGCGGATATTGCAGTAGCAGGTAACCCATGGGATGTTAACTTAAGTCAAATAATGACTTTAATTCCCGGTGAAACTTATGTTTTATCGTTTAAAGCAAAAGCATCTATAGCGCGGAGTATGATTGCCGGTCTTGGTCTTAATTCAGACCCATGGACAAATGTTACGGAAACCGTAGCATTAACGACAGAGTGGCAAACCTATAACTATGTGTTCACTATTGCAGGTTTTGGTGATGATAACAGCCGGGTGTTGTTTGATTTAGGCGCTGAAGCAGGTTCAGTTTATATTGATGATGTTAGTGTTTCTATTCAAGCTAATACCGACGGAAATACTGGTGGTGGAGATACTGGAGGTCCAGTAGTTGACGATGAGTTTGTTATTATTTCTTCTACGGATGACACTGATGTTAGCTTTACCCCAGATACTATTGGTGAATGGAGCACTGGCACGGTAATTCAAGCTGACGTTACTTTTGATGGCTTAATGGGGTGGGAGCTTACTTCTAGTGCTAACTCACCAGAACAAGGTAACTGGGGCACTGTATTAGCTTTCCAAAACGGTATTTTGGGTGACTTTAGTTTATTCAACCGTGTTGAATTAACACTAGCGACTAGTGGCGGTTATGATGGTGGCTTTAAAGTGGCGATATCAGCTAACGGAGTTAGTAAAGAAATTAGCCTGCCTCTAGATCAAAGTATTGCAACTTGGCAAACAATTTCAATTGATGCTGCTGATATCCCATTGAACTTATCATCAATTGATTGGATTGCCGTCTATGGTATTGGTGGCCAAACAGGCGTTTCAACTATTAATGTGACTGACTTCTCGCTTATTAAAAATGAAGCCATTGCCTTTGATAGTGAAACGAATGATGACTTTGTCTTTATTTCATCCGATGCAGATATCACCAGCGACTTAATTGTTGATGATGACAACAATAGTGCTGCTGGCAACATTATCTTTGGTGAGTGGAGCACAGGTACGGCAATAAGCGAAATTAGCTATTCAGGTTTAGATGCTATTCAACTTACCGCTGGTGGTGGTTGGGGTGCAGTACTTGCCCTGCAAGGTGATATTTCTGATGGCGTAAATGTTGATAACTATGATGTTGATATGGCTAATTATACTAACATTAAGTTTAAAGTCGCTTCACAAGGGACTTTCGAGCGTTATGCGTTATCTATTGTTTCTAAAGTCGGTGCAAATGAAACTGCTCAAGAAGTTAGCTTTAGCTTAGCAAATCCCGCTGATTGGAATAGCATTGATATAGATTTAGCACAGTACGGTGTTAATTTATCAACTGTAAATCAAATGGCAGTGTTTGGGGTTTATGCAGGCGGCTCTGCTAGTCAAAAAATGTATATCACCGATATGGTGCTTTATGACACTGGTAAAGTTACGCCAGCAAAAGAAAGCTCAGATGATAAATTTGTATTCTTCTCATCTAGCGGCGAGAGTTCAGATATGATCTTTGATGGAGATGACTCAGCGCATAATGGCAATACCACTATTAGCGAATGGTCAACTGGCACCACGCTAACATCTGATGTTGTTTACAATGGCTTAAATGCTTTTGAATTAACAAAAGGTGCAGGTTGGGGCGCGGTACTTGCGTTAATGGGAGATACTTATGGAGGTGTGCAAGAGTACAAATTAGATGTGGCTAAATATAGCACCATTAATTTCAAAATTGCTGCTCAAGGTGCCTTCTCTGCTTATTTTATCGATTTTATTGTTGATGGTGCAGAATTCAAAGTACCGGTTACGGTTAATAGTAACTGGACAGAGGTAAGCATCAATGTGGCTGATATACCACTTAACTTATCTAAACTTACACAAATAGCGATATTTGGTGAAGGTGGTGGTGTAGGTAATAAAATTTACATTACTGATTTAAATATTTCAAAATAAATAGCTAATTTATTAACTTCCTAGCCCTACTTACCTTTTGGTCAGTAGGGCTTTTTTATGTCTATACACATAACTACCTGCATACTTTCCAACTTACCGCAGCATTAATCCGCTTTAGCGTAATACAGTTGTCTTGTTGAAATCATCATTAGATGATGAATCATCAGGTTGTTAATTTCAGGGATTGTCTTGGGGATGAACTTCCACTAAAAGAGAGAATAATAATGACAAAAATAAAAGTTCTAAATGTTAGTTTAACAACACTTTTTATGTTGTTTGTGTTTCAGGCTCACAGTGCATATTCCAAAGAGTCTCATGCTCCTGAACGAACAGAATATTTTGCTCCTTACGCAGGAAAAGCGATTAAAGTTGATGGGATCGCTGACGAAAGTATATGGCAATCAGCTAAATGGCAAAACTTAGACCAACGTTGGTTAGGTCCAGAGTTTTCAAAAGAAGACTTTCAAGGCCGCTACAAAGTTGTTTGGAGCAAATCCAAGTTATATATTTTGACTGAAATTGTGGATGATATTTTAATTGATACCCATCGTGACCCATTAACTCAGTATTGGGATGATGACACGTTAGAGATATTTTTAGACGAAGATTTCTCTGGCGGTGATCATCAGTATAACCATAATGCTTTTGCCTACCATATGTCTTTGGACAATCAAGCGATAGATATAGGGACAAATAAACTTGCTCAAAGTTATTCACACCATGTTGAAAGCCGTTGGTTACAGCAGGGTAACAAGCTGTTCTGGGAGCTAGGCATTGAGATCTATCAAGATAATTACCAGGACGTTCTACAAGGAAAGGACGATAACAATAAAGCTATTGAGTTATTTGCAGGTAAAGTCATGGGCTTAATGGTTGCTTATTGCGATAACGATGGCAGCGAACTAAGAGAAAATTTTATTGGATCTGAATCAGCCGCAGGTAAATCGCCTGACCGTGGTTGGAAAGATGCGGGCATGTTTGGCAAGTTAATTCTATCCAAGTAGATAGGTTAACTAAATTACCCATTAATAAATCTTTAAATAGTGGAAAGTGAGTCATGAAAAACAAAGCGATACTCATCGGGCTCATATCTTCTATAACGTTGACTGGCTGTATGTTTCAAGATCAAGGATCTCAAGTGAATAACAAGACGAAAGAAATTAGTTATCATTTATCAACAACAAGTGAAATTCTGTTAACGAGTGAGGCGGGTGCTAAAGTTTCACCACAGCCAAACTTGACCTTTCAACAAGGTAAAGCTCAAGGCAAAGTGATTACCATTAGACCTGATATTATTAAACAGAACATATTGGGTATTGGTACTTCTTTTACCGAATCTTCTGCTTTTGTTCTTGCGCATTTAAGCAAAGAAAAAAGAGCAGAAGTCATGGAAAATATTTATGGTGAAAAAGGGGCTAATTTTTCTATTGCTCGAACTCATATTGGCGCGACAGACTTTGCTGTGGATGGTAAGTATTCTTATGCACCAGTTAAAGATGATGTAGAACTCTCGTCTTTTAGTATCGCTGTTGATCAAGATGGTTTTAAACAGCAAGACCATGCAGGTATTAAAGATGAGCAATTCGATTTATTGCCAATGATCAAACAAGCCTATGAAATTAAAAGTAAACAAAGTGATAAAGATTTAAGAATAGTAGCATCAGCATGGACAGCACCACCATGGATGAAAGACATTGAAGACTATTATATTAAACCTACAGCGAAAAATAACCATCAGGGAACAGGTGGGGAGTTAAAGCCGCAATATAGAGCAACGTATGCTGATTACCTTATTAAATACCTTGATGCCTATAAAAAAGAAGGCATTGATATTTGGGGACTAACTCCGGTAAATGAACCTCATGGTAATAGTGGTCAGTGGGAAAGTATGCATTTCACGCCTAAAACACAAAGTGCTTTTATTAAAGATCATTTGGGACCAAAATTAAAAGTAAGTGCTCATGAGCAGGTAAAATTACTCATTTATGATCAAAATCGTGATGAAATGGAGCATTGGACAGATGAAATATTAGCGGATATAGAAACGGCTCAGTATGTTTATGGTACGGCGGTTCATTGGTATGAAAGTACAAATAAGGTTAACGAAGAAGTCTTTGACCGTGTTCATAATAAATTCCCCGAGTTTTCGATTATTCACACAGAAGGCACCATTGATGATTTAGGTAAAGATGCACCAGAAGGTATTTTAGATCCCATTCGATTTAAAGAGTCTAACTGGTTTAATAATGATAACTTTTGGTGGAATGAAAATGCGACCGATTGGGCATATACCGCGACATGGGCACCAAAGCCAGAAGAACACCCAATTTATACACCAGTGCATCGTTATGCCCGAAACATTATTGTGAGTTTAGATCACTGGCTTGAAGGCTGGATTGATTGGAACATTGTACTCGATAGTAATGGTGGACCGAATCATGTTGGAAATTTCTGTGGTGCACCGATTATGATAGATATTGAAACTGGAGAGGTGTATTACACGCCAATTTATCATGTACTGGCTCAGTTTAGTCGAACGATCCGCCCTGGCGATAAAGCATTGCAAGTAGAAACTCAATTAGCTGGGCTAGATAGTGATGCATTGCATGCAAGTGCGGCCATGAGTAAAAGCAATTTAGTTAGTACACAATTGTTAAACACAACCAAAGCAGCTATTAACTTTTCACTACAAATTGGTGATCAATTTGTAGAAGTATCAATTCCAGCTAATTCTGTTCAAACAATTCAAGTTCAATTATAAGTGCTTATATACAAGAGCATTTAGTATGCTCTTGTATATATTAAATGTGAGAAAATTTAATGAATATACATCCCTTCGAAACCTTAGCACTGTCAAATGGGGCAAAGCTATTATTTACACCTTGCCCAGGAACTAAAGCTGTTAACCTTGAGCAGTCAATACTGCAACTTAAGCAACAGGGCGTATCTATGTTGCTTACCCTAATGTTTGATAAAGAAATGCTAGAAAATAATGCCATTAAGCTGCCACTGCTTTGTCATAAATATAAGATCCAGTGGCTACAACTCCCCATTATTGATGATGAAGCCCCGCAAGAGGCGTTTCATCAAGAGTGGCAAAAGAAGAAAGATCGAATCCTGAATGAGATTAAGAATAAAGGGGTGGTAGCTGTACATTGCAAGGGGGGGACAGGACGAACAGGCACTGTTATTTCTTTATTACTATTACAACTTGGCTGGTCAGCAGATGAAATTAAACAAGAAGTACAATTAATAAAACCCAAAGCATTAAGAATTCAAAAGCAAATTAACTATTTAAATAGTCAGTTGAAAAACTCGGCAGATAAGTTTTGATTACTATTAAAAAGGTTTTTAATAGTAAAGGACAGTAACCGCGTTAAGTTAATTAAGCGTAGTGCCAACTACGCCATACTTTCAGCGGTTAGGTTTTTTAACCAGTGCCTAGTTTTCATTCTGAAAACAAACATAACTGCTTTAATTATTTCCTCAGAGTAAGCGATGAGAGCGACCCAATATAGGGGTAACATAAAGTAGAATGCTGCCATAAATGTTAATGGTATGCTTATTATCCACATCCCCGATATATCTATGAACATACAATACTTATTATCACCTCCAGCACGCAATATCCCCATAGCAATAGTCATGTTGAATACTTTTAAACAGGTTCCAAAGCAAATCAATACCAAAATTTCTTGGGATAATGTGATTGTTTCTGATGATAAATTACTGAATGGCATAAAGACCAAATATTGATATTGGAGTAATATTAACGCAAGTAAAAAGGTAATGATTGGCGCACTAATAGCGTAGTTCTTGGCTAAAGACCATGCATTTGAAAACTCATTTTTACCTAAACGCTGACCAACTAAAATTGCGCACGCGGAAGCGAAGCCGAAAAAGAACGAAACGAGTAAACCTTCGATAGGGGCTAATAGACTCATGACAGCAAGCTCTTGTGTACCAATTCGTCCATATATCAGTTGATATACAAAAGTGCCTAAAGACCAAACGCCAAAGCTCAACATCATTGGCCAAACTAAGGTAAGTAATTTAGTCCACGCTTGTTTGTTATAAAAATCGGCACAAAAGAACGTTGTTGGAAAAATACTGTGCTTAACTTTTGCTAAGTAAGTAAGTATTAATAAAGCATGAAGTGCTCGAGCAAGCAGTGTGGCTAAAGCTGCCCCAATGACACCCATTGGCTCTATACCTAAGCCACCTTTGATTAACCAATAGTTTAAAATAATATTAGTAATAATGGCGATGATACTAATAAACATAGGGAATATTACTTGCCCAAGTCCCCTTAAGGCATTTTCAAATATCATCACAACGACAACAAAAATCAAACTAGGCATTGTTAACCACAAATAGCTGGTCCCTGTGCTTATAACGCTGGGATCTGTTGTGGCAATACCCATTATATTGCCAGCGAATAAGAAGGTAATCAGTAATATAGGCAGTAATATTCCGGCAGCAATGACAAGCGTTTTAACAATTATTTGTCTAATCACACCTATTTGCCCTGCACCAAAGTGCTGCGCAGATAAAGTGCCAACACCAGAGGCAAGTCCCGCTAAGATTATTAAAAAAACAAATTGAATTCGGTTACCAAGCCCAACAGAAGCGACGGCAGTATCACCTAAGTGGCCCACCATCATAATGTCGCTCATACCTAGCATGGTGACCAATATGCTCTGTAAAGAGATAGGCCAAGCTAATTTAATACTTTGCTTTAATGATGAAGGTTCATTATTACTCATTGGTTTTAGTCATTATAGTTTACTAGAATATTGCATAGAATTATAAAATATAGTGATAAAATAAACATAAGTGAAATTGTCATGTATCATGTTTAAAACTATCCTTTTGGTAATTTTATGTGGCAAGATATTTTAAATATTCATCCTGATTGTATAGAGGATTTCATTAATTTTGATAAATTACCAGGCCAAGCAGCTAGTCTTATAGCCTTTGCAGGAATGTCGTATTTACAAACAGAGTATAAAATTGGAAAAACAGGTAAAGGAAATATTTGTTTAAATAATGAAAATAACAGCGGGCATGTTCATTACTTAATTTCTACTCATGCAGGAGAGGGAAAGATCAAGCTTGGTAATAACGAATATTTAGTTAAACCCGGTAGTATTGTTTTACTGCCAGCAGGAACTCCTTTTTTGTATGAACTTTCGGGTGAATATTGGGAAATGTGTTGGTTGTTATTGCATGATTGCTCTGAATATAAGTTTGTTCATCAACTACATCCTTCAGTTTATTCCAGTATAAATGCGGAACGACTGTATCAAACAATGTCACTTATTAGAGAATTCCAACACGGTGAAAGTATTTATCAGTCAGATATTATATTGCGCTTAGTAGAAGTCTTAGTTTATCAAATTGCGCAAACACTGAATATGGGGCAACAACTAACAAAGCAACAACAAAAGTTTCACTCCCTAATACGACGTGTAAATAAGCAATTACAACTGTCTTGGACTGTTAAGCAATTAGCTGCAGAAATGCATATGTCTGAGCCGCATTTTTTTCGTTTATGTAAGAAAGAAATGGGAATGACACCAATCAAATTATTAACTCACACTCGCTTAGAATATGCTTGCTACTTACTTCGTTATACCCAATATAATTTAGACCAAATAGCTGACACAGTAGGCTATGGCGATAGTGCAAGCTTTGCTCACCGTTTTAAGAAAGACTATGGTTTAAGCCCTGGTCGCTGGCGTAAGGAACAGATTAATAATTTTCAATCTAATGACATTGAAAATGGTGAGAAAAGATAATTTTTATGTATAACAATCATTACTATAAGAGCTCTTAAGTTCTATCTCGTAAAGGGAAATGTCATTAACTTAAGGTAAAAAATGGCCCTATAAGTGGGTAGAAAGTTAGGTAATTGTTAAATCAAACTCTGCTGCGGTACCTGTTAGTTCAACGCAATAATCCTGACTACTAGTTTAGCTGTCTTGGCGAGATCCATACATAGAGGGTCCCAACTTGGAATTTGAATTTGTTTCATATTATATACTCCACTTAGTTGTTTATTGTGAGCCACTTTTCATCAGACTGATGGTTTTCAACCAGCCCTTCAATTATTGCCATACCGTGTACGCCGTCATTTATACCCGGATAATCGAATGTATGAGGACTCGCATCTTTACCTTGTTGATAGGCTCTTACCGCTTGTGAAGAGTTATGTTATATATCAGCGAAGCGTCTAAATATTCTTCAGGGTGTCCCATAGGCGTGCGAATATTAGCTAGTGGTAATGAGGTATGATTACCACCCGTTCTTAGTATTTGTATTGGCTCCTTTAACCATTTTAGTATCACGCTTTTAGGTTCTTGTTGTTGCCATTCTACGCGGTATTTTTCACCATAAATACGAATCGTTAAGTTATTCTCTTCGCCAGTAGCAACTTGATTTAAATCTGTCTCTTATACACATCTGACGCTGCCGACGATCTACTCTGTGTAG
>OJBB01000557.1_pt1 | contig 12258 bp, 9 predicted proteins | sample 1590401 | NCBI WGS metagenome assembly OJBB01 (sample SAMN05416789, study PRJEB24817) | seawater metagenome | isolation source: Sea water | place: Canada:Atlantic | collected 2013-07 | reverse complement strand
GTGTTCACTCGTTTAAAGTTGAAGGACGCATTAAAGGTGCAAGTTATGTGCATACTGTTATTGATAGCTTTCGTAAACAAATAGACGGATTTGTAGAAACAGGTGAATTACTTGAGGACGGCGAACGACTTTACAAAGTATTCAACCGTGATTTTTCTAATGCTTTTTTACGTGGTGATTTAAACCAATCAATGTTTATTGAAAACCCGCGTGATAACTCTAAATACCACGCCATTGATAAAAGCAATGCTATTTCTGTTGTACAAATTCAAGATATTGAACAAAACTTAAATGATGAAAAAGAAGAAATTCACGCCGATGTATTTGATAAAATAAAATACCTAAGTATTGATAAGCGTAAGCTCTCATTAGTGTTTTCAGGTGAAGTAGGCGAACCATTAACCGTAACTATCAATATTAAAGAAGCACATAACCAGAAAGTAATCCAAGGACTCAGCGAAACGAAGGTAGAAGAACAAGTGCATGTTCTGCAATCTGAACGCACTCTAGTTGCGAGTGATAAAAACTGTATTGATCATAGTGCGATAGAAAAACGCTTTAAAAGCTTCAATAACTCAGAATATAACTTAACTGAGCTAAGTACTGATAATATTCCAGCAAGTGCTACTATTCCTTTTAAAGAGCTTACCGCGCTTAAAAATAAAATAGCCGCCTTACTCAATGACGGTAAATCGGTATTAGCTGAAGTAGAGTTACCCAAACTAGTACGTCATGCTAAAAAAGAAGCTGGTGCAAAATTATCACTGTTAATATGCGATGAAAATGACATCAACCTTAGCGATGTAACTGATGCCGACATTTATTTTAAACTGCCTGATGCCTATAAACGTGGCTGTACTAAATACGTTAGCTTTTTCCAAGAAAACCCTCGCCTTATTCCATGGTTCCCGTCGGTATTAATTGGCAAAGACTACGATGTTGCGGTGAATATATTAGAACAAATAAAACCTAAATTAATCGTGACTAACAACACAGGTATCGCCAACAGGGCCTTTGAGTTGGGTATCGAGTGGATTGCGGGTCCTTTCTTAAATACCACCAATTCATACGCATTATTAGCGATGAAAGAAGGTTTTAACTGTAGCGGTGCTTTTATTTCAAACGAAATAAACCGCCAACAAATGAAAACTATCGCGCGTCCTGATAACTTCAAAATGCTCTACAGTGTTTATCACCCTATTTTATTGATGACCAGCAGACAATGTTTCTTCCAGCAAAGTGTTGGTTGTGAAAAGCCACGTATTGATAATGGTTGTATGTTGTCGTGCGATAAATCAACCAGCATAACCAATCTTAAAGGGGTTTCTTTTGCTATTGATAAGCAAAAAGCCGGCTACCCAAGTATTTATAATAAAGATCAATTTTTAAATACCGAAATTATCCAAGACTTAACACAGTTATTTGATGGATTCATGATTGATTTAACTAATATTGGCGCAGGTGATAAAGAGTCACCTGATAAAACAGTGCTTATTAAACAATTTGAACAATTACTTAACAGTGACAATGGCGAATCGGTTGGTTACTCAAATACACTATCAAGCGAGCAAACAGAAGCACAAAATGCTTTGAACTCCCTAGTGCCAGATTCAACCAATGTGCAATATCATAATGGTCTGTAATTAACTCTGCTGTGATTAATCGAATTTGAGATAAATTGAACAATAAAAAAGCCACTAGCATATACCCGATCCATTTGAGTATGCTCGTTTCAGGAAGTCTGAGCGATTCATAATTCCAGCTGAATCCTTCATCTTCAAGTGGAACGAGTATATACCGGTTAGTGGTTTTTAAGTTCATTTCTATAACACTTAGCAGAGCCAGTGCATCTACCCCAGACTAACCGTATAATGCGATACCACTGAGACTTTACGATCAAGACCATGTTAATGCCAGCCACCAACCAAAGCAGTTCAACAGAACTCACTGAGCCTACTGAAAATCACCAGCACTTCAAAATATTCAAGCCATATGGTTTTTTAAGTCAGTTTGTACCCGAAGCACGCAAGAAGAAACATCTACTTGGCGAATTATTTAACTTTCCTGACAAAACAATGGCAATTGGGCGCTTAGATCACGACTCTGAAGGCTTATTATTACTGACAACTGACGGGATGATGAGCTACAAAGTCAGAGATAAAAGTATAGAAAAAGAGTACTACGTACAAGTTGATGGAGAGATCACGGTAGATGCAATATCACAGCTGAAAAATGGTGTTGAGATTGGTATCAATGGCACTAAATATCTAACCATGCCTTGTAAAACATTCAAGCTAGACGGTGAACCTCAACTCCCGGCACGTGGTCGTAAAATCCGCGATCCAAAACATGGCCCGACTAGCTGGATCTCTATAACTCTCTGTGAAGGAAAAAATCGTCAGATAAGAAAAATGACGGCTGCTGTAGGCTTTGCCACATTAAGACTGGTTAGAGTTCGGATTGGCGACGTCGGAATCAATAATTTGATTGCTGGTGAGGTTATTGCGCTACCTAATTTTGACGCCGCACTTAATCGCTAACACCAAAGCGAATAATCACTATGATTCAATATTGCTAATTAATGACTACACGTACCGCAAGCAATAGTAAAACTACACCTGTAATTTTATCAATAATATGACTGTTCGCTTTCAATTTTTCCAATACAGGTCCTCTTGTTAAGCCAAAGACTACAAGGCAGTACCATAATGTATCGAGCCCACCGACAGTAAAAATCATAATTAATTTATGGGTTAGACTGGCATTAACATCAACAAATTGACTGAATAAAGCTAAAAAGAATATCGCTAATTTAGGGTTTAAAAAAGCCAATAAAAATCCATCTCGCCAGCCATTTATCTGTTTATCGTTTTGACCTTTCACAACATCAAGGTCAATATTACTGCCATTGCTTTTTAGCGCGTTGAACGCTAAGTACAGTAAGAAAGCTGCACCTGTATACTGAATAATTTGAAAAACTAGCGGTGACTGCACAATCACAAGGCCAATACCCGTCACAGCAATAGCTGCGTACAAACCGACACCAAAACCATGACTAATAGCGGTAGCTAAACCTGGTTTATGGCCGCCCAACATAGTATTACGCACAACTAATGCCAATGAAGGACCGGGTGATAAAGCCCCTAACACACAGATAACAACTAACGATAACCACAACTCTAATGTCATAACTCATTCTACTATTTGATTAAAAATTACAATAAATTTAATTAGTACCAATTTGCTTCATTAAATGAGCTACTTTTTCTTGAAGAAAATGAGCAAATAGTTGTGCAAATCGGTACAGATACGAATATTTGTTCATCTAAACATAAAATCGGTAATACAAAACAGGCAACTTATTATATCTTATCGATGATGATTACCAATCAAGGCCCTTTTGCGCCTTTACCCCTGCTTTAAATGCATGCTTTATTGGTTGTACTTCAGAAACAGTATCCGCCAACTCTACCAGTCGACGGTGACAGGCACGTCCAGTAATTAATACATGCTGCATTTTAGGTCGATTATTTAGCGCATCGATAATATCATCTAATTCAATATAACCGTACTTTACCATGTAGGTCATTTCGTCCAGTAACACGATATCAAGGCTTTCATCTTTCAACATTTCTTTACTTTTTTGCCACGCAACTTTGGCTGCAATAGTATCTGTTTCAGTATTTTGTGTTTCCCAAGTAAAGCCTGTCCCCATAACATAGTGTTGAACATCAAATTGCTTTAAAATATTCATTTCGCCACATTCCCACTTAGTGCCTTTAATAAATTGCACCACACCTGCTTTTTGTCCATGACCAATAGCACGTAATACCGTACCAAAACCAGAAGTACTTTTACCTTTACCATTTCCTGTTATTACAACCAATACACCACGCTCTTCTGTGGCTTGAGCAATGCGTTGATCGACATTCGCTTTAATTTTTTTTTGTCGTTCAATATGCTTCTGTTCTTTTATCTTCGCACTTTCATCCTGAGTTTGAACTTCGTTATTTTCCTTACTTTCACTGTTGTAATCGCACTCTTTTTTAACGACGTCTATTTCTATATTGCTCATGTTATTACTCATTTTTATTTAACCTGATGTGATGGCTATTTATTTATCTATGTCTTTCGTCTAAAACTTTCTCGAGTCACTCATTGATTAGTAATTAGTCATTACTAATCAATATTAACTTACCGGTTTCAGGGTCGCGATACACTTGCCCCATAGACTGATAACCTTCTTGGCTCTGCAGTTTATTTTTCAACGCTTCTGGCGTTGACGTTAGCTCTTTACCAACAGAATCTACCGGCTGAATTTTTGCCGGTGATGCTTTACTGGCTAAAGACTCTGCATTTACTGCAGACTGCTGACTTACTTGAAAGTGTTGCTCTAAATCAGGACTCAACGCAACAAGTGCCGCAATCAAACCGCAGGAAAATACGAGCATAATATCAATTAAGTTTGCCAGCGGACCTAAAGGCTCTTGCTCTTGACTATCAAACTGGCTACTGCGCCATGCGTTACTCATCTCATCACCTTATTCATTACCTTTTTATGGCACTTTTCATACTACTTTTATGACCAATGAGCATAAACCTAAGCACTCTTTGCTAAAATGCTTTGACTTTTTGGCTCGTGATCAGCAACAGGTAATAGCTCTAGGGCCTCATCATCTAAACGCTGCATCGCATTATCGTACCAACGCCTGCGCATACGTCCCAAAATAAAACCAATAACCCCCGCTAGCAAACCAATAATGGTGGTATCAAAGGCTACCGTCATCGCTGTTGTTAAAATGCTAATGTCCCCCGTTCCTAACGCAGATAGCCCAGGTCCTAAAGGAATTAATGTTCCCATCAAGCCCAACATTGGCGCAATTCGGGTAATAAAGTCAGCTCGTTCTATACGTTTTTTGCCTTGCTCAATTAACTGTCGCCTTTGCTTCGCTGCAACTAGCGCAGGAATAACAGAAAAGCGTTCTCCTGCAGCAATACCTAATTCATAAATTGCTAACGCCGTAAAAAAAAGTAGTCCCCAAACAACAGGTTGTAATAACCATGAGGTAATTAAATGCATCAATTCTAATGAAAATCCATACAACATATTAGTTCTCCAACTTAGCTAACTGACGACGAGAACGAAGATATCCCGCTAATATTAATAGTACGATGGCAAAAATTAACCCTAGAAATAAATAGTCTTTTTCTATAGAGGTTTCATCCGATGTTTCTGTCGCATTTTCTTGTAATTCTCCCTGTGGTTTTTCCGATGTTTTGCTAGGTGTTTCTTCAAGTGCTTTGTCAGGTATTTCTTTAGATGAAACTGCTTTCAAAGCATTATCATTTTGCTGCATAATCTCAGTACTTATTTCTTGAATATGCTGTACGCCAGAGCCAACATCACCTGCTGGGGTATGGTTCGCCGCGGCTAACACCTCTGACAACTGAGCATTTAATTGTGCGGACAACAGTGGTTTGATAAAGTCATAAATAGGATGATTAGCATGAGTATGACCACTACCTGGAATACCATTTTCAACAATATTCTTAGCAAATTTTTCTGCAAGTTCTGTTCGGGTTTGCTGATCCGCCTGCCAAAAACCTTTTTCGATGGCAACCAGCATTACCGCTAAAATATTGCTTTGCACATGTACATTATGCTTCTGCTGCAAAAACTCATCCAAACCTATCTCTAAGCTATCATCAATATAAATGGCTTTTAAATCTTGCCATACCCACGAACGAATAATCTCAGGGCTAGTGGCTTGCCATCCCCACAGATTTTCAATGAATTCACTGCCCATAGTTCTTGCGCCAGCATAGCCTTGTTTCATTAATGGTTGAATCCATTGTCGATTAAGAAAGCGCCCACGTAGTTCTGATAATAAAGCGGTTTGCAGCGGTTCTATTGACAGTTGCTTGGTGTTGGCGTGAGAAATAACAAAACTCTCCGGCTGCTCTCCAGCAATCGTTTCTATTGCCAGATTTAAACCACCAAGATAATCGTAAGCATCGTTATTATCAATTAAGCCATACAGGTTACTGGCTCGACCTAAATAGGTGCTATTAACATGCGCTAACTGTTGGCGAAATAATGCTTGAACATTGCTGCCCATTTCACCAGTAGCGCTAGGCACTCCATAGGCATGACTCATACGTTTAATATACGCTTCACCTAATTGCTTGCGCTCTTGCCAAGCACCAGAGCGTTCAGCTAAACGGTTAATACCTGCGCCATAAGCGCCAGGTGCAGTTCCAAAAATACGATAACTTGCCTGACGACCCAATAACTCGGGGCTAATATTTCTATTTTCCCGTAATAATGCTTGCGATTCACGTAGCCAATTACTAGCAACCATATTACTGCTTAGGCTTTCATTAAAGTCATGTTTTTGCTGCTCAAGCATATGCTCAACGGGTTGCAATGCTGCGCGTAATGCACTGATTAATGCAGGATGATCACGTTCAATAACCTTTTTACTCGCGGCAAGTGCCAGAAGCACTGAACGATCAAGCCAAGCTAATTGCTGAGCATATAAATCTCTGAATAAACCTGAGGTGGTAAAAACAATATCACGACGTTCATCCCGCGTATCATCGAGTGGAACAAGTTGTAAAGATTTCAAAATTCCGCGACGATTCCACACAGGTTTTACGCCCATCATATCCATACCAAAGGCAATCATTGCGCCTTCATCACGTACTGCATCTGATGCCCATAAAATAACAGCTTCTTTGTGATTTCTATCGATAATAGGGTTTTCTTGTCGCGCTTTACTTGCTAATTCTTGCCCGGTACTAAAACCAAGTTGAGACGGGATCAAGCTGCCATCAAGGGCATAAAAGTTACGTCCTGTTGGGAGTGCATCAGGTGTTCTTATCGGGTCATTACCTTTACCTGGTGCAACAAAACCACCATTTAATGCATTGATAAAAGCTGACATTTCACTCTTTGGTGATTTAATCAGATTTCGTTTGATTTCATTACGTTGACTGTCACTTAAATCTAACTCGCCTTTTTCTATTGATATCATCATGGTAGCAATTGCATCTTGCTGCCAATCTTTACCGTAAACATGCAAACCTAACGGCATAAAGTCTTCTTGCAGTTTGGTAAGGTAATGCCCAACTTCGTGTAGTAAAAAGTCATCATCAACTTCGCCAAAACCAATGCCACGTACTTGTAATTCTTCATCCATACTGGCGACAAGTTCATCGGTTAAATTCAATACTTTAATTTTGTGGCGCAGCGCTATAATAGCTTTTTTCTTGGTATCTTGATTTGAGGCGGCTTCAGCACTTTCAATAAGCTGACGAAGTTGTAGTAGTCCATCATAGAGCTCAGTAGTCGCTAAAGGTGGCGTTAGGTGATCTAACATAACCGCAATACCGCGACGCTTGGCTTGAATGCCCTCACCTACACCATCAACAATGTATGGATAAATGCTGGGGATATTTTCAATAATCAGCGATGGATAATCATTTGCAGACAAACCAACTGCACGTTTAGGCAAGAATTCATACGTAGAATGTCGACCTAAATGCACAATGGCATTGGCTTTAAAGACTTCACGTAAATGATAATAAAAGGCTAAATATTGATGCGGCGGTGGAAACGTCATATTGGCATGCAATAATTCTTCATTCAGCTCCCAACCTCTCGGTGGCTGAGGACCTAAAAAGACATTGCCAAATTGGATACCAGGCAACAAAATCTCATTGTTCCATACCATGGTTTTGCCCGGAACTTTGCCCCAACCGCGAATGCCTTCAATTTGCATGGCAATTAACGCTATTTTTAATGCTTCGGCCGTTTGCCATCGCTCTGCTGAAACAACACTGTTTTCACGTGTTAACGTAATAAAATCACGATACTCTTTGGTAATTTGAGCTAATAAATCTAACGCACGCGCACGTCCTTTATGTCTAATTCCATCTAATGCATGATGTAAGTCAACGGAGGTATTATCAATATTTTCAAGTAATGCTTTTAGCACTGATTGGCGTTCAATAGCAGGCAGTTGTGCTAACTCTTCTTGGCCTTTTTCAAGCAGGTAGAACTTAACCCTTGCATGAAGATACCCTAATGGTCCCTCGATCATTTCAGCTTTAACAATGTTAGGTAAGGTATCAAAATAGCCTTGATACTCACTAACTGACATAGCGTTAATTAATGGCGCCATTTTGTTTAGAGCACCCGCATCTTGCGGTAAATTGACTGCTTTCAATTGTAAGAGATCTAATAACGCCTCGGCAGATTTTGGAAAGTCTGCCTCTGGCCCAAGGTCATAACCTTGCGCTTTTAACTGCTGTAATATTTGCCATAACGACTGTTGTACATCTAAGTTATCCGCGCCAATATTGTGTCGTCCAGGCGGATGATTGTAGTAAACAATAGCCACTTTCTTCACTGCATTTTTACTTACTTTAAGCGCCAACCAACCATTCACTCTTGCTTGCAAGCGCTCAACTTCTTTCCTTAATACTTGGCTAATTGATAACCTTGCCCCCGTGGCAGCATCAAGTTTGGCACTGGATGCTAACGCTAAAATATGCGGTTGAGATACACCTTGTAATTCAGGCATTGCTACACGGTAATGTACGCTATCGCTGGGTAACCCCGTAGGAGAAAGTTGATACGCTAAGGCACTGAGTTCAGTCACTCTTATGCCTTTAAACACCGGAATATTTAGTGCTTCAAACTTTTTAGTTACTGCTTCTCGGCCCTCACCTCCACCAATGACAAAGTCTTGCAATGCTATCAAGGCTAATGGCTGTGTTGATTCAAGGCTGCGGATAAATTCAATGGCTTGCTCACTGGGTTTACCCCAGCCAGCCAGTACCGATATACATTGCCATTGTTTTTGGCATAACTGTTGGTGCAATTGCCACTGGCCGGGTTGATCGCCAGTATCATGATCAACTATGAACACGAGGGGCTTAGTGGTTGGAGTAGAAGTAGGTTTAGTTTTATCTTCAGCTATACCTTCAACGTTAACTTGGTCATTAGCTATTTTGATTTTTAACTCAGCGATACTAATCAATTGCTCTTGCCAGTAAAATCGAATCGGTTGCAGCGGTAATATATTTGCCGCCTGGCTTAGTAACTTTTCATGACTAGCACCTGGCTTTGTCGTGGTAATTTTCTCTAACCAAGTAAATAACTGACCTAGGTTTTCTTTTCCTCTATTCTGCCAGTAAGCTCGCGCTTGCAGCCAATAAGCAAACTGTGGCCACTGTGCTTGTTTCTTGGCTAGAGCGGTCAAATAGTTACTTTTATCCAATGAAGCCATCAGTGATTGGCGTTGTTTTTTAGATAAATCACCGACATTGCCGCCTTGCGGGTCTTGATGAAGAGCCATTAAACGGCGATCGGTATTTAATATTAAACGAGGTTGTTGAGCCTGGTAATTTAATGCCAATAAACGTTCTACTGATTCACCAAATACACCAGCAATAACCAATGCTTGGTGCTGATGAATCAACTGTTGTATATCAGCGTTAGTTAATTGGTTTAATTGGCTAACACTACGTATGGTAATACTACTAATGACTGAACCGTCACTCGCCACAACTTGTGTCGCTAAAAACTGATGTGCTCCGGTAACCATACTAGCCGCAGAGCGGTCTGACACTAAGGCCAACATTTTTAGTTCTGCAGCATGGAGGGTAAAACTGCTAATAAAAACCAATAAACACAAGCCGATAACACGGTAGGCTTTACGCATACCATAATGTGTTAAGTGTTTTTTTCTCGGTTTATTTAAATGAAAAAATGTCATTAAAAATCTCATAAAAAAGCGCTACAAAGATAGCGCACTTAATTTTTAGAAAGAGTTACTAGCACTCATTGTTAGAACCAGTGATTAGCGCTATCGATTATAAGTAACGAGCTTTATCAAAAATACGTAAGGTTAGACTCGGGTTGCTTGGGAAATACCAATGCATGTATGAAGCTAGAATATTATTATGTTGGTAAACAAATTCGCCTGCGCGCTCACTCGGATGATGGGTAGTTTGGCCGCTAGGCTCTAAATCAATCTCGGCACAAGAATAATGAAAACTATGTCCTCGCATAATATTATCTACGCTATCTTCAGCAGTATCGGAAAATGCAGGTAAAGAAACCCATTGTGACCCAATGCCCGCAAGCTTTTTCTGCATGGTGGCTTTACCCGGCATAAGACCTACCATTGAAAATTGTTGCCCTTCCATATCAGTCAGCTGTTCAAGTAAATACAACATGCCGCCACATTCAGCAACAATCGGCTTGTTACTAGCAGAAAATGCTCTTATATCGCGAAGAAAAGTCACGTTGTTCATTAGTTTTTCGGCATAAAGCTCAGGGTAGCCACCTGGAATATATAAGATGTCGCCCTCTGGCAAATGGCCATCAGCCAGTGCTGAACAATAAATTAATTCAGCACCTGTTTGCATTAAAAAGGCAATATTGGCGGCATAAATAAAGCTAAAAGCGCTATCTCTAACGATGATAATGCGCGTACCCGCTAGTGCACCTTCGATAGTTTTTTCTTGGGCATAAACGTCACCGGCTTCTTGAGCAAAAAACTCAACTTTTTCAGGTAATTCTGTTAAACCTGTATTGGCAATGTGACTAGCCGCTTTATCAAGCTGAACATCAATATCACTAAGCTCTTGTGCTTGCACTAAACCTAAATGGCGCTCAGGTAATGTTATAATGTCATCTTTAGGAATTCGCCCATAAAAACGAAAGTCGTTCGGTAAACTAGTGCTGAGTAATTCAGCGTGACGTTCGGTATTTACTCTATTTGCAATTACCCCTGAAAACGGCAAGTCATCACAAAACTTAGCCAAACCAAAGGTCACTGCAGCAAAGGTTTGTGCCATCGCTTTTGCATCAATAACACCCAGTACTGGAATATTAAAATACTTGGCTAAATCTGCACTGCTGGGTGTACCATCAAACAGACCCATAACACCTTCAATTAAAATAAGATCAGATTCCATAGCCGCTCGATGAAGCAAGGCCCGACAACCTTGTTCCCCAACAAGCCATAAATCTAATTGATACACTAATTCACCGCTGGCTTGACGTAAGATCATTGGGTCAATGAAATCAGGGCCGACTTTAAATACAGTAACTTTACGTCCCTGATCACGATGATAACGCGCTAATGCAGCTGTTACAGTCGTTTTACCAGACCCAGAATGAGGTGCGGCGACAATAAGCGCCGAACACATAACACCACTACCAATCTTCTGCTCTGGCCTCTGTTGAAATGGTGTACTTTGAAATACTTTGCTTTGACTTGCTTTATTTTTCACTGATGGCATTAAATTTACCTTTAAAATACTTATAATATTAACTTAGTCGTTGTGACAGTAACCGACTAAAGCTTGCCGCTATTAGCACTTTCACTGGCAGTACTACTAGTATTTATAGCTTTGTCAGTGAAAAAATGACTAACTGTAAAATCAATAACGATGGCAGAAATAACATAAAAAACAGGATTAGAAATAGATTTGAAATAATACTTATCTACACGTGTAGCGTACTCTGCCCATGATAAATCGGGGAATTTACCTGACAGTGCGTAATAGCTACCATTTGAAATAAAGAAGGCAATTGAGCTAGCAATAAATAAAGCGAGTGCCATTTTAATGATATTGATTTGCCAACTATTTTTTTGCCAATTTGGTCTACTGTAATAACCAACCACAAACATAGCGCCATAACTCAGCACTAATGCGGGATAAGAGCTAGTAATACAATCGCCAAATTGACCGCGATAATAGGATGAAGCCAAGTCAATAGTGACGGATAAGATATAGAAAAACCAAAAAGCTTTCATGTTTCGTAAGTACATACCCGCGAGAAAAAAGATAGCAATTGAAGCGCTTGGTAAATTATTTAAACCAGCAAAGTGATGTGTACGGGTGGCAAGCATGAGTAATGTTAACAAAGCAAATACTGCAAGAAGCAAACTAGCCGTGCTTTTTTGGTTGACTGATTTCATAACGATCCCGTTGTCTAAAATGTAAATAATATTAACGGTGTGGAAAATCAAAGTCAGTAAATACTAGGGGCATATCTACGCTATTTAGATGATAAACATGATTCACAACTCAATCATTGAGAAGTCAATTGTCGAAAATTAATAGCCAGGTAATCGATAAACACATGAACATGCGATAACGGTCACTCATTTTAGATATTTATTGCTGTAATTCAGCGCATTTACTTTTCTCTGAATTACCGCCCACCGCAGTTGT
>OJBB01000546.1_pt1 | contig 12423 bp, 13 predicted proteins | sample 1590401 | NCBI WGS metagenome assembly OJBB01 (sample SAMN05416789, study PRJEB24817) | seawater metagenome | isolation source: Sea water | place: Canada:Atlantic | collected 2013-07 | reverse complement strand
TAGCTAAAAAACCATTTTTAAGTAAGTTATTTTCTGCTGTTGAGTTGTATTGCACAGAACCATAAACACAGTGGTGATTCGTTGCTACCAACCCCTGATCAGAAACAAATGATGCGGTACAACCACCTAAACTAACAATGGCACCCATTGGAAAACCAGTAAGATCGGTTAAATCATTTGGATTTAACTTTAAACCTGCTTCGGTTAATTCCTTGGCAATAGTTGGTAATTGATTTGGTTGCCACATACCTTCATCGGCTAATGCCGAACCTGCGCTAAGAGCTAGTGTTGGCAGTATCACTGACCAGCTCAGAAATTGTTTCATTTTAATCATAGCTATCCTACTTTCTTATGTAGTTTTGAACTGAATCAAATTGTTTTTGGTGACTACATTTATGTTATTTAGTTGTTATTTGACTGTAATTTTTTTGATAATAAATATCGACAGGGGAGTGTGCGCTAGTGATAGCTTTTAGTCAAAAAAAACAGCCAAAATTATTAAGTTCAATTGTAAAGATAGGTTTCAAAAAGTAACTCACTAAGCGTCAATATTATCATAAAAGTCATCATTAACAGTGGCGTACATTCTGATGTGTCTAGTAAGCATCATGGAGTTTGGATTCATTTAGGTCTGCTTGAGCTTTAACAAAAAGTTGATCTACCCCATAGTTATTACAAATAACAACAATTCTCACTTGTAATTGTAAACAAGTGTCATTATCATTAGCGCAAATAATATTAATTCTCGTTTTTATTTGAGTGATACCATGAATAACGTCCTAAAATTTGTAGCCATAAATACTTTGTTTCTAGTTCATCATCAAAGCTTTGCGGCTAGTGAAATTGAACTTCAAACTGAAATATTAAAGCAGAAAGAGCAACTGCAACTAATTGAAAAACAATTAGCCGAATTAAAAACAACAGTAATAAACGCTGAAGAGCAACGTCACGAGGAAAAACCAGCAGGTTATAACAATGACAAAAACTGGCAAATCAACTCATACGGTAGTGTGCTTTATAAGAGCGAAGAGATTTATCGTAATATCCAAGATACCGACCCTGAGCGAAAAGCGACCACAGATTTAGAGCGAGTTGTCTTAGAATTTGTTTACGACTTTGATGCTAAGTGGCAAGTAGAAATAGAACTAGAATATGAGCATGGTGGAGTAGGCTCAACACTTGAATATGATGGTTTTGAAGAGTTTGGTGAGTTTGAAACAGAAATTGAAGCGGGTGGCGAAGTAATAGTTGAAAAGCTACAAGCAAAATATACAGCCAGTGAAAATTTCACTATTAAAATGGGTCATATCTTTGTTCCTGTCGGTTTAGGTACTGATTTACATAAACCTGGTCAGTATTTTACGACACAACGTCATTGGAGTGAAGCGACACTCATTCCACAAGTATGGCACGAAACCGGTGTTAACTTGATCAGCAAGTGGCAGGGATTCACAGCACAAACTTTGATCACGACAGGCTTGAATTCAGAGTATTTTCGTACTTATCAATGGGTGGCTACGGGACATCAAAAAAGGTTTGAACAAGTTAATGCTGATGACTTAGCACTAACGCTTCGTTTAGATTACGGCGACATAAAAGCTGGTAAAGGCTTTGGTGTTAGTTACTACACGGGTGATACCTCAGGTAACCGTAATAATACCAGTAAGGTTGCTGGTGATGGAAACCTCACTATCATAGGTCTTCACGGTGCTTACAGTTACGAAAATTGGCTAATCAGAGGGCAATATCTCTTTGGTACTTTAGATGATAGCCAAGCGATAACTAATGCTAATAAAACTACACCAGGTTTGAAGCCAGGTAACTTCGCCCAGCTGGGCAGTGAAGCAGAGTCGTCATTTGTTGAGTTAGCCTACAACAGCCAAAGTCTTTTTAATTTAAGCAACCCTCTTTATTTATACACTACTTATGAGTATGCCAACCCAATCAAAGAAGTTGAGCAGGGCAATGCAACTGACCGCTTTAATAAAGAATCAATTGCTTTAGGTATTAATTATTTTCCTATCAAAAACATTGTCTTAAAAGCACAAGTAGCACAACAGATGTATGCACAAAGTGATTTGGATGACAGCACAAGCTTCAGTTTATCGATGGGTTACTTTTTCTCAATATAATAATTTTAATGTCAGTTAAACAAAACAAATACTTAAACAAGGAATACAATAAAATGTTAAAAAAATCACTTTTGGCTTTGGCCTTATCGAGCGCACTTCTTACTGGCTGTGGCGGTAGTTCATCAAATGCTCCTGTCGTTGTTCCAGAAGTAACTCCAGTTGTAACTCCAGATGTAACAGGGTTTTCCTTTGAAGCAACGGAAATGATCACCAATTTAACCAATGATGTGATTGTTGCAGGCTATAAAAATCTTAATGATGAAGCAGCCGTTTACTTATTAGCAACTCAAACGCTAGTTAATACGCCTACGGAAGAAAATTTAGCAGCAGCGCAGCAAGCTTGGAAAGATGTTCGCGTACATTGGGAGCAAGGGGAGTCTCATATCTTCGGCCCAGTGGATGCACTTTCAATTGACCCTCATTTGGATACTTGGCCATTAAATACTAGTGATTTACAAGCATTGTTAGATACACAATCTGGCTTTAACGCGACTGAATTAAAGGCATTTAATGATGACGTGCAAGGTTTCCATACCATGGAATTTCTATTGTTTGGTGACGGTGTTGCCGACAATGAAAAAGCTATTGGTGAAATGACAGTCTTAGAGCGTGAATACTTATCGGCGGCTGCAGAAGTGTTTAAAACGCATACGCAAACATTGTTTGATGCATGGACTGTCGCTACTGATGCAACTGATGCTAACTCTCCAGCCTATAAAGATTTATTACTCACACCGGACAATGCAGTTTACTCTTCTCAGTTAGGTGTAGTTGAAGAATTAATTAACGGCATGATCGGTATAGTTGATGAAGTAGGTAATGGCAAAATTTCTGAACCTTTTGGCAGTAGTATCGATAATATTGATACCACAAAAGTAGAATCACAATATAGCTGGAACTCTCTAGCTGATTTTACTGACAATATTCAAGGTGTTCAAAATGTTTATCGCGGTGAATTCCTAGGGCAAGCAGATAAAGCTGGCATCATTGATTTCGTCACAGCAGCGGACACAGCTATTGCAACTCGCGTCGATACCGAAATAGTTGATGCTATTGCAGCCATTAAAGCCATTGCTGGTGACAATGACCTACCTTTTAGACAGGCCATTAATGATGCAGATGCTCGCGTTCGAATTCAAACCGCAATTGATAAGTTAACAACATTGCAAACCTCGTTAGAGAATGATGTGTTGACGCAATTGAAAGAATGGCAACAATCGTAGTCGTTTAGCTAGTTATTATGAGTATTTTTCAAGGATGAATGTCGTGCACGGATGCACACCTTTAGAAGAATATCCTGGAAGTATTCCCTATGAAAAATTTAAGAAGAGCAAAATGGTCAAACTTGGCCGTGATTATCGCAAGTTCGATAATTGTTTCTGGCTGTAATTCAAGCAGTTCAGATGAAAAAGAAGAAGTATCCCAAGCTTCTTATACCCATGTAAGTCAATTAGGTGGTGATGCTACCGCGGTAAGCGCGAGTGATTCAGGGCATGGTTTTTCAACACCTATGCCTAATCTAACGACTGAACAGTTAACTAAACATTTAGCGGGTGATGCCCATTTTGAAACAGCATTTACAACGGCGCCTAATAGTGAACATCCTGAACTTGATGGGTTAGGGCCTGTCTTTAATAACCAAGATTGTAATTCTTGTCATCAACGAGATGGCCGATCTTCAACGATTACATTAGCTCAAGGGCAAGAGCGTGTTTTATTGGGTCCTGAAGCAGGGATTTTCTTACGCATGAGTATTGATGATGGTGAGTGTTCTAATCCATCTGTGGATAACAATTACTGTAAAAACCCCGGTGTCGATGGTTTTGGTACACAGTTATTTCATCGAGGCGTATTAAAAGCCAGAGATGATTGGCAAGAAAATCCATTCATTGGTCAAGCCGATGTTTATCTTGCATATGAATACTCAACTGTGGAATATGCCGATGGCAGTTCAGTTGAACTTAAAAAGCCAATATTTACCATTGAACAGCCTTATGATGTTAGCGCTGAAAATCGTTTAGATAGTGCTATTTTGCAAGAAAATGTTCGATATAGTCCGAGAAATGGTATGCCAGTTTTTGGTTTAGGCTTACTTGAACTCATCAATGAGGCGGACATTTTGGCACTTGCCGATGAAAGTGATTTAAATGGAGACGGTATAACTGGACGCCCAAATTGGGTGTTTGATCCGGTTAAAGCAAAAAATAATGATCCTATTCCAGTATCATTAGGTCGCTTTGGTTGGAAGGCCAGTACCCCTAGTGTTCGTGTACAATCTCTTGGAGCGTTGCGAGGCGATATGGGTGTTACTAATCCATTATTTCCTGATGAAAGTATTGCTAACACTCCTTTGCACGAAAGTTATTTAACACGAACAAATTTTGTTGATACAGGTGTTGATGAACAAGGGAATACTGAAGCGTCGCAAGAGTTTTCAGATGAAGTGGTATTTTATGCCGAAACATTAGCGGTACCAGCAAGACGTAATATTGATGATGACTCTGTGATTGCAGGTGCTCAGCTCTTCGATAAAGTTAATTGCACAGGTTGTCATCAACCTGAATTTACTACCGCAACAGGTGAGCTCCTAGTGGGTGGTTTATCTGCGCCTGATGGACTGAAAGGTCAGAAAATATACCCATTCACTGATATGTTACTACATGACTTAGGTGAAGGTTTAGCTGATAATCGTCGTGATTTCACAGCAACTGGCGTTGAATGGAAAACAAGACCATTGTGGGGAATAGGATTAACTAAAACAGTTAACCCAGCCGCAGGGTTTCTACATGATGGTCGAGCTGCAACCGTTGAAGAAGCCATTTTGTGGCACGGTGGTGAAGCGCAGCAAAGCAAAACAGACTTCATGGCTATGACTCAAGCTGATAGACAAGCGTTATTAGATTTTGTTATGTCATTATAGTCTCCAGTAAATAACACTAATTAATAAATAATGGGCTTTATGGCCCATTATTTATTTGTATTAGCTAGGTTATTCTTTCCAAGAAGTTGAGTTTATTACTTTTTGACAAATACAATCGAATGAGTTTGTAGCGGAAGGCTTGATTTTTACTAAAAGGCTAGGAGGGACGTTTTGCATAACCCCCTTAAACCTTATCAAGTGATAGCTGATTTTGATGATTTATGCTGGGATAATCATATGACGGCAATATTAGCCTAAAAAATATAATTATTACTGAATAAATATTCACTAATTGAGTATCAATAGTGTAGAATTAGTATATACCAATTAATTATATGAAGAAGCTAAATGACTAGCAATCGAAAGCAGAAAGAATCCCTATTAGTTCAAGCATTTAAACGATTATTGAAAGAGCAGTGTTACGGTTCTCAAGGTCAGTTAGCTGAAGCTCTTGCTTCACAGGGTTTCGAAGATATGTCACAAGCGAAAATTTCTCGCTTATTATCTAAGCTCGGTGCAGTTAAAACACGTAATACTAATAATGAAATGATTTATATTCTGCCAGATGAATTGGCAGTACCAAAATCAAAGCAATCAATTGAATCTGTGGTCTTGAGTGTTAAGCATAATCAAATGCAAATCATCTTAAAAACAGGTATTGGGGCTGCGCCATTAATTTCTCGTATGCTTGATAGCATGGGTGAATCAGCGGGTATATTAGGTACACTTGCTGGAGATGACACTATTTTTATTGCACCGGTTGATGTCGATAATATCGAAGAAATCACCATTTCAATTCGAAATTTATTAGCGGTAAAAGACTAGCGTAAACTCTCCGGTTACCCCTGCTAAGCGCGATATTTTATTTTGTTAAACGTCGCGCTGGTTTATCCTCATTGTTTCTTCGTTTATCCTGTTTTGATTTTTTCAATGATCTTTTCTTTTTTGGGATTTATTATTGTAGGTCAAAACATAACACTCGTTCCTGCTTTAACATGCCCCTATTGATAATAGAGAGTAGGAAAAATTATGAGTTCAATTCCAGAGTACATGACAACCAAGCACAGAGAATGTGATGAGTTTTTTTCTGAAGCGGAAGCCGCTGTTGCTGATAAAGATTGGTCATTAGCATTAACTAAATGGCAGCTATTCGCCAGTGAATTAACTGAGCATTTAGCCCAAGAAGAAGACACTTTATTTCCACAATTTGAACAAGCTACCGGTATGACCTCAGGGCCGACACAAGTCATGCGAATGGAACATCAACAAATGCGTGCTTTGGTACAATCACTTGATAATGCTCTGGCTGCCAAAGATAAAGATGAATACTTAGGTTTATCTGAAACCTTGATGGTAATGATGCAGCAGCATAATATGAAAGAAGAAATGATGCTTTACCCTATGATGGCGCAACACTTAAGCGATGGCGAGCAGCTTATCGAGGGCTTTAAAGCCAACGAAGCTGTTTAAGCTATCATGGAGTTTGTTGCTGTAGATGTAAGTGAACTCGCGCCACCTGAGCCAATGACAGTAATATTAACTGCTTTGGCTAATTTGGAGCAGGGCGACTGCTTATTCATAACCCATAGACGACAGCCCTTTCCTTTGTATGAAAAACTGACTCAAGCGGGTTGGGCGTATTACTGCCAAGTGCATAGTGATGATCAAATTTCATTATTCATTTATCGCCAAACAGAACAACAGCAGTTTGAACAACACCTTAACGATCAAGATTTTCAAAGCACTACAAAGTAAGGGCTAGCTATGAACATGTCAGGCTTGTCATTTAACGCCTTACCACCAATCGATTTACCTTTTCGCTTTTTCTTAAGTGCGCCTATTTTTATCATCGCTTGTGCACTCTTAGTTTTATTTTCTGGGGAAGCACTTTGGCTAAGCCGCTGGCAGCCAAATATGCTAGCGCTTACCCATGGTTTTACCTTAGGTTTTTTAACTATGGTGATGATGGGGGCATTATTACAGTTATTACCGGTAATTGGTGGTATTGGTGTCGCTAAACCTAGGCTCATTGCGACCACGAGCCACGCGTTGTATTGCGCAGGAGTAATAGCCTTAATGTTAAGCTTTGTATTGGCAACTAATTGGTTAACTTTGGCTGCATTAGTACTACTTAGTTTAGGGTTAGGTATTTATCTTAGTGCAATTATTTGGGTGTTAATAAAGAAAATAAGCCAAGGGGATTCCATTAACTGTTTTCGCTTAGCGATTACATCTTTAGCTATATTGCTATTGCTTGGGGTATTGTTATTAGCGAATAGAGTCGGCATTGCCCTACCATTTATAACACTTGATAAACACCTGACTGATATACATGCTTTGATGGGCTTAGTTGGCTGGGCAGGCATACTCATTGTAGCCGTGAGCTTTCAAGTATTACCTATGTTTCATGTAGCGCCAAATATGCCGAAATACATTAGGCAGTATCTTGGGGCCAGTATTTTTATCTTGCTAATAACGTATGTTTTTTATGCTGAGGTTGCCTTGGGTTTACTTTTTATTAGTCATGGTGTCTTTGCTTTTAGCTTATGTTATGTGATCAATCAGCGAAAACGTAAGGTACCCGACACCAGCATTAAGTACTGGCAATTGGCTGCGGGAACATTGCTGTTACTGAATATACTGTATTTCTTACCTGATAGTTTTTATAGCTCAGTACAAACCCCTTTATTCATAGTTCTTCCTGATAAGGCTATGCTATTGACCGCCGTTTTTATTTATTTCTATTTACTTTCAGTGATCCAAGGTATGTTACTTAAGATATTACCTTTTCTGAGTTATACCCACCTTCAACAACGCTGTTTGATTGACTTCTCTGCGATGCAATTCATTCCTCATATGCATGAATTTTTAAATAAAAAACATGGTTTAGCACTTTACTACATGCATATTTTTAGTGGTTTATCACTGGTGGCAGTACTCTTTGAACCGAGCTTATATTTTGTCTTTGCTACTTTACTGTTACTTGAATTTATATGGTTATTAGTCTTAATGGTGAGGTGCATGCGTTTATATTTTACCGTCAATCAGAAAATCAACTTGTCCAATACCCTGTAACTGATTAGTATGCTCGCTAATAAATTCTTACAGGCTAAATAGGTCCTTTTATGAATACTGTCACCTTAGTTTCAGCTGAAAAATCAGCACAACAAATAACACCCTCAAAAGTTATTTGTATAGGTCGTAATTATGTAGACCATATCAAAGAGCTGGCCAATGAAATACCGGATGAAATGGTGGTGTTTTTAAAGCCTAATTCAGCAATTAATACCGTGCTTAATGCTAAGCATAATAATGATGTATTACATTATGAGGCTGAGTTAAGTTTTCTCTACCAGGGTGGAATATTCACTGCAGTGGCCCTTGGTCTAGATTTAACTAAACGCGAAGTACAAGGAAAGTTAAAAGGTAAAGGACTTCCTTGGGAACGTGCTAAGGCATTTGATAACTCAGCTATTTTCAGTGATTTTGTCAGTATTGAGCAAGAAGACATTCAGACATTAAACTTATCACTTATGATTAATAATGTTCCCAAGCAGCAGGGGGGCGTTAATTTAATGATGGCAAAACCTGATGATATCTTAACGGAACTGCAAACGTTTATGAGTCTTGAAGATGGCGACATTGTCATGACAGGTACACCGAAAGGCGTGGGTGTTATTGGTGTAAATGATAACTTTACGGGTCAAGTATATTTGAGCCAAGAAGATAAATTAGTGGATAATAAAGTACTACTTGATTGCCATTGGCAAGCACAGTAATTACCTCACGAAGTTATACTATTTTTTATTAAAGCTGCAAAGCTTGCTACACTTAATGTAGGCCCTTTTATACCCCATTGATAGGAAAGGCTATGGAATACGAATTTGTACACGACGCCATAACAGGCGAAGCCCGAGCGCTCTTTTCTTTAGAGCATGAGGTCATAGGTCCGTGGATGGAAGTTGAACTAGGACATAACGTTACTAAGCTTACCGATCTACTAACTGCGATTGATAACATTGAAACCGGACAGTCTCAAGAGCTACTCATCACAGGTAGCGAATATTCGATTACCTTAAATAATGAAGATGTCTCGATTCAAACTAATGTGAGCATGAATGGTTCGTTAAACGGCAGTGGTGAAGGTTTACCTGAGATGTTAACCGATGAACATATTCATTTAGATCAAAATGAAATGGCTAGCTGTGGTTTAGATGACTTTAGAGCGTTATTACTTTCTTGGGGCCAGTTCACTAACGGTTTACGATAAACCATAGGTGAACTAATTAAAGGTGCTTTGCTAGCATCTTTAATTAGTTAGTTGTGCCGTTATTATTTGTTATGTACTCACAGTAAACTCTGAAACTAAACTCTGTAAAGTCGCTTCATCAATTGCCAATATCTTGCAAACATTTTCTTGCACATAGGGCCAGTCCGCACTAGAAAAATCGGAATACTTCATTGAAATTAACTGTTCACTTAACTTAAGTACAGCAAATAAATCTTGCTCTTGTGAGCCGTTAAGTTCACTAATAAAGTTTCTATCACGGTGCTGTAAAATAATTTGGCACACGTCTTTGGGTAGTCGCCATGAACTAGCAACATAATAACCAATAGTCGCATGATTCACGCCATAATGTTGTTCTTCAGCTTGAGTAAGCGCGATCTCTGGCGTTGTTAATGCATTATCTAATAACTGTTGGTAATCATTATATTTCATCGCCATCACAGGTACACCGCAGGCATGAAATAACCCTAAGCTAAAAAATCTATCATTAGCAATCTCAGGTTTATACCTTTGCCCAAGCAACATGGCCGCATTGGCAATATCAGAAGTGACTTGCCAAAAGTCTTCCAAATTAATGCTACAGCTTTTGGGATCAAAACTCTTTTTAAGTAAGCTACCCGTGACCAACATGACGACACCAAAAATACCAATGTAGTTCACTGACATTTTTATATCGGTTATTGTTCTACCTAGGCCGTATAGAGGCGAATTAATGGTTTTTAAAATAGTAGCGCTGACCGCGATGTCTTTACTAATGGCACGGCTAATGGCGTTAATATCTGGATTTGCTTCTGCCATAAGTGTCAATAACTCTAGCAGCAGTTTGGGTTGGGCCGGAACAGAGAAGCCACGACCAATATCATCTAAAACACTTTGATCAACAATTAACATAAGACTAATAAAAGCTATAAAAATATGGCATTAGTGTATGTTATAAAAAACCTGCTTGCTATGTTTCTTATCAAATAACGCCATCATTTGTTGTCTGAATTTTTGTCTGTATTACCCTTAATAAAAGATGAGCTTCAATCATAACTCTCTCAGGAATCCTGAAACTTAAATCTTGGCAAAACTTTCTTATAAAACTTATAAATCAGTGTGTTATATAAATCATCATCACGAAAAAACCAATGATGATAGTGTTGAAAGCGAGAATGTAAGTAAAACCTTTGATACCTTCCTTAAGGCTGTACTCATGTACGTTAAGATACCAAATCCAAATGGCACACATAATAATGGGCATTAAAAAGAAAAATTTTATCATAATGGTTAACTTGTGCTCGAATTAAGGGATGTCTCATTCCAAGGGGCAACTTTAAGTAACATCAACATACCTGGAACAGCTAAAGCCGTACAAAGAAAATAGAAATTTGTCCAACCTATTGCTTCAACAATGACTCCTGTTGTGGCATTAGCAAAAGTACGTGGTACTACGGCTAAGGCAGTAAATAAGGCAATTTGTGTTGCTGCAAAGGCGGGATTAGTCGTTTTAGCAATAAAAGCTGTGAAAGCAGCGGTGCCTAAACCAACGCCTAAATACTCAAATCCCATAGCGATGGCTAAAGCATAGGTGTTATGTCCAATTTCAGCGAGGGCAGCAAAGCCTAAAATACTTAAAATTTGTACAAAACCGAATAACCATAGCGCTCGATTAATGCTGAGCTTAACCATCACTAAGCCGCCAACGACTATACCAATGGTCATTGCAATTAATGAGGAGGTCTTGGCAACAACACCTATTTCAGTTTTGCTAAAGCCCATATCAATGAAAAATGGCGTTTGCAATGCTGTCGCCATATTGTCTCCTAACTTATAAAGTACAAGAAACAATAGCGTATAACCTGCAGATTTAAGCCCTTTACTCTGAACGAAGTCTTTAAATGGTAAGACAATAGCTTCTCGCAGGCTTTTAGGTGCAGCATGCTCAGAGTCTAACTCTTTAATGAACAGTGTTAGTAATACGCCTAATAACATGAAAGCTGCGACTATCACGAAGACCGACTGCCAACTCATATGATCGGCTAGAATAAAAGCGAGTGATCCCGGTACCAGTCCAGAAAGTCGGTATGCCTGAACATGAACTGAGTTACCTAAGCCAAGCTCGTTATCGGGTAATAACTCTCGTCGATAGGCATCAAGCACGATATCTTGGCTGGCACTGAAAAAAGCCACTGCTGCAGCTAAATAAGCGACAGACCATATATCCATTATAGGATTCACAAAGCCAAAACCAGCAATAGAGCCTAACAGTAAAAGTTGTGTTACTAACATCCAACTTCGTCGTCGGCCAAGTATGCCCAGAGAGTAGCGGTCCATGAGTGGTGACCAAAGGAATTTCCACACATAAGGAATGCCAATTAATGAGAACAGTCCAATTTCAGTAAGACTTACCCCTTCATCACGTAACCAGCCTGGAACCAATTGATATAAAACAAACAGTGGTAGACCTGAGCTAAAGCCAGTAAAAATACAAATAAGCATGCGCTTATTTAAAATAGCCTCTTTAAAGGAACTGTTGTCTACTTGGCTAGTTGTGGGCATTTGCGGCATTAACGAGTAACTTAAATTAGGTTTTTATTTCTTCTAAGTTTATCAGAGGCTTGTTGTTTGCAGAAGCGGTATGCGATATTTGAGTGATATTTAGTGACGAATCGCTAATCGGCTCAGTTACGGGATAGGACGCCAGCCAATACAATCAATAGGATAGCTACCGATACCGTTAAAAAAATCTAAGCAGGTATTCATTTCACTTTTGAAAAACAGATCTTGGTTTAAGGCTTGAGCACCATGTAAGCTAACTTCATGCATCAAATGCCAAAATACACGTTCTTTAGCGCTGTGTGGTGTTTCATCAATCACTTTTAATAAAGTCCACTCAGACATGGTATCTAAAATAAAATGGTCGAGCTCAGTATAGTGTAGTTTTTTCTCAATGACTGCGCTCACGTAGGCATGCATTTGTAGTACTTTATGATCGATGAATTGTTCAATTATCATGATGTCCCCTTAAAATACATGTACCGTTTGGTACAGAAGATGACGGTGGTTAGCTATAGGTTTAATTTTCACCGAAAAGTATTAAT
>OJBB01000545.1_pt1 | contig 12449 bp, 8 predicted proteins | sample 1590401 | NCBI WGS metagenome assembly OJBB01 (sample SAMN05416789, study PRJEB24817) | seawater metagenome | isolation source: Sea water | place: Canada:Atlantic | collected 2013-07 | reverse complement strand
ATAACTAACACGTTGTTCAATAGTATCAAAACTCATTGGTATATAAACTCCAGACTATACTGTCATTTTTAATGATTAATTTTATGTAACTTTACTTTTAAAGGAAACTAAATTAATCGAAGGTTTAAAATTATCGCGATTCTAGCATAAAAGCTTTAAGGCGAACAACTTGAAATTGTTGCGTAACGTAAGTAAATATCGGCGAGAAAAAACTGTAAAAATAAAAAACTCGTTACTGATGGTAACGAGTTTTTTTGAAGGGGTATTTAAAGAGCTTTGAAGACCTTATTTATGATGCTCTAACATCTCATCAAAGGTAGTAGAGATACTCTCTTCAACTTTAGGTGATAATTTGCTTACGATGAAAATAGCTATTGAACAAACGATAAAGCCTGGCACTATTTCATACATCAATGCACTTAATGATTGTCCATCAATGGTGATAGGAGCGTATATCCAAATAAGTACAGTCACTGCACCACTAATAATACCCGCCAAAGCGCCGTTACGCGTCATGCCCTTCCAGTATAAGCTACCAATAATGACAGGTCCGAAAGCAGCGCCAAATCCAGCCCAAGCATTACTAACTAGACTTAATATACTGCTATCACGATCGTACGCTAAATAAATAGCAACCAAAGCAACAACCAATACTGAAAGTCGACCGATTAGAACTAATTGTTTTTCACTGGCATCTTTATGTAAAAAGGCTTGATAGAAATCACCTGTAAGTGAACTTGACGTGACTAATAATTGTGAAGAGATAGTACTCATGATAGCTGCTAGAATTGCTGCCAGTAAGAAGCCCGCTACTAATGGACTAAATAACAATTGTGATAGTACGATAAAAATAGTTTCTGCATCATCAAGTTTTATGCCTGTTTTAGCCACGTACGCAATACCTGCAAAACCCGTTGCCATAGCGCCAATAATAGCGACGATCATCCAGCTCATACCAATTCGGCAAGCTGTGGGCATATCTTTGACATTTCTGATAGCCATAAATCGGACGATGATGTGCGGTTGACCAAAATAACCCAGGCCCCAGGCCATGGCTGAAATAATGCCGATAGCACTAACACCACTAAAAAGATTTAATAGATCGGGGTTTATCGTATTGATGGTGCTTTGCATTTCGGCGACACCACCTACTTCGTTTATCGCGACAACAGGAACCAATACCAAGGCGATGAACATAATACAGCCTTGAACAAAATCAGTTAAACTCACTGCTAAAAAGCCACCAAACATGGTGTAAGCTACTACGACACCAGCAGTAACATATAAACCTATCTCATAATTCAAGCCAAAAGAGCTTTCAAATAACTTGCCACCAGCAACAATACCGCTAGAAGTATAGAGAGTGAAAAACACAACAATAACGACTGAAGAAACAATTCTCAGTACGCGTGATTTATCATTAAATCTATTTTCAAAAAAGTCAGGTAGGGTTATCGAATCATTTGCTAATTCGGTATAGGTTCTCAAACGTGGTGCTACGACCAAGTAATTAAGAAAGGCGCCAATAACAAGTCCAATAGCAATCCAAATGCTACTCATGCCAGTTATATACATGGCTCCTGGTAATCCCATCAACATCCAGCCGCTCATATCAGAAGCGCCGGCAGAAAGTGCAGCAACGCTTGGTGATAAACTACGACCACCTAACATATAACCTGCAACATCGCTGGTTGATTTCCGATAAGAATATAAACCAATTAATAGCATAGCTATAAAATAGAGAGTTAAAGAAATTAGGGTACCGATAGCCAAAGTAATTACCTGCTTATAATGTGGTAGTGAATGGGTAAGGTCGCTAAACTAGCAAAATTGGTCAAAAAAAGAAACCTTAGATGAGATAGTTATAGCATAATTAATAACGGTAATGATAACAATACGCAACAACACCATAGATATTGAATAAACAGTATAGTTATTCAAAAAACTAATGCAATGAAAGCCGCTATACCATATATTCAATAGTAATTAATATTTCTAAGTTAAGCTAGATAACTACCTCTATGAATTTTTACGCCGCAAGACAACCTATTTTAGATAAAAATAAAAAACTTTTTGCTTATGAGTTACTTTTCCGAGACAGCATAGATAATGTTTTCCCTGATATTGATGGTGATGAAGCAACTAGCAAAATGATTGAAGCTAGTCAGTTTAATATGGGCATCAGCGAATTTACAGGTAATAAACCCGCCTTTATCAATTTTACCCTTGAAACCTTAAAGCAAGGCTATCCTGAGATGCTTGAGCCTGAAGAGGTGGTGGTTGAAATTCTTGAAACAATAAAGCCAGGCAAACAGTTATTAGCATATTGTAAAGATTTACATAAAAAAGGTTATACCTTAGCTTTAGACGATTATGAACACCAAAGTGTTTGGGCGCATTTTTACCCTTATATCAAGATCATTAAGATTGATATTCAACTCAGCGGACTTGATGAAATTCGAGAAGTACTTAAAGCAACTAAAGATTACCCCCATATCAAAATGTTAGCTGAAAAAGTTGAAACATATGAAGAATATGATCAAATGTTTCAACTCGGTTTTGATTACTTTCAGGGCTACTTTTTTGCTAAGCCTGAAATGATCAAAACAAAAAATTTATCTCCTTCTCAAATGGCAATGGCAGAGCTCCTTTATGAAACGTCTAAAACAGATCTTGATTTAAATAGCATCACGAGTGTCTTTGAGCGTGATGTATCGTTGTCTTATAAACTACTTAGATATGCTAACTCCGCTATTTTCAAACGTCGTAATGAAATCTCTACAATCAAACAAGCCCTCGTTATTTTAGGGTCAGGTGAGTTAAAACGATTTATCGGGTTGATGTTTGCCATTACAGCAAACCCTAATAAACCATCTGAGTTAATTAACTTAGCAATGACCAGAGCAAAGTTCTGTGAGTTGGTCGCTGAAGATATCCGTTCACAACTAGATATTTCCATTGCTTTTTTAACTGGACTATTATCAATGATAGATGCCATTTTGGATGAGGACATGGCTTCGATTCTAGAGAAACTACCATTATCAGAAGATATCAAACAGCCGCTATTGACTAAAAAAGGCGTGATGGCTGCATTAATTAAGTTAGTCGGATTTATCGAACAGGCACAATGGGATAAAACCACATTAGTGATGGAAAAATTATCGTTAGATAAAGATAAAGTGGTAGAGCATTACAATCAAGCTGTTGCTTGGGCTGATGAACAAACACAAGCCGCCGTATAGCACTAATTTTAAACGTGCCGAATAAGTATAGTTTTAGTTTCACGTTAATTTATGCTTAGCTTTACATGAAAGGTCAGCTACTTAGGTGGTTGACCTTTTTTTTTCGCCCCATTTATATCACCAAACCTTTTGGCCATCTAAACATCTACATTGACAGTTGTGAATTTACTTTTATAATGCAGCAACGATATTGTTTTATATAACTGTAATATGACTAATAAAAATGCCCCCCAAGAAAACTTATTTGCCCTGCTTCCATTTGCCGTTTTTTTAGGGCTATTTCTCGGTACTGGTATAATTTTAACATTACAAGGTGTTGATTTTGCTTTTTATAAGCTTCCTGCAAGTATCGCTATTATCCCTGCTATCATCGTTTCAATTGCCCTCGGAAAGTATATATCTAAAAGCACAATAGAGAGTCAAATTGAGCAATTCATCAAAGGGGCGGGTAATAGCAACATAACAACTATGTGTATTATATATTTACTCGCGGGTGCGTTTTCAGTTGTTGCCAAAGCAACCGGCAGCGTTGATGCAAGCGTACAACTAGGCTTAGCTGTTTTCCCTGATTACCTGTTACTACCTGGCTTGTTTTTAGTTGCTGCTTTTTTATCTACCGCAATGGGTACATCTATGGGCACCATTGCTGCTATAGCACCTGTTGCATTAGGCTTTATTGAATCAGCCAACTTAGACGCCGCACTCGTCGCTGGTTGCTTAATTTCTGGCGCTATTTTTGGAGATAACTTGTCAATTATTTCTGATACGACTATCGCTTCTACGCGTAGTCAAGGCGCGCATATGAAAGATAAGTTTCGCGTTAACTTTAAATTTGCCGTTCCCGCTGCACTTATCTGCTTAGTGATCTTTACCGTTTTAGGTGGTGAAGTGAATCATGAATTAACTAACGAGTCAGCGGTTGCAGGCTTGATTCCCTACATAGTTATTCTCGTACTGGCCTTGATGGGAGTGAATGTTTTTGTCGTTTTAACCTTGGGCATAGTGCTAGCCGCAGCAATTGGTATGATCAGTAATGGTTACCAGTTCTCTGCTTGGTTAAATGATATCACTGCCGGTTTTTCCAGCATGCAAGACATCTTTCTTTTATCCCTCTTCATTGGTGGTTTAAGTGAGCTAGTTCGCCAGCAAGGTGGTTTATCGGCATTAACACGTGTTATAGAAACACTTGCTAGAAAACTAACGCCTAATAATAAAAGACGCGCAGCAGGCCTAGGTATTGCTGGTCTTGCCTTTATTTGTAACTTCTTTACTGCGAACAACACAGTATCAATTATTGTCACTGGTGATACGGCTAAAAACCTTGCTACTGATGGCGAGTTATCACCTGCTGAATCAGCCAGTTTACTCGATGTTTTTGCCTGTATTAACCAAGGTATGTTGCCATATGGGGCTCAAGTGCTATTACTTGGCGCTACTTTGCATATTTCTCCACTGTCAGTGGCAAGTCATTCTTTTTATCCTATGGTATTGTTTTTTGCCGCTGGTTTCTCATTTTGGCGGTTAACACGTAATACTAAATAAAGCCCGATACTAATATACGTTTAAAAACACACAGATTTAAAGCCCACAAAAAAGGACGCTATTAAGCGTCCTTTTGTTAATTCACATGCTAACGATGAACTAAATAGTTATGCCATGTTCAGTAAGTAAGGCGACTAACCCATCTTCACTAAGCACTGAGATGCCTAAGTCTTGCGCTTTAGTCAATTTAGATCCTGCTTTATCTCCAGCAACAACAAAATCCGTTTTCTTGGATACACTGCCTGATACTTTCGCACCTAAGGATTGCAACGCTGTTTTAGCTTCCGTTCTTCCCATTTGTGTCAACGTACCCGTTAACACAAAAATTTGCTCCGCTAGTGGTAACTCCTCGGCTGATTTTATTTCAATAGTAGGCCAATTCATTACCTCACTTAATCCTGAAACAACGGCTAAGTTGTGCTCTTCTTTAAAGAAGTTGATAATATTTTTGGCGACAACTTCCCCAACATCTGAGACTTCTTGTAATCGTTCAAGAGAGGCACTTTCAATAGCAGCTAAAGTATAAAAGTGGTTTGCTAAGTTGGCTGCTGTTGCTTCCCCTACTTCGCGAATACCTAATCCATAAATAAATTTAGCTAACGTGGTACTTTTGGCCACTTCAAGTGAGGCAATTAAGTTTGTCGCCGACTTTTTCCCCATCCGCTCCATAGTACTGACTTGGATTTCAGTTAATTTGAATAAATCAGCTGGTGTATTTATCAACTTTTCATCCACAAGTTGCTCGACTAGTTTGTCACCTAAACCGTCAACATCATGTGCTTTACGTGATGCAAAATGTTTAATTGCTTCTTTTCGCTGAGCTGCACAAAAAAGTCCTGCGGTACACCTAAGTACAGCCTCTCCTTCAGGTTTGGCTACAGCAGAGTCACAGACAGGACAACTGGTTGGAAAAACCACGTCAAGGGCATTATCTGGACGTTTATCAAGCACGACACTGACGATTTGTGGAATAACATCACCAGCTCGACGGATAACGACGATATCATTTATTTTCAGACCCAAACGCGTTATTTCATCTTGATTATGCAATGTCGCATTCGATACCGTTACACCACCAACAAAAATTGGTTTTAAACGTGCAACAGGCGTGATCGCGCCGGTACGTCCAACTTGAAACTCTACATCTTCAACACAGGTTAATTCTTCTTCGGCTGGGAATTTGTAAGCAATTGCCCAGCGTGGAGCTCGCGCCACAAATCCTAAGCGTTTTTGCAAAGAAATCTCGTCAACCTTTAATACCGTGCCATCAATTTCATAACTTAAAGCACTACGCTTTTCTAAGATATCTCGATAGAACCCATCACAGGCTTGTTCACTTTCAAGTAAACGCACTTCTGGGCACATAGGTAAACCCAGTTTTTTCAGCTGGCACAGTCTTTCATGATGAGAATTGGCAAAAAAGTCATTGGTTAAGTCTGTACTTTCACCGCCTTCATCAGACAGTTTTCCTACAAAGCCAAGACTATAGGCATAAAAAGCTAAATTACGCTTTGCAGTAATTTTAGAATCAAGTTGTCGTAAACTTCCCGCCGCTGCATTACGTGGATTAGCGAAGCCTTTCTCACCACGTTTCTTAGCCAAAGTATTTAACGCATCAAAGCTTGCCTTAGGCATGAAAACTTCACCGCGAACTTCAACGATATCAGGAAAATCCTTACCTGGTGTGCCCATTAATTTAAGCGGAATAGATTTAATTGTACGAATGTTGGTCGTAATATTTTCTCCAACACTCCCATCGCCACGTGTCGCCGCTTGTATTAACTGACCTTGCTCATAACGCAAACTTACCGCCAAACCATCTAACTTAGGCTCGGCACAAAAGGTTAATGCTTGATTGTCATTCAATCTATCTTTTACGCGTTTAACAAAAGCGTGAAAATCTTCTAGAGAAAAGACATTATCAAGAGAGAGCATCGGTAGTTGATGAGTAACTTGGGTAAATGATTTTAATGCCTGCCCCCCTACTTTTTGGCTTGGGGAGTCAATTGTTTTCAGCTCGGGGTTGGCCTTTTCTAAATCGATTAATGCTGTCATTAATCGATCGTATTCTGCATCAGGTACACTCGGTTGGTCTAATACATAATACTCATGATTATATTGATTAAGCTGCTGTTGTAGTTGGCTAATTTGCTCTTCGGCATTTGACATAAAAATAATTCACTAAGTTTAATAATTTGCATTAGGTCACCTCCATTAGTTTTTAATAAGAAGGTGATACATAACGTTTATTGATAATGGATATAAAATAGAAAACGGGCTTGAAGCCCGTTGTAATATTTAAGTAGCGTAGTAATCGTAACTGTTTATTCCACAAGTGCAATACGGCTTTTACGATCAAATTCGCGTATTTTACTGAGATAATGTTGCTCGGTTTGTTTAGTCATAACATTGCGTTTATCATCAAGAACTTGTGCATTAAACTCTTGAGCTAATTGCTTTGCTGCATTAAGCATTTGTTCAAACACGTAAAAAGGGTCCCCTGCATTAGGTAAAGTCATAAACAAGCTGACCCCACGCGTGGCAAACGTTTCCATGCTATCTAAATCAAATGAGCCGGGGTTCATGATATTAGCCAAACTAAAGGTCACCTTACCTTTACCGGCATTATCTTCATGACGATGAAAAATGTTCATTTCACCGTATTTCAAACCAAGAGTTAATAAGCTCGGTAATAGTGCTGCACCGAACATTTGCTGATTTGCTGGCATAACTACAGATAAAATAATGACCTGTGGCTCTAATGCTGTGTTGTTCTTTACTGGTGTAATCTTTTCTTCAGCCACTTGATTATCAAAATCAATTTCAATTTGGTCACGCTTTAGCACCGCTTTTGATGGTGTTTTACTCACTTTATTAATTGGCGTACGCGCGGGTTTAGCTTGTGTAACAGGTTGTTCGTACAAAGGTTCAATATGGACAGGTGCTTTCGGTTTTGCCGGCTTTTTCTTAACACTTTCACTCGATGGCTCAGGTGTTAATGCATCACCTAATTCATCTTTGGTAAATTGAGTATTATCATCTTCTTTGAACCAGTCATCTTCAAGGCTGCTATCTAGGTTCTGAATCGCGCTGTTATCAAGTTTTTCTTTTTTAGCTTTTGCCGCTTGACCAGAAAGCTCTCCCAAAACATCATTTTTTATTATTATTTGGCTTTTAGATAGATCGTCAGGTAATTGGACACCTTCCGTTATAAAGTGTTCAGTAACAGCCGCTCTTTCAAGGTTCGTATTATCACTTTCAACATTTGTTTTAACTTTAACTTGCCCAACACCATCTTGGTCGAAACCTTTACGATCAAAGTCTCGTGTAATAGGGTCAGCTTTGTCTTTCGAAGTTTTCAGCTTATAGGGATTTTTTTGTTTTCTTAATGTCCATAAGCCATGAATGAATATTGCGGTAATGACAATGGCACTGAGTATAATTAAGACGTTTCTGAAGTTATCTTCCATTTTCGAACCTATTTGCTTTCTTGATTACTATTTTTCATACGATTTTTATCGCAATATGTTAACAGAAAACTTTATCAGAAATTAGAGAGATTTGTAACAAGTTAATGTTGTAAAAGTATGAAAGAAGCATTTATATCGGTTACCAATTAAGATGTTGGTTTCAGAGGGCTTATGCAATTTCAATTCAAGACGCTTTAATGAAATAGTGACTGTTTCATTTTAAATCACATCAAGAATAAAATTGTATTACTCCAGTACTTATTCATTGGCATAAAATGGCTCTATAACCGGTAAAATGATCAAAGCATAAAGTGATGTAAATTCCTCCTGCCCCCTGCACTTTGGTGAGTAATAAGTATATACTCACGCGATGAATATCAGTTACTTAGGAATATTTCACTCTCATGTCACATTCACCTCAAAAAGCTAAATTTTCGCCCATCGATCACAGTGGCGCCAGCTACTTTTTTAAAGGCTTTAGTTTAATAAGACAAAAAGGCATACGTCGATTTGTATTCATTCCCTTAGCAATCAATGCCTTGCTATTTAGTTTTGCTTTTTACTTTGTCTATTTAGAACTGAATACTTACATGGAAAGTATGATGTCTTGGTTACCAAGCTGGCTTGATTGGTTGAGTGTGGTGTTATGGCCTCTGGCTGTGCTCACTATTTTAGTTGTTTTTTCATTTATTTTTAGTACCGTGGCGAACTGGCTAGCAGCTCCATTTAACGGATTATTATCTGAAAAAATGGAAGCTATTTTGTCAGGCAATGAAGCACCTAAAGGCAGCATGCTCGATGTTGTAAAAGATATACCAAGAACATTGAGCAGAGAATGGCAAAAACTCGCTTATTACTTACCTCGCGCCATAGGATTTTTTATTATCATGTGGCTATTACCCGTTGTAGGGCAAATTATTTGGTTTTTATTCATTGCTTGGATGATGGCAATACAATACAAAGATTACCCGTTTGATAATCACAAAGTTCCATTCGCTACAATGAAACAGATGTTAAAACAAAAGCAAGGGATCAGTTATAGCTTTGGCATCACTGTCGCTTTATTCTCTATGATCCCTATTATAAACCTTGTGGTAATGCCTGTTGCTATTTGTGGCGCTACAGCAATATGGGTTGACCATTATAAAGATATGCCTAGGTCGTAATATGACAATAGGACTCAGCACTAGACAAAACACCTAACAAACTGTTTTTATGTTATTTGTTAGGCGATTATCGCGTTAGTGTTAAAAATCGTATATATTTGAAGTTATATAAAATACAAACTTGAACGGAAGTGACTTAAATGAGAGTAAAACAAGCTGTTAAGCATTTTACATTACTTAGCATGATAGCAGTTGGCGTAAGTGCCTGCTCTTCAACACAAGACATTGAAGAGAAGCCTACTCAAGCCCCTGTTGTTTTAGAGCCCGTCATTGAAGAAATTGAAGAAGAAGTCGTCAGTAAGGTAATCAATAATGGTGTTATTGATATTCCAATCTTGGATAATGCTCAAGTTTTTGCTGAATTCACTGATAAATTACCTGCTGTAATTAATTATTTCACCCGTTCAAGCGAAGCAGAAGTTATCGATTTTTATCAACAAGCGTTTGGTGAACCCTACTCACAAGATCTTAAACGCGGCCGATTAACCCTGCAATACCAAGAAGGTGAAGAAGTCATGCGTGTCGTTATTTCTCAACAAAATAAAAAACGTCAAGTAGATGTAATTATTGAAAATAAAAATTAATAATACTTCAGTCACTTTGACTTAATAGAATTACCACTATGTGGCACAAATAACTAAAAAGGGGCTCAATGTGAAAACATTGAGCCCCTTTTTTATATGCAAAAATATGACTACACTTGCTGTTATACCAATTTGATTAAATTTCTTCCCAACTCAGAGCTATGCTCAATGTTCAATGTTCAATAACAAGGCGGATTTGTTCCGGTTTAGTCACTCTAAATCAAATGAATTTAACGACGTTAGTGGTCATGGAGTAAGCTCCCAAGGGCGAGTTTAAAAGGCTTACACACAGCGTTATTGATTTTGAGAAGGGAATAACCATTTTCTGCAATCAATGCCTTGTCTCTAAGCCTTTTAATTCTCGCTGAGTGGGAAAGAACTTAATCAATTTGGTATTAATCAAATCATATATCTTCAAAAAGAGTTAACCTAAACTCTCTCGATAAAGCGTTTTAACAACCCTATTCATCATTCATGATCTTATAATGGCATAACTATTATAAGATCAGACTGCCTTGAATTGAGATTACTTCAACACTCCATCTACAGTGCCTTGGGCTAAACCATGATAACCTGGACGAGCTTGTTGATAGACTTCAACAGCCCATGCTTTGCTCTCTGCATTTTTGGCAAGCTCTTTATATAACGGCACTATCAATTTACGACGACCGATACTTTTTAGGTATTTAGCCATTGCAGGATAAACCTCTTTGTAATCAGCACGAACTGATAATAGGTACCAAGCATGAGCAATCTCAGCATTATTACTATTGGTTAAGTCAAAAGCTTTATCTAGATTCACCATACGCTGGTGATCTAAATCTACAGGTAAGTTATTAATAAAGTGCAACCACTCATGTAATGTCCATTGAGCAGTAGATAATTGCTCTAATGTCAACTCGTCATTAACTAATTGGTTAATTTGCTTATCAATCACCTTAAAGGCATTTGAAGTAGGTTGTGGTGCATAACTTGGCAGACCCGCGTTGAAAATCCACTCATTGATCTCACTATCACTAACAATGTTAGGATATTTATCCGTTAAGTTAGCTTTTAAGTATTTAACAAAGTTATCAGTTCCTAAACTTTGAAATGCGTGGCTATCAAAGTATTCTAATACGAATGCATCAAAACGCTCACGGCCAAACTTCTCTTCTAGGAACATTAAAAACAGCTGACCTTTAACGTAAGGTACACCTGAAAATGCATCATCTGGATCTCGGCCTTTTAAATCGATATAAAGCTGAGTATCACCGGCATCAAGTTCGGCAATTTCAGCATTTAGGTCTTGTGCGCCCAATGCTTGTTCCATTACTGCGCGATCAGTACCAAAAACAGCTTCCATAATACGGTTTTCAACATAACTGGTAAAACCTTCGTTTAACCAAAGATCACGCCAGCTCTCGTTAGTCACTAAGTTACCAGACCAAGAATGGGCTAGTTCATGGGCAATTAAGTTAACTAAGCTTTTGTCACCCGCAACAACGGTTGGAGTGATAAATGAAAGACGTGGATTTTCCATGCCACCAAATGGAAAGCTAGGTGGTAACATCAATAAGTCATAACGACCCCAACGATATTTACCATACATCTTTTCAGCTTTATCAATCATCGCTTGTGTATCATCAAATTCTGCAACTGCAGCATCTAAAATATAAGATTCAGCATAGATACCTGTTTGATGACTCATCGCTTTAAACTCAAGATCACCAACACCAATCGCAATTAAATATGGAGGAATAGCTTGTGGCATTGAAAAGAAATAATCGCCATCGCGCTCAGTACCCGGTTCATTATTCGCGCTCATTACCGCTAATAAATCTTTATCGGTAGTTATACGCGCAGTATAAGTTACGCGAACACTAGGAGTATCTTGGATAGGTATCCATGAACGAGCATGAATTGCTTGGTTTTGACTGAATAAAAAAGGTTTTTCTTTCCCTGCAGTTTGTTCCGCTGATAACCACTGTAAGCCTGTCGCTTTTTCTGTTGAGTTATAATAGATACGAACTTTTTCAGCATTAAATGGCGTATTAATAGTTAACTTGCTACCTAATACATCATCACGCTTAGCTAAATCATACTTAACTTTTACCCACTGGCCTTGGCTATTTTTTGCCATTACACGGTGAATAACAAGATCGCGTGTATCCAGAATTAAAGGCGCTTTGTTATTGGTAAGCCAATCAAGTGAAAGCTCGGCAAAACCAGATAACGATTTATTATCAAAATCTACATTAAGATCAAGATACACATGAGTCGCTTTAACTTGGTCATAATTAGCATAAGTATATGCATCAGTTAGCGTAGACACGTTAGCGTGTTGATGAGTGGCACCTTCATGTGCCCATGTAACTGGTGCTATAGACACAGCAAAAGTGCTGAGTATTAAGCAAAGTTTTGAAAAATGTTTCATGACATTTTATACCTTAAAATTAAAAAGTC
>OJBB01000533.1_pt1 | contig 12636 bp, 13 predicted proteins | sample 1590401 | NCBI WGS metagenome assembly OJBB01 (sample SAMN05416789, study PRJEB24817) | seawater metagenome | isolation source: Sea water | place: Canada:Atlantic | collected 2013-07 | reverse complement strand
AACTTCACTCAGTACTTCCAAAGGCTTACCGTGCAAGGGAGTAATACCCTTTCAAATTCTGCAGATGCTGTTTTTCATTTAGATAATGCTCGTCATATTATAGATCCCCCTTAATGGATGATTAGGAAGTCCATGGATTTAGTGGGTTCAGTGACATGTGGAGCAGTAATATTTTCATCACTGTTTAATCCCTTGCTGAAATCGGAGCAGGATGTAAATTTTCAGATTCATGAATGTGCAAACAAAGCCTTTAACGTAAAACTCTCAGGGGCGATGTCTCAAGACTAAACATTCCCAGCTATTGATTTTTATCATAAGCCCTGTAAGGTGGTCATACCAGATAGCTTCGTACTAAAATTAAACAAATACCTTTATGGCTAACTTTTATTCAACTGAAGTAAAAATTACATGTGTAGATCAGTTCGCTATCGCAGCAACAACCTACTCACCCAAAAAAGCGCTGAAGGGTGCCATTTTAATAGGCCCTGCCACCGGAATACCAAGACAATTTTATGCGAGCTTTGCTGCTTTTCTTGCAGAGCATGGCTATGGCGTGATCACCTTTGATAATAGAGGTATTGGTGGCTCTTTAATTGGCAGCGTCAGTGAAAGTGATGCGTCATTACAATGTTGGGGGGAAAAAGACATGCCTGCCGTATTGGAACAATTGAAAACAACGTTTCCTAATACGAAATATCATTTGATTGGACATAGTGCTGGAGGTCAACTTGTTGGGTTGATGCATAATGCGAAGGATTTCACTTCCATCTTTAATTTTGCAAGTTCATCCGGTCAATTAAAGAACATGAGCGGAACCTATGCGATAAAGGCACACTTTTTTATGAATTTCTTTATCCCATTGAGTAATACGCTTTATGGTCATACGAAATCTCAATGGTTAGGTATGGGTGAGCCTTTACCTAAAGTGGTCGCTCAACAATGGCGAGAATGGTGCAATAGTGAAGGCTACGTAAAAGCTTCCTTCGGCAAAACAGTTCATACTCATTTATATGACGATTTATCAACGCCATCTATGTGGGTGAATGCAGCTGATGATGATATCGCGATTGATGCAAATGTTGAGGACATGCTCAGTGTCTTCACAAAAATAAAGGCAGAAACACTCACTTTATCTGCTGATGACTATGCACTAGATGAAATAGGCCATATGAAATTCTTTAGTCGAAAATCTCAGGTGTTATGGATCCATGCTTTGAACTGGTTAGAAAAGTATTAAAGCTAATATTAATGCCTAAATAAATACAGTTTGCTTTTACAGATGCAGTAGGAGGGATGTTTAATCTTTCTTACTCATTTTACTCACCACCAACATAAACGAATTTTCTAACATCAGCCTGACCGAGACCTATCATTTCATTGTCACCCAAAGCCACTAACTCAAAATTAACAGGTTGCATAGCTTGGCGCCTTCGTTCTATGATAAAAGTATGGATTGTAAAAATTGCCAGACAAAACTTCAGGAGACAGCTCACTTTTGCTTAAAATGTGGGCAAAGTACAGCCAGCCTTAATCGACCATTTTTTGTTGTGGCCAAAGATATGCTGCATGAATTATTAGATATTGATGGAAGATTGGGGTTTACTCTTCGCACTATGTTAAGCAAACCGGGACAGTTGACGCTCGAATTTAATCAAGGAAAGCGAGTAAAGTATACACCGCCTCTACGTTTATACTTGGCGATCAGCATTCTGTTTTTCATCCTTTTATCTAGCATATATCAAGTTTACGATCCCAATTATGCATTAACAGACTCCATGAGTAGCTATTACTCCAAGGCAATGTTTGTTTTATTCCCAGTATTTGCATTAATTGTGCAGCTCTTTTTTCGGCAGAGCTTCTATATCGGTAATTTAGTTTTTTCCATGCATCTACATAGCATAATCTATTTAATGTTAATGATTATCGCGCCTTTAGAAGCTTTGGAACAATCTCATCTGATATTTTTACTACTTCAAGCTCCTCCTACCTTATATTTGATATGGTATGTATTTTCAGCTTTTAAAACCGTATATCAGCAGAGTTGGTGGAGAATATTAGGAAAAGCCTCGGCAATCTATTTAATATATATGTCTATTCTAGGAATAGTATTTGATGTGGTGATGAAAAATATATTTTAATCTAGTAACTATCTCACAAGATGTAGTTTTAAAAGGCTACTTTAACAATTTTATCGAGTAAGGGTATTAGGCTTTAGTGAAGTTAGCTGCCTATATGCAAAAGAATAGACTGCTGATCCTTCCTAGTCATTTTACTGACTACCAACATATATGAATTATCCATCATACGCTCAATTTCACCTTGTGGAATTGAGCCATCGAGAATGATTGTATTCCATAGTCTCTTATTCATGTAATCATTAGCGTTACTATTATAGTAAAAGTAGCTTATGCCGTATAAAAGTGAGCACAGCAATTTGATACTTCTGATGATAAGTTTCTCTAATAGCCTATTTGAAAACCTTACCATGCTAAAAGCCTTTATCAATCGCAATGACTTGTTGCAATGAGTTAATCATGCTTTCTCAATATTTCTTTGTAGCATGTTGTTATCTAAAACACGTTCTACATACTATTTAAAAAACAGTGTATATCTAATTGCTTAATTACTGTTCTTTAATTGCACCAACATTAGGCAATTGTTTTAAAACTGTGCACTTTCAATAGAGTAAAAACACATAACAACAAATCTAATTGATATAAATAATCATTATTTTACAATGAATTATAAAAAGTAATTGGGATCTGACTGGAATGGCATAGGACTTGAAGTAACAACCATAACTTGTATTTTTTATTTCGGATGAAAATTATGGTTTCAACTTTTATTAAACAACACAATTTACCTGAAGAATTTAAACTTGCAGTCAACGAATATTACATACCATTGGCAGATCAGATATTTAACCGATTTTCGCAAAGTAAGGAGGCTTATTTTGTCGGTATAAATGGTTGTCAAGGAAGTGGTAAGTCAACACTAACTGATTTCATTGCCAGCTATTTAACGACACAGTATCAACTCAATGTTGTGGTGATGTCCTTAGATGACTTTTATTTTTCGAGTGAAAAGCGCAAGTCGTTAGCACTAGACATTCACCCACTTTTAGCAACACGAGGCGTACCTGGAACACATGATGTTGCTGAACTTAATCATGTGTTAACCCAGCTAAAGGAAAAGAAAACAAGATTTTCTATTCAAAAGTTCAACAAAGCTACTGATAACCCTTATCCTGAAAAGCAATGGCCGACCATTGAAAAACCCGCAGATATAGTCATAGTGGAAGGTTGGTGCTGGGGCGTAGAGCCACAAACAGCAGAACAACTAAAAGCGCCAATCAATGAACTTGAATGCCAATACGATAAAACGGGGCAATGGCGAGATTATGTTAATCAACAACTTAAAATCGCTTATAAACCTTTGTATAAAAAAATGGATTTCTGGTTAGCACTTCAAGCGCCTTCATTCGATTGCGTGTATAAATGGCGTTTAGAGCAAGAACAAAAATTAAAAGATAGAAATATCGGTTTAGTCAATTCAAAAATTATGTCTCCCGCAGAGATACTAAATTTCACTCAATATTTCCAAAGACTTAGCGTTCAAGGATGCAAAACATTTTCACAATCTGCTGATGCTATTTTCTACTTAGATTACGACCGTAAAATCACAAAAATGTCGATCACGGAAAGTGTATGAGAAAATTGAAAACGCTTATTTTCAGTGATCTAGATGGAACACTGCTAGATCATTTCACTTATCAATCAACCGCTGCAGATAAAACACTTCAGCAGCTAGAAAGTGCTGAGATCCCAGTTATTTTAAATACCAGTAAAACACTCGCAGAATTAGAAATAATTCATCACGATCTCAATTTAAAGACACCATTCATTATAGAAAATGGCGCCGCGATATATATCCCAATAGACACCTTCAAAACGCAGCCTGCAGGTACCGTGGTTATAGATCATTACTGGGTAAAACCATTTAGTTTACCTAGACAATATTGGATAAATTTATTAGCAAAACATACTGATGAATTTAGCCAGTACTACCAGGGTTTTTCAGCCTTATCAGTATCAGAATTATGCAACATCACCGGGTTAAATTTAGCAGAAACTGAACGAGCTAAACAACGACAATTTGCTGAGCCACTTCATTGGTTAGGAGATGAACCGACGAAAAAAGCCTTTATAGATCGATTGATTAATCTAGGTGTCAATGTCGTTCAAGGAGGAAGGTTTATTCATGTAGGGGATTTTTGCGATAAAGGCCAAGCACTAATTTGGTTGACTGAGCGATACCGCGAGCATTTCGATAACGTTTCCATTTTCACTATTGCCTTAGGAGACGGAGAAAATGATATCACTATGTTAGAAGCTGCAGATATAGCGGTTCAAGTACGCTCTCCTGTCCATGACTTTCCAACATTATATCGCCAGTATAAAACCACTCAAACCCAATTATACGGTCCGGAAGGTTGGGCTGAAGCCATTCAAAAACTTTTAGCGAATCAACTACTTTCACCTTCAATTAACTCAGGAGTAAATCATGGCTGATTTTTATCAAAATGGCACAGTAACAACGTTACACAACTTGGCGCAACGTGAACCTGCGGATATGGCAGATGAATTATTAACGTTCTCAAAAACCCGTTCTCTAGGGTTGATGTTACCGTCTTTATTCTCGGAGTTAGAAGGTCAAGCCTTACCTGACATTATTAATAAAGTTAAGGAAGTAAAATACTTATCTGAAATTGTTATTGGATTAGACAGAGCAGATCTTGAGCAATATAAACACGCTTTATCATTTTTTAGTCAGTTACCCCAACATCATCGAGTATTATGGAATGATGGTCCGAGATTGCAAGCTATAGATGCAAAATTACAAGCACTCGGATTAGCCCCTAAAGAGCTAGGAAAAGGCCGTAATGTTTGGTATTGCATGGGATACATTTTAGCCTCAGGTAAAGCTGAGTCTATTGCATTACATGACTGCGACATTTTGACTTATGAAAGAGATTTACTGGATAGGTTACTCTACCCTGTTGCCAACCCATTGTTTAATTATGAATTTTCTAAAGGTTTTTATGCACGTGTAGCTGACGGAAAAATCAATGGTCGCGTATCTCGTTTATTAGTTACCCCTTTAATTAAAGCACTGAAAAAAACAGTGGGTCATTGTGATTACCTTGAATACATGGATAGCTTTTTATACCCATTAGCGGGGGAATTTTCATTTCGTCGAGACGTATTAAATGATATTCGTATCCCAAGCGATTGGGGATTAGAAATTGGGGTTTTATCCGAGATGTACCGTAATTACTCACCGAACCGTATATGCCAAGTTGATATAGCCTCAACGTATGATCATAAGCACCAAGATTTGTCTTTGGATAACTCCGCTGGCGGTTTATCAAAAATGTCGATTGATATCAGTAAAGCCTTTATTCGAAAGCTCGCCACACAAGGTGAAACATTCACCGCTGAAAAGTTTAGAACGTTAAAAGCAACCTACTATCGTATCGCGCTAGATTACGTGGAAACCTATCGAAATGACGCCATGATGAATGGACTTAAGCTCGATATTCATAATGAAGAAAAAGCGGTAGAAATGTTCGCTGAAAATATCTTAACAGCAGGAAGCACTTTCTTAGAACAACCCATGGAAACGCCTTTTATACCGTCTTGGAATCGTGTTGTAAGTGCTATCCCCGATATTCTCTCGCAATTAAAAGAAGCGGTTGAATTAGATAACGAAGAATTTAGTAAAAAATAGAATTATCAGTATTAAAAGAAGGCGAAACTATGAAACCGCAGGTTGATCAACTAAAACATAAGTTAACTCAGCAGCTTTCGACTATTTATAAAGATGTTCCTCTTGAGCAATCATTTGATGATATTGCACAAAGACTCATGAACGTTATGCGATTATCAAGCGAGGTGGTGGTTGTAAAACCTTTTACCAACCAATGGTCCGAGGAAGATATTATTTTGATCACCTACGGTGATAGCATTATCAAAGCAGATCAACCGCCATTACAAACATTAAAGCATTTTTTAGACACTACCATTGAAAATACCATTAATAGTGTTCACATTTTACCCTTTTTCCCCTACAGCTCAGATGATGGTTTTGCCGTTATTGATTATTCTTCAGTCAATGAATCTTTAGGAACATGGCAAGATATAGAAGATATCAGTAAAGACTATCACTTGATGTCAGATCTTGTGATTAACCACTGCTCCAGCCGAAGTGCTTGGTTTGATAACTTTGTTAAAGGAGAAGGTCAAGGTAGCGATTATTTTTTCACTGCACTACCCGATGATAATTTAACAGATGTAGTGCGCCCACGTACCTCACCATTACTCAAAGAAGTTGAAACGGGTAATGGCAAAAAATTTGTCTGGTGCACCTTTAGCCACGACCAAGTCGACTTTGATTTTCGTAACCCTGAAGTATTAGCGGCATTTACGTCAATCATCAGGCAGTACCTAGACATCGGCGTTAAGATATTCCGCTTAGATGCTATCGCCTTTTTATGGAAAGTAACAGGTACTACCTGCATCAATTTACCTGAAACACATGAGGTTGTTCGGTTATTGAGAACTCTCATTGAATCGGCTGAACCTCAAGCGATTATCATCACCGAAACAAATATCCCTAATACCCAAAACCTGACGTACTTTGGTAATGCTAACGAAGCGCACGGCATTTATAACTTTTCATTACCGCCCCTTCTATTAAACACCCTACTCACAGGTAATTGCTTATATTTAAAACGTTGGTTAATGAGTATGCCTCCGTCACAAGACGGCACCCTATATTTTAATTTTATTGCCTCACATGACGGTATTGGTTTACGTCCGGCTGAAGGTTTATTAAGTGAAAATGAACTTGATACCTTAGTGCACACGGTAGAAAATTTTGGTGGTAAAATTTCATGGCGTACTTCTGATACTGGCGAGCAAAAAGCGTATGAGATGAATATCTCACTCTATGATGCGATGCAAGGGACGGTTGATGGAAAAGATCAATGGAATTTTGAACGTTTTATTTGTGCACATGCCATTATGTTTGCTCTTGAAGGCATACCAGGTATTTATATTCATAGTCTGTTGGGTACGCAAAACGACTATCAAAAATTAGCAAATACCCACCATAACCGGTCTATTAATCGACGTCGTTGGCAAGAAAATGCTTTAGAAGAGGCACTCGCTAATAAAAGTTTACATCATGCACGAGTTCTCTCGACGTTAAAGTCATTGTTAAATACTCGCATTAAGCAACCAGCCTTTCATCCCAATGCGACGCAGTTTACACTTCATTTAGGTTTACAACTATTTGGCTTTTGGCGACAAAGCCAAGACAGAAAACAAAGTGTTTTTTGTGTCAGTAATGTTTCTGATCAACCCATAACACTGCCATTAAGTGAGCTTAATTTAATTATTACGGAATCTTGGTTTGAGCTTATTAGCAAGAAAGAAATCACTGAATTAACACAAAAAATACTATTAACACCTTATCAAACAGTTTGGATCAGCAATGTAATAACATAAACGCATTAAAAATGTATCAGGATTGACTGCTGATCTTTCTTAGTCATTTTGCTCACCACTAACTTAAACGAGTTATCTATCATGCGCTCAATTTCACCTTGTGGAATTGAGCCATCGAGAATGATTGTATTCCATAAGCGCTTATTCATATGATAGCCAGGGATAATCGATGGGAATATATCACGTAACATAACTGCCTCATCGGGATCGCACTTCAAGTTCATCCACCAATATTCTTTTTCAGACGATTCGCTATTACCATTGCCCTTGCCCATTTTTCCGATGGCCAGCGTCGCAAACATTTTGTTTTTCACTTTGAATACTTTAACTTCCTCGCCGAATGGGAATTCTAATGTTGTTTCTGGCTTATTAAGTAAATAGTGCTCAGCTTCAGTATGGTCTGGGCTATCAGTCATAGCTTGGTTCCTTAGCGAATAAAATCCTGATTAATAATCTATAGCAATTCAATAGTAGATGAAATATAAATCCCAGTATCAGGTTCTTCTTTAGTATCAGTTCGATTTATATCACAGGTGAACTTATGTGTAGTACACCAAAACCAAAGCAAAAAATTAAAGGTAAAACCTCAACCAATGTGGTCAGTATTTTATCTCAGATGAATGCTGAAAAAAGGAAACAGTTTGCTGAACGTGCCAATGAAGCGAGTGAACGACGAGAGATAAAAAAACAAAAAGCTATATTAGAACAAATTCAGGTAGATCAGAATAAAGCTCATGCTCCGTTAAAGAAAAAGACCATAACGAGTAAGCCATGGCATTATTGGCTGTTAAGCGCCAGTTTTAGTGAAATATTTCAAACGCTATTCCATAAAAATCATGCAATGAAATAACGCTAAAACACACAAATTCTTAATTTTAAAGTGTTAATAACCACTGCGTTAAAAGCTCTTCAGCGATTAAACCACTCTTTCCATGAAACTTTCCCTGTTCATCAATAAAGTAGCTGCGCGGCAATTCACCAAACCATTGAGGGTCAACTTGGTACCTTTGTTGAGCCTCCTGCCCTTGTGTGAAGTGAAAGTTTTTCAAATTCATCAGTTTAAAGTGTTTTATAATGTCGGCTCTTTCCTGCTCACTGCTCTCTTCAGTGTCTGTATTTATGATCACTACCGCTAAATTTTTCTGTTTTTGTTGTAACTTTTGCACTAATGCGAGTTCTTTCATACAAGGAGGACAGTCAACAGACCAAAGTAACGCTAACCACTTTTGACCTTTTCTCTCTTGTGTCACTTGTTCAAAACGAACTTTGCTAAACTCAATAGAGCTATTACCTACAGGCTCTGCTTGAACTAAGCCACTAATGAATAGCGTGCCCATCAGCAGCGCACTAGTAAGAAAAATTACATTAGTAAATAGTAGTGTTTTTACCCACATTAGCCTTTTCATAATTGGTTCAACCAATGACCTTGTTGAAAACGATGCCAAGACACAAAACTATTGTTTTGTCCTTGGACTATAAAAGGTCTATCAGAACCCTTAGTCGATGTTGCTAACACCCTAGCAATTCCAAACGTCACGCCTTTATCGGTAGATTGTTGATGCCATAACTGATGTTCAGTTCCTGTGAATTGGGTCCAAACAATATCAATAACACCCTTTTTTTCACTCAGATGTGGATGAGCCGCTTGTGCTGCTTGTTCCCCAACCGCTAAAGGTAATGATAATGACTTACCTGCATCGTTAGAATAGCTATAGAAAATACCTTTGCCTTTATCGCCTTGGTTGTACCACACCATGTGATAGCGATTATCTTTAGCTATAGATAAGGCGCCACCTTGGTGTGGGCAACCGTTTATTTTCCAGTGATCATGACTTACTTGATAGGGCGTACTCTGCTCACCTAGCGTGGTAATGGCAAATTCTCTGATATTATCCCCATAAATATGACGCCATAATATAGCGAGCTTACCTTGCTGGTTATAATCCACCGCTAACCTGCAACAAACGCAGGTGCCATTAACGACTTCTTGATTAACAAACTGTGATTTTGCTTTTGTCATGTTGCCACTGGCAATGAAAATGGCAGAGCCATTGCCGGCATCTTTCCTTTGCTTTAAACGACCATCTAACCAGACGATGCTAACGTCGCCTTCGTCGTTGACTACCATTTCATTAAAGCTATGTCCCGTGAGCAAACCATCATCGTTTACGGTAATAGGCGTGGAAAAAGTTTTACCGTAATCACTGGAATAACTATATCGAATATCTGCGGTGTATTTTTTCTCACGCGGTGAAGCCCACGACAAATAGACACCTTGCTTTGAATCAAACGCTATTTTGGGTCTATTCTCATTTCGTGCTGATATCTTTTCTTTGGCTATACCAACAGCTTTAGCTATACCAAAATTTTGACCGTTATCAGGTGAAATTTGATAATAAATGTTATCTTGTTGACTCCAAATTCGCCAAAAGTCACCGTTAGGTGCAAAAGCACTGGTAACCGTTTTTCCACATGTCACTGCAATTTTTTGACAAATTGTCTTCGCTTGTTTTACTGATTTTTGACCTTGATGCTGACTATGATCCATGGGCTCAGCCAACACTTGCTGACTAATGCCCGTGCTTAAGATAAAGGTCACCAAAATTAATAGCTTTAGTCGGTTGTTAATATTTTTCATAAGAATTCTCATTTAGTTATTATTACCATTGATAACTCATACCCATATAAGCAGTTCTGGGCGCACCCGGTGACCAAGAATTTTTGCCATAACGATATTCACCGCCTTGGGCATAGACCTTGTCTGTTAAATTAAGAATTCTTGCATTGAAAGAAAGTTGACTATTTAGCTGATAACGCGCTTTTAAGTTAACAATGCTGTAACCATCATCTTTTCTTTCAAGGCCAGTGTCAGGGTCTGTGCTGTTTGCATCATCCATCCAGTATTCGCCAACCGATTGTAGCTCTACTTGGCTTGAGAAACCTTCAAGGTAACTTGGTAAATAACGTAAGCGAACATTAGCAATGTAATCGGGTGCCATACGCATTTCATTACCTGAATAATCGTCATGTTCATCAAATTCATGTTTACTCTTACTGTAAGCAACGCTCAAATTTAATTCGTCATTGATTACCCATAAAGTAGATAGCTCAATACCTTTATGAAGTACCCGAGTGGCGTTAGTTAAATAACGCTGACCTTGATCGTTATAGGCATGTACTATGCCGTCATCAACATCCATAAAATATAGAGCTGCATCGAATGTTATGTTATCAAAATTACCTTTATAGCCTATCTCATAGGTGTCTGAAGTTTCAGGATCAACAGGTGCAGCAACTTCACTATCCTTAGTGGTTAAATGATAAAGGCTACCCGCTGTTGGTAATCTAAAGCTGTTGGCATACCTAAAATAGGTACTCGTATTCTCAGATAAATGATAATTCAAACTTGCTTTAGGGCTGAGATGTGAAAAATCATCATCTCTGTCTTCTAAGCTTATTTTTCCATGTCCTATATCACCATAAACCCCAAGGTGATTAGTAAATTCATATTTCGCATAGTCATAACGAACCCCAAGGGTTAAATCGAGATTTTTTGTCAATGTGCGCTTGTGTTGCAGGTAAGGTGAAATGCTGGTGTAACTTGTGGTGTCATCGTAGAATTTCTCACCTTTGACAAAGGTATCAGCGCCCCAACCTGTCGTGGTGAAATCTAGTGGCTGATAAGAGAGTTGGTCACCTTCAGTGTATTCAAAATCAACACCTATTGTTGTTTCATTGTCAGCCGTATGAACAAAATTCGCCAGCGCTAATAAACCTACCGTATTCACTGTCGATTGCACTCTAGGCATGTTCTTATTCCATGTCGCCGTATAATCATTAGTACGGTGACGCAAGTAAGGAATTACAGAATAATAACTGTCCTCATTCATTTGATCCCACTGCGTTGTTAAACGCATATATTGTGTTTTACGTAAAGGATCACTCGCCAGTACTTCATCAGATAAACCTGAGTTAGTACGATCGTTTTCAATCTGGTCGTCATTCAAGCTCGCTGCCATTTCTTGTTCAAGATCAGAGGCAGTAAAAGAGGTGATTAACCGCTCATTGGCTGATAATTCATATTCATGGCGCAAGTTGATCTCTGCACGCTGTGAGGCTGTATGATCTCGCCAGCCTTCATTTGTGACATAGGAAGCCGATGCTCGAATACCTTGTGTATTTGAAAGTTTATTACTGTGACTAATTTGTACTTTACCGTATTGCTCTTGACCCAACACAACATCCATCGCAGTTTCAGTTTGTTCGACAACCGGTTTGGTCAAAATGTTTACGGTGGCGGCAACAGCTCCCGAGCCATACAAAGCGGTTCCTGCCCCTTTAAGTACTTCCATTCGGCCAACATTAGAATTGAAACTAGACCACCACAAGGCATTATGATTGAAAAATGCAGCTGACTGTAAAGGCACATTATCTTGCAGAAATAAATAGTAACCACTGGTATTCATCGGCATTCTAATTGATGTTTTATGACCTTGACCACCTGATAACTGATCAATTAACACCCCTGAAATACTGTTTAATGATTCAGCGACATGCTGGCCATTATCCATTTGGAGTTCTTCTTCACTTATACCATGCACAGACATGGCTAAGTCTGTATCAAGGGCTTCTTTACGGGTTGCGGTAACAGTTATTCGTTCAAGATCACTTTTGGCCGAACCGTCGGGTAATGTTTCAGCTGATGATGCATAACAAGTATTGGCAATAAGTAAAGCCAATAGAGATGGAGTAAAAACGTAAGGCTGCATAATTATAATGTTAATTAGTGTGAAAAATTTGTATTATTTTAGCAGTTTAAAAGTACGTATAGGTGCGTCATATTGTCGCAAAACAGCAATTAACAAAAATAAAATACCATTAAAAATCAGTCAATTAAAATAAAAACCTTGGTAAAAACAAAAAAGCCTTTACGTTAAAAAGTAAAGGCTTTTGGAATTAATATCGGTCGATTTTTATTAGGTAAATGATCTACATCATCTACTCAATAAAGCGTCATTAAAAAGAGTATGTCGCTTCTACCCACGCGCTCAAACCTTCACTGGGC
>OJBB01000520.1_pt1 | contig 12832 bp, 9 predicted proteins | sample 1590401 | NCBI WGS metagenome assembly OJBB01 (sample SAMN05416789, study PRJEB24817) | seawater metagenome | isolation source: Sea water | place: Canada:Atlantic | collected 2013-07 | reverse complement strand
TCGTCGGCAGCGTCAGATGTGTATAAGAGACAGGGGAGTAATAATACAAATTGCTCTTCATTTTGACGCTTTTTGGCTTGCTCATAGGCTAAAGGCAAATCCGCAAACGTACTTAGCATGGTTAAACAGTGGGTCAAATCTTTAGCCGCTGCTTGCATAGCATCCGGGCTCTTTTTCTGCATTTTTTGCCAAGCGTTATTCCACACGCTTTCAAGCTGGCTATGTCCTGCTAGTACACCACTGCACCATCTCGATAGCGCCAAGTCACTGCTTTGCACACATTGTGCATTTTCCGGCAATACATATGCGCTATCTAACGTCACCTGCTCGTCGCGCATTAAACGTAACTGATGTTGTAGCAAGCTCATAAGCAAATCCGTAAGCTTATCCGCGGTCTGGGTATCCGGCACCTGCCCGTGCTGGCGAAAAATCCATGGCAACCACACTTCAGGCATGGGTATTTCAGGGGCCGATGCCACGGCAAAAACTAATCCTTTTAAATAATCCACTGAAAACAAAGCATGAGATAACGCTTCGCTTTGGCAAAGTGATTTTAGTTCTTGTTCTCTGATAAAAGGAATGGTCATAAATGCATTGCCACTTGATTCGTTAACTAGATTATCCGGATTTAGCCAGCACGGCGCAACGCCGTTATTTGCGCCCGAAAACGAGCAAGAAAGCTTGTCACAGGAAAATACAAAGTATCTGTACTTGTACCCGCCTGCCTCAACGCTTTTTCGTAGTAGCGTTAATAGTCCATAAACGCAAAGCCCCACGCTAAGCAGGGCTAACTAGTATGAGAGCGCCTTTAATTGACAAGCATTCCCGCTGTTTTAATGTAGAGTTGCCGAATAAAGCTTTATTGTAGTGCTTGCGTTAACACCGCTTTAAAACGATCAAAGTCTTCAACTTGCGGTAAATGCCCTAGACCAGATAATTGGTATAGCTTGGCGTCCTGTAAGGTGTGCACCACGCGTTCGCCGAGCTTATCATAACGGCCCAATTCATAGGTATTTCCCGCTTTTTGCCAATTGCGCCCTGGGGCGGTTCGATCACGAGTGCCCAGAATCAACCGTGTGGGCACTTTTATATGACTAAACTCATCAATGACAGGCTGAGTAAATATCATGTCATAGGTTAGCGCGTTTACTTGAGCAATGGTGTCTTTGTCAGGTCCTTGTACTTGCCCAATCATAAAGTACGTTAGCTCTGCATACCTTTGATTCCATTGACCGGCATAGTAGTTTTTCTGCTGATACGCTTGAATTGATTTGGCGGTTTTCTTTAATTCTTGCTGATAAAAGAAATCAACATCCTTATATTGGCTGTAGAGTAAATAGTTCTCTAAACCAATGGGATTAACCAACAACAGCTTTGAGGTACTTTCTGGATAAAGTAATGCGAAGCGACTGGCTAACATGCCGCCCATTGAATGCCCTAATATGATGCTCTTTTTAATATCCAGCGAGGACATCAATGCTTTTGTATGACTGGCCAGTGCCGCAAACGAGTATTGATACTCGGTGGGCTTGGCTGATTTACCAAAACCTATCTGGTCAGGTATCAACACACCATAACCTTGCTGATGCAAATAGCTTGCGGTTTGTTGCCAATAGGCGCCATTAAAGTTTTTACCATGGAGCAATACCACTACGGGTTTAGCATCTGTGCTGGGTAAATACATATAGGCCATATCGAGTGACTGACCTTGAGATTCAACGGTGAAATATTCAACGCCAAAGGGATAGCTAAAGTCACTTAACGTGGCGTCGTATTTCAAAGAGGCAGTATCCGCCCCATTCACAACGCTTGATTCTGCTACCTGACTGTCATTGGGTGCAGCTGACACTGATATACTCATGACTAGCGCAGTTAAAAGTCCTAGCAATCTCATTCTACCTCCTTAAATAAAGTATGTTTAACGGGGCTAAAACATAAATGCTAGCACAGGCAAGTCCCAGGGCAGCTGATGAATAGGTAAAAGAGTGTGTATCAGGCGTTATGCGGTCACTTGATATTTCCCCTCTGCACTTAGCATACGCAGGCTTTCTTCTGCCAAGCCAGCGCCTGCTTCGGTGAACATGTTAAACACATAATCGGTTCCCGTTGACATCAGCTTTTCTACTTCATCGTCATAACGGGCGATAGCAGCTATTTTACCTTGATATTGGGCAACACGAAGCTGTTGCGTGATATGAGCTGTGTCATCAACAGACGGCAATGCCAGCAAAATCAGTTTGATATCTGTAGTATCAACATTCTCCCACATGTCGGCATCTTCCCCGTCACCCACAATCACCTTTAAACCATCTTCTTGTAGCTTGCGTACACGTTGTGGGTCTGCATCTACACCGCACAGCTCATCACCTAGAGAGGGTAGTAAAGCACCAAAGGCACCTCTTCCAACCCGCCCCATACCGATTAGCAGAACGCTTGCACCGTCGGGTTGCTGATATATGTCTTCTTTCAAACGCACATTACTTTCATACTGACGTAACGATTCTTTAAGTTTCAAATATTGGCTATGTGCAGTCTTGTAACGCAAGCTGGTGAATACAAAAGAAAACGATACCGCAAGCGCAACAATCACTAACCATTGCGCACTCAGCCAACCAGAGCCTACTGCCAAGGCTGCCACAATTAGCCCAAACTCACTGAAGTTACTTAGCACCAAACCGGACAAATAAGCGGTTCGGGCGCGCAATTTGAATTGCACAAAGGTGGCAAAAAACAGCAGGAACTTTAATGGCACTAACACACATAGCAGTAACGCTATCATCACCATTTCCATATCTGGCAATGCGATTAGTCCAATAGATAAGAAAAAGCCCACTAAGAATAAGTCTTTAAAACTCAAAAGTGATTTATTCAATTCAGCGGCTTTTGCATGAGGTGCGATAAGCATGCCTAAAATAAGCGCGCCTAAATCCCCCTTAACACCAACAAGATCAAAGACATAATAGCCCCCTAACGCGAACAGAAACCCAGTTAGCGGTAGCAATTCGCCGTGGCCGGCGCTGTTGATGATTCGATAGAGTATGGGCCGGGCGAACCACAAGGCAAATAAGGCAAGCGCCCACAGGGTTGGCGTTTTTCCTGCGGCGATGACCAAAAACAATACCGCGAAGATATCCTGCATAACCAGCACACCTATGGCTATTTTGCCATGGCGGGTTTTCATTTCTCCGCTTTCTTCGAGGATTTTTACCACGCATACCGTGCTGGAAAAGCTCAAAGCAAACGCCAGCAACGCTGCCTGCTGTAATGTCATGTCAGCAAAGTACGATAAACCGAGATACGTTAAACCATAAATTACGCCTGTAACCAATAATACCCAAATCAGCATATGTTGGGCACTAGCGACCCACACCTCAGGCTTAAGTAAATCCCGTACATTGAGCTTTAGACCTATGGTAAACAACATCAAGGTGATACCAAGATCAGCAAGTGCTTGCAGGTTGTCAGAATTTTCAAAACCGAAATAGTTTAGCGAAAAGCCTGCGCCAAGAAAGCCAATCAGCGGCGGTAGCCCCAACTGCTTCATACTTAAGCCGCCGACAAAGGCGAATAAAAGCCACATTATTTCCATATACGATACTACGATTGCTGTATTTTGCCCGTAGCATGGCAACTTTGAATGATTAATCAAGAGGCAAATTAAACGCGCGAAACAGAAATTGCATTTGAGAAAAGCAAAATGAACCTTATATGTACAAAAAACAATCAACCACTAAAATGAGATCTATTCTTTTTATGATGAAATAATATACAAAACTAAGCTGCAACCCTCTTGATTGCTCACTTTAGCGCCTTTCACTGTCAAAAAAACTTCACCAAACGTTAATATAAAGTTAAGAAATGTATTCTATTTTACTCCTGCCTATGGTAAATATTATTTGAGTTTTTCACTTAACCAATAATGGAAAGCTCAACGATTTCAATGCTATACAATAAGTAATAATGGAGATCTCAATGGATACATCTGAATTATTAACTGTAATTGATACCGAATCCCGCCCAACTAAAACGAAAACAACAAAAAGAAAGTGGAGAGAGATTGAAGCCATTCACGATCGCTATAAGTTGCGACAAGAATTGCGTGAGCTAGGAATGACCCAAGCCGATGAATTAGAGATGTTTTAAACGCTTATAAAAAAACCGCTGAAGCCATCTTCAGCGGTTTTTTCGTTTTACGCTAGAAATCTACTGCCTGGGTTAACCCAGTTTGTCTGTAGCAATTTTATAGCGCGGATCTTCATTCAGATTCATTTCAACATAACCCTGAGCTTTGTTCATCAATGCTCGGCATTCTGCTGATATATGCCTGATATGTAACTTCTTACCCTGTTGCTGGTATTTGTCTGCTAAAGAATCAATAGCATCTACACCTGATGAGTCCCATACACGCGATTCATTAAAATCAATCACCACGTCTTGAGGATCATTTTGTGGGTCGAATAAGTCTTTGAAGTAAGAAACAGAACCAAAAAACAGCGGTCCTTGCAGTTCGTATACTTTCCAGCCATCATCATCAGTATGGGTTTTAGCCGAAATATGCTTGGCGTGTTTCCAAGCGAATACTAATGCTGACACGATAACCCCGACGACGACTGCAATGGCCAAATCAGCGATAACGGTTACCGCAGTTACGAGAAACAGTACGAATGCATCCTCTTTATTGACACCGCGAATAATGCGGAACGAAGCCCACTCAAAGGTACCAATAACAACGATAAACATTACACCAACCAACGCTGCCAATGGGATCATTTCAATTAATGGAGCGGCAAACAGGATAAAGCCAAGCAATACCAATGCCGCTGTTATACCAGACAAACGCCCACGACCACCTGAGTTAATGTTGATCATGCTTTGTCCAATCATGGCGCAACCGCCCATACCACCAAATACACCGTTCACGGTATTGGCAACGCCTTGACCTACGCATTCACGATTACCACTACCACGGGTATCGGTCATTTCATCAATAAGTGACAAGGTTAATAGTGATTCAATTAGACCAACTAAAGCCAGAATGACTGAGGTAGGTAAAATGATATATAGGGTTTGAAGATTAAATGGCACCATTGGAATAGCAAAGGACGGTAGTTCACCTGCAAGGGTCGCACTGGCTTTTTGCTCTTCAGGTAACATGCCACGTACGAAATCGATAACCGTGCGTGCTTCTAAATCTAAGCCATGTACTAAAAGCGTCACGGTGACTATAGCCACTAATGAGGCAGGCACTGCTTTGGTCAATTTAGGCAATAAGAAGATAATAGCCATAGTCAGTCCTACAAGGCCCAACATGTAATACAGTGCACTACCCTGCATCCATTCTAGTTCACCTAGGCTGTTGGTTATTTTGAACTGTCCGAGCTGAGCAAGGAAAATAACGATCGCTAACCCGTTTACAAAACCGAGCATAACGGGATACGGTACCAAACGAATGAATTTTCCTAGCTTAAATACCCCTGCTAGAATTTGCAGTAAACCTGCTAACAACACAGCAGCAAATAAATATTGCACACCATGTTGTGCTACCAATGCCACCATGACAACAGCCATAGCGCCAGTGGCACCTGAAATCATACCGGGACGCCCGCCTATTGCAGACGTTATCAAGCCCATCATAAAGGCCGCATACAAGCCAACCATCGGCTCTACACCCGCGACGAATGCAAACGCGACCGCTTCAGGCACAAGTGCTAACGCAACCGTGATACCAGATAGCACATCGTTTTTGACATTGCTGCCACGATCGCCAGTTATATCAATCATTCATTTTCCTCAATTATCAAAGAACACTTCTAATATTCGATTATTTTACCAGCAAAAAGCCGCTAGGTGTTTTAACAGTTTGTTAAACACGCAAATTTTCATGCCATTTTGACTAGGTTGTGATAATCAGACACAAAAAAAGCCGGCGAACCGGCTTTTTAAATCGTCAAACATGACGTTATGCGATGATATCAAGTAACTCGACATCGAAAACAAGCGTACTAAATGGAGCGATTGCGCCGCCAGCACCTTGTTCACCATAAGCCAGATCATGTGGAACAAATAAACGTAACTTAGCACCAACTTGCATAAGCTGAAGTGCTTCAGTCCAACCTTTGATGACACCACCAACAGGGAATTCAGCTGGCTGACCACGATCATAAGAGCTGTCGAAAACAGTTCCGTCTAGTAAAGTGCCGTGATAATGAACACGTACAGTAGACGCAGCAGTCGGCGTTTCACCGTTACCCGCGTTAATCACTTCGTACTGTAAACCACTTTCAGTTACCGTCACTTCGTCACGCTTAGCGTTGTCTGACAAGAATGCTTCGCCCGCTTCTTGTGCTTCAGCGAACTGCGCGTTTTTAGCAGCTTGCATGCGCTGATGAATTTCATTGAACGCTTCGCGAAGTGCATCATTCGTAACTTGAGCTGGTTGCAAGTTAAAGGCATCTGCTAGGCCTTCTTGAACGGCTGAGATATCCAAGCCGTCGAATGGATTTGAACGAAGTTGCTCACCCATTTGCAGACCAATACCGTAGCTGGCTTGTAACTCAATCGTTGAAAATTTATCTGACACAATGACTCCTAGAAATTTGAATAACAGCGTAAAATCACACTGCTTCATAAAAATTGGTCGACAGGGTATCACAAAGCACACGCTGATTTAAAAAAGCGTCTGTAGTTAGTTTTATTCGTAAGCAATAATGAAAACTTTCAAGTGCAAATACACCTACCACTGCCGCTAACTTTAAGGTAAAAGTATGCATCTTGTTGCTAAGTTACCACTTTTGGTTTTTAGACAATTCACCATTTTAACAGTATGGTAACGGGCTGTTCTTAGCATTAATCATTAATCTTCTATAATTCCAGCGGAGGCACCAGTGCCAAAAATTCTAGACTCACAACTCAAAGAAACGGTACGTAACCTAGGTTCAACGTTAGGGGACATGATCAGAGCCCAGTTAGGGGATGAGTGGCTGCAGCGAATAGAAGCCATCAGATTAGACGGTCGTGAATCATACAAAGGTGATACAGACTGTTCAGATAAACTGAAAGCCCTTTTCAGCGAACTTGAAGACGAACAACTACTTGTTGTTGGCCGTGCATTCTCTCAGTTTTTAAATTTAGCCAATATTGCAGAGCAAGAGTTTAATAGTGCTAATCACGATCAAGATTCCATTCAAGAATTGTTCAATCATTTGGACAAAGACAATGTATCGGCTGAAACCTTCGAAAAAGCAGTTAATCAACTTAGCATCGAATTGGTATTAACGGCTCACCCTACCGAAGTGACACGTCGTACCTTGATCCATAAACACAGTGAATTAGCGCAGTGTTTGCGTCAAATACACCAAACTAGCTTAACTGACATCGAGCGAGATAAAATTCGCACACGTATTTCTGACTTAGTGGCCCAAGCTTGGCACACTGAAGAAATCCGTACCGTACGCCCGACTCCCGTTGATGAAGCGCGCTGGGGCTTCTCAGTGATTGAAAACTCACTGTGGGAAGCCGTACCTGATTTCGTACGCGAGTTAAGCACTAAATTCGAAGCAAAATATGACCTTGCCCTACCGCTAGATGCAGCGCCAGTAAAGTTAAGCTCCTGGATGGGTGGAGACCGAGACGGTAACCCTTTTGTTACGTCAAAAGTTACCCAGCAAGTATTGCTGTTAGCTCGTAAACGCGCAGCTAAACTTTTCGCCCAAGACGTGGATATGCTGCAAGTTGAGCTGTCTATGAGCGATTGTGATGACACAATTCGCGCTAAGGTCGGTGACGAACTTGAACCGTATCGCGCGTTGCTACGCCCACTTTTGAATAAACTCACTAACACTAAAAACGGTATTGCTGAGTTTCTAAACGGTGAAGCCGTTGACGACAGCGAATGGATTAGCAGCAAAGACGAATTACTTACGCCCTTGATGCTGTGCTACAACTCGTTGCAAGCCTGTGGCATGAGCGTCATCGCCGATGGCCGTTTATTAGACACCATTCGCCGAGTACATTGTTTTGGTGTACATCTGCTTAAATTAGATATTCGCCAAGACTCTGAACGTCATGCTGATGTATTCAGCGAGCTAACGCGTCACTTAGGCATGGGTGACTACGCCAATTGGAGTGAAGAAGACAAACAAGCTTTCTTATTGAAAGAGCTAAGCTCGAAGCGCCCATTGTTCCCGTCGAAATGGCAGCCTTCTGCTGACGTACAAGAAGTCATTGATACATGTAAAGTGGTCGCGCAACATAGCGAAGAAGGCTTTGGGATTTATATCATCTCCATGGCAAGTTTGCCCTCTGACGTGCTCAGCGTACATTTATTATTGCGTGAATTTGGCGTAACCTGGCCTATGCCGGTGGCACCTCTGTTCGAAACGTTAGACGACTTGAACGCTGCTTCAAGCGTTATTGATGCCCTAATGAACATCGACTGGTATCGTGGATATATTCAAGGCCACCAATACGTGATGATCGGTTATTCTGATTCAGCAAAGGATGCTGGGGCCATGGCAGCTGGTTGGGCTCAATACGAGTCGCAAGAAGCCCTTGTTGCAATTGCTGAGAAATTCGGTGTTGAATTAACCTTGTTCCATGGCCGTGGCGGTACGATTGGTCGCGGTGGCTTACCTGCTCATGCTGCGATTCTTTCTCAGCCTCCGGGGTCACTATCAGGTGGTTTCCGCGTAACAGAGCAAGGCGAAACCATTCGCTACAAATTCGGTATGCCGCAACTTGCACAGCGCAGCCTGTCTTTGTATGCAAGTGCAATATTAGAAGCGTTAATTTCTCCGCCGCCGGCACCAAAACAAGAATGGCGTGACTTGATCACTGAAGTAGCAGCTAACGCCCGTGATAATTACCGCAACACGGTAAGACACGATGAAAGTTTTGTGCCTTATTTTAGGGTTGCGACCCCTGAGCAAGAGTTAGGTAAACTGCCACTAGGTAGTCGCCCAGCTAAACGTAAGCCCAGTGGTGGCATTGAAAGTTTACGTGCGATCCCATGGATTTTTGCTTGGGCGCAAACACGCTTAGTATTACCTTCATGGTTAGGCGCAATGAAAGCAGTACAAACGGCTATCGATGCCGGTCATCGCCCTCTTATCGACGACATGCTAGCAAATTGGCCTTTCTTCCATTCACGCTTTTCGATGTTAGACATGGTATTTGGCAAAGCGGATCCTCGTATCAGTGCTGAATACGACAAACGTTTGGTACCAGAAGAATTGCGTCATTTAGGTGATGCTCTACGTGATGAACTGAATATGAGCATGAGCCTGTTGCTGGATGTACTTCAACAAAAAGAAGTCATGGAGTCAGATCCTAAAGGCAATGAGTCAATGAACATCCGTGCGGGTTACTTACAACCACTGCACTTCTTACAAATAGAATTGCTAGAGCGGATTCGTGCCAAAGGTGATGAAGCCGACCCGACCCTAGAACGTGCCATGATGGTCACCATTGCAGGTATCGCTGTGGGTATGAGGAATACCGGGTAGTACTCTACCGGGTAGCGCCTACTCACTAGATTAAAGCTCCTTTGTTCAAATAAAAAACTGTCTCAGGCAAACACCTGAGACAGTTTTTTGCATTTTACGTATAATTTTCATTAGTTCATTTTTCTGCCAAACGATAGAGTTTATGCCTATTACTCCCCCGTATTTAATTCCTAGTGCCACAGTTACCTTTGAAGAGGAAATAAAACGTAGCCGCTTTATAACCTGCTTAGCACATACGCCTAGTGCTGAAAAAGCCAAAGCCTTTGTTCAGCAAATGAAAGACACCCACTCACAAGCACGTCATCACTGCTGGGGATTTGTTGCTGGCGCACCAAGTGATTCTATGCAACTGGGCTTTAGTGATGATGGCGAGCCAAGTGGAACCGCAGGCAAACCTATTCTCGCCCAGTTACAGGGCAGTAATATCGGTGAGATTTGTGCCGTGGTAGTGCGCTATTCAGGCGGCATCAAGCTGGGAACAGGAGGATTAGTTAAAGCCTATGGCGGTGGCGTTAAACAAGCTCTGCCCCTTGTGAAGACTAAAACTCGCGTCGCCATAGACAAAGTCAGCCTTGAGTACAATTATGCCTTACAGGGCGTTGTAGACGATTTAACCCGCGCGTTTTCGCTTCAAGTAGAGGCGTCTGATTTTGGTGAAAAAGCCAAGATAACCGCATCAATCGAAGCGATTCACCTGGCCTCTTTATTACACAAAGCCAGTTTGTACGATGCAGATAAATTAACTGTTCAACGTATCCCCCTAGGCGACTAGCCTTACCCATCGCTTAGGGGAAACATTATCTTTTGTCTTTATTAAACTGATGGGTCAGCGCATCAAGTTGTTGTGCAAGCGCGTTCAGCCCACCAGACTCATCGGCCATCTGAGCAATTTTATGCATGTTTTGTTGGGAACGATTTCGAATATCTTGCATATTACGATTAATCAATTCGATACTGACAGACTGTTCTTCTGTTGCTGCGGCCACTGAACGATTCGCGTGAGTAATATCGTTAAAGTGAGCGCTATTAGCCTCAAGCACTTGATGTGCAGTGCCAATAGAACTCGCTGTGATTTGCGACTGTTCAATGATAGATGAGATTTCTTTGGTTGCAGATGCCGAGGTTACCTTGAGCTCTTGCATAATGGCCTGCACTTCATGGGTAGAATCCGCAGTACGCTTAGCTAAAGTACGAACCTCATCAGCAACAACGGCAAAACCCCTGCCTTGCTCACCAGCTCTGGCCGCTTCAATAGCCGCATTAAGTGCTAACAAGTTTGTTTGATCAGAAATTGCCTGAATATTTTCCAGTACGTTGGCAATTGTATCTGTGTTATTGCTAAGAGAGCGAATGACCTCAGCCACATCATTAATTTTACTCACCAAGCCATTAATATCTTGCTGAGTGTTGGTAATCACCTGAGATATTTGCGCACCCTCTGAATTGATTTGCACGGCTACCAAGGTCGCTGACTCCGCGCTTTTTGCTACTTCGCTGACAGCACTGCTTACTTGGCTCAAATTCATAGAGATATCTTGGGTATGCTCATCGCTATGTTGGGCACTTTCTAGGGTCTCTCCCGCTATATTTTGTAACGAACGAGCAACGTCCTTGAGTGCCACACTATTTTGCACCACCTCAGTAAAGGTTTGATCTAATTGATTTACAAACTGATTGTAACCTTTAGCGACATCTGCCACTTCCTTTTGACCATGCTCTGGCAACCGATAAGTAAGATCAGCATTCCCAGAACCCAAGCGCATAAACACTTGTGCCAAACGACTTATAGGTTGAGTAATACTGCTAGCAACAAACCAAGCTGCAACGCAGGCCAAAACGGCGATCAGCAAAGCCCAAAGTGTAATGTGCCAAGTAGCACTGTGCAACGAAGCGAACATTTCATCATAGGGCACTTGGGCAACAACAAACCAATTCATACTAGGTATAAAACTCGAGGCTACAATAAAGTCGGAATCGTCTTTATTAATAACTGCTAAATTAAAGTCGTTTTCATTCAGTAAATTAGTAACGTTATTGACACCATAAAGGCTTGCTAGATCCGCTTGGTTAATTAAGCCTGCATCTGTGTGTAAACGTACTTTACCCTGACCATCAACCAAATACACAAAACCAGATTGCTCTAACTGAAAACTCGCCAGCAAATCCACCACGTCCTTGAACGATTTTGCCGTTCCTGACAGTCCGCGTCCATTGCGTTGCTGATAGTTAACAAAAAGATCCGTTTTACCTGTATTTGGATCTCTGTAAACACTGACCATAGTGGGTTGCTTACTTTGGGTATAATCAAAAAACCAACCATCGGCTGCATCGTCTTTTAAGGTTCGCAGAAAGCCATCTTGGTTCCAGTAGCGATTCGTTTGCTTATCGGCAAAAGAAGCAGCACTTAGGCCGTGTTTGCTAACGGCATTTTTCAACACTTGAATAAGTGTTTTCTCACCTTGCTCAGACTGACCTTGGGCACTCCATTGCAAAATAAATGGATCAGTAGCGATTTGCGTGGCGATAAGCTGCATTGCGATAATTTTGCTGTCAATTTGATTACCGATACGCTTAACGACGTTTGGTAGTTCGGTACTTAGCACGCGTGATTCAACGGCGCTTCTCGCTGTCATCATGCTTATCCCACCGATAAGCACCGAAGTTAATAGCACGAAGAGAGTAAGCGTGAGCATTATTTTTTGTTTAATAGATAACTGTTTCATTTGTGTTCTTACGAGAGTGGGAAAGTTAAGCAAAGCTAATTTTGTATCGGCAAGGGAGCCAAATGCATGACGTCATTCTACACTATTGAACTAAATTAACCGGAATTCAGGTGAAATTTATCGGCAAGTAATTGACCATTTGGTGCAACAGTAAAAAGACTAAAAAAAGATGAAACCGGAATCTTTCTAGCGCTCGGCGCCAGCCGGTTGAACGACCGACAGGCGACCACCATGGATGGTGGAAGGTAGAATAACGTAGGAGCAGTTATCGAGATATCGGGCTGGACTCCATCACCATGGACGGGTTAAACCCCGTTTTGTATAGACATAAAAAAAGGGTGAAACCGGAGGCTTCCTGGTGCACTGCACCAGCCGGTTGAACGACTGGCAAGGATGCCAGGCTGGACTGCATCACCATGGACGGGTTAAACCATGCTTTGTCAGCTCTCACTTAAGAATCACACTGATGGCCTAAAAGCTGGGCCGAATTACCATGGATGGGTCAAACATCGTTTTGTCCATTCTTTCTTATCAATTACATCTGCCTAAAAGCTGGACTCCATCACCATGGACGGGTTAAACCCCGTTTTGTATAGACATAAAAAA
>OJBB01000519.1_pt1 | contig 12857 bp, 8 predicted proteins | sample 1590401 | NCBI WGS metagenome assembly OJBB01 (sample SAMN05416789, study PRJEB24817) | seawater metagenome | isolation source: Sea water | place: Canada:Atlantic | collected 2013-07 | reverse complement strand
CTGTTATGCTTGCATACTCTGCACGTAACCGCTCTGCATCAATTCGTATTCCACTAGTACCATCGCCAAAAGCAATGCGTATTGAAGCGCGTTTCCCTGATCCAGCGTGTAACCCTTATTTAGCTTTCTCTGCATTATTAATGGCCGGTCTTGACGGTATTAAAAACAAAACTCACCCTGGTGATGCGATGGATAAAGATTTATACGACTTACCAGCTGAAGAAGCAGCATCTATCCCTCAAGTAGCTACATCACTTGATGACGCACTTGATAGTTTAGAAGCAGATTATGAATTCTTAACAGCTGGTGGTGTTATGGATAAAGACATGATTGATGCATACATCGCTATTAAACGTGAAGAAGCTCAACTTGTAAACATGACAACTCACCCTGTTGAGTTTGACCTTTATTACAGCGTTTAATATCGCTTAGCTTCGATTTGAAGCGCTCCGCGATAAATAAAAAGTCCACTTAGGTGGGCTTTTTTTATGGTTAAAAAACAAAGTAAACAATAATGATTAATTTACTTACCACTGACAAAAATCACTTATTAATAGAATAACTATTAAAAAACATTTTTTTGTATAAAGTATAGATATATACTTAAATTAACCTACATTATGGAATGATGTGAATATTGACCACCCAAAGCACAGGGAAATATAAGGAACTATGATCAAGTTATTATTATTTATACTATTAGGCATCACCTTAGCTGCTCCCGTGCACCCAAAAACAGCCAAAATTTATGTATGGCGTAATGAAAGTGGTGTATTAGTTTTTTCTGACTCTCCCATGCCTGGTGCTGAAGAGGTAAAAACTAAACCTGGTAATATTATTCAATCAAGTACCTCCATTGATACTGCAGTACTCGATATCACTCCCCAAGAAGCGATAGAAGAATACGAAATAGTTATAGATACACCTAAAAACAATGCCACAATTCGTGATAACACTGGCTCTATATACATTGGCGGCGGTATCAAACCGAGATTTAAGCCTGGCTTGGAAGTACAATTAGTTCTAGACGGAAAACCCCATCAAAAACCACAAACACACTCTATGTTTTCGCTGCGAGATATCGATAGAGGCGAACACAAAATAAAAATGTTACTACTTGATGAACAAGGCAAGGTTATTGCATCTTCAGCATCAGTAACGTTTTATATGCATAGAGCTTCAACAAACTAAGTTAACATCTATTACTTTTATCGCCCAGTAACAAAGAGGTATAGAAGACTTAGCACCTTGTTGCCAAGTAAAATTAACACTGCAAATAAAACCTTTCTTTAGTAAACTAAAATTGCACGCACCAAAACGGTGCATGGAATTATCTTCCTAAGGGTTTTTATGAATAGCCGTAGTTATATACAAGATCACAAGTTGTCTTATCAGCAATCACTCGCCAATCAATTGGTGACTGCTGTAATTATTCTTAATGAAAAACTCGCCATCGTTTATGTGAACCCAGCAGCGGAAGCGCTGCTAAATAAAAGCCTATATCGTTTATACAATACAGAATCTGAAATTATTTTTGCTAATACCAGTATTAATCAAGCCCGTTTACTGCAGCTGCTCGCCACGGGTCAAGAGTTTACTGATTGCGACATCGTTGTTGAACTCAATGAAAGTCATCGATTTACTGCAGAAGTAACAGCTTCGTCGGTTGAGTTTGAAAGAGCTCCACATGTATTACTTGAGTTCAAACAAATAGATCAGCAAAAACAAATTAGCTTAGAAGTTTTCCAGCATCAACAATGGCTTGCTGCACGTGATCTAATTAAAGGTCTAGCACACGAAATTAAAAATCCGCTTGGTGGGCTTCGAGGCGCAGCACAATTGCTCAGTAAAGAAGTGAGTAGCGAGCAACAAGAATATACCAGCATGATTATTGAACAAGCGGATAGATTAACTAACCTAGTTGATCGTTTACTCGGTCCAAACCAACTACCACAAATGCAAGCACAAAATGTTCACGGGATACTTGAGAAAGTATGTCAGTTGGTTAGTTACTCAAATGCGCAAAAAATTCATTTATTACGCGATTATGATCCTTCTCTACCAGCTGTAGAATGCGATCAAGAAAAACTGCAACAAGCTGTACTTAATATTGTTAACAATGCCATTCAAGCCATTGATGAAACACACAACATCACGCTAAGAACTCGAATTGCTAGTAATAAAACCATTCATGGTAAGCGAATAAAATTAGCGATTGAAATTAGTATTATTGATAACGGACCTGGAATTCCCAGTAAAATTCAAGACACACTTTTTTATCCTATGGTTTCTGGCCGCTCTAATGGTACAGGATTAGGTTTATCTATTTCACAAACCTTAATAAACCAACATCAAGGTAAGTTATCGTGCCATAGCCGCCCTGGTCATACTGAATTTACGATTCTACTGCCATTGAAACAACAACCCTTAAATCAAGCACCTTTATCACAAGAGAGTACAATATGATCACCGAACAAGTCTGGATAGTCGACGACGATAGCTCAATTAGGTGGGTACTTGAGAAAGCTTTTGCTAATGAAAATATAAGTTGTGCTGCTTTTGAGAGTGCAGAAAATTTATTGATTGCATTAGATCATGGTCAGCCGGAAGTCATTATTTCTGATATTCGTATGCCAAACATTGATGGAATGGAGTTATTAAAAAGGTTGAGCAAGCAACACTCCCATATCCCTGTGATAATTATGACTGCTCACTCAGATTTAGACAGTGCTGTTAATGCGTACCAAGGTGGTGCATTTGAATATTTACCTAAACCATTTGATATTGATGAAGCCATCAATCTGAGTAAACGTGCTCTCACACATGCAAGAGAGCAAAATGAGAAAAACAAAAATCAAAAAGTTATACCTGCAGCCGTTGGTTTAATTGGTGAAGCGCCAGCCATGCAAGAAGTATTTCGTGCAATTGGTCGCTTATCTCGCTCAAGTATCAGTGTGCTCATTAATGGTGAATCGGGCACAGGTAAGGAATTAGTTGCCCAAGCACTGCACTCCCATAGCCCTCGAGTAAATGAACCCTTTATTCCATTAAATATGGCTGCTATTCCAAAAGACTTAATAGAATCTGAATTATTTGGTCATGAAAAAGGCGCTTTTACTGGTGCTAATTCAGTCCGACAAGGTCGCTTTGAACAAGCACATGGAGGGACTTTATTCCTAGACGAAATTGGCGATATGCCATTAGATATTCAAACACGCCTATTACGTGTGCTTTCGGATGGTCAAGTGTATCGTGTTGGCGGGCACTTACCTGTTCAAGTAGATGTTCGAATTATTGCAGCTACTCATCAGCATCTTGAAGATCGTGTCAACAAAGGTGAGTTTAGGGAAGATTTATTTCATCGTCTCAATGTTATTCGAATTCATTTACCTAGCCTAAGAGAACGCAAGGAAGATATTCCACAACTGAGCCAACATTTTTTAACACAAGCGGCAAATGAGTTAAGTGTTGAGGTGAAAACCTTAAGCAAAAAAGCCAGTAACTTTCTTAATAACTGCCATTGGCCAGGAAACGTTAGGCAGTTAGAAAATATTTGCCGTTTTCTAACGGTAATGGCGAGTGGTCAAGAAATTCTTATTGAAGATTTACCAAATGAATTAATTGATAAATCAACACCTTCAAAGAACGATTCCAATGCTTGGCAAGACGTACTTAGTCAATGGATGGATCAAGAATTAGCACAAGGAAAGGATGCCATTCTAGATTACGCACAAATTGAGTTTGAAAAAATAATGCTTGAGCGTGCCTTAATATTTACCCAAGGACATAAACAAGACGCAGCTAAAAAATTGGGCTGGGGAAGAAATACTTTAACGAGAAAACTGAAGGAATTTGATAAGTAGTACCAATTGAATTAATGGATGAACCAAAGGGTACAAAAAGAAATTAAATGAACGAGTAGCTAACTTTCGATAAGAAAGTTAGCTACTGCAAGCTTCATCATCACATTGTTTACAGCTATTGCATAATTTAATGTTGATGAAATGTGCAGCAATAATAAGACTCGCGCCACCAATAATAAAAAACGGTTCTAATGCTTGAGAAAAATCGTGCTTAATCCAGTATAAAGCCACACCTAAATACAATAAGTAAAAAGGATACAAACGTCTATGATAACGTTTAAAGCCAGAAAATAGTGCGATGGTACCAAGGGCAGCAGTCATAAGAAGAAAAACATGTTCCCAAGCATGATCTGCTAGAAAGCTTAAACCAAGCAAAGGTAACATAGGCAGTAAAATAGGTAATAATATGCAATGTAGTGCACATAAGGAAGTTGCTGTAATGCCTATTCTATCTAACATATTTTTTCCGAGAATCTAGATTAATTTGCTGCTAACTGACCAGTTTTGGTCATCAAAGTGAGATAATATCACAATTGATATAATATAACATTAGTAAATTACACCTAAGGAAGCAAGCTTAAGATTCCCCTCTCTACAATCAGACAGATGCCAATTAACGTTGTAATGCTGCTATTAATCACTATTCACAACAAAATAATGCGTTAACATATTTTTTAAATGATCAAAAAATTCATTATTACTCTTGTCGCTAATAAGGTGAGCAAGTTCAGCCCCCAACGGAGTAAATTTATAAAATTGCAAACAAACATTCGATTTTTTTGCCGTTAACTTTAATGCTAAACCACTAAAGGTAAATTGTAGCACTTCATCTTTAGTGATTAAGCTCGACTCACTTTCTTGCAAATAGATAAGATGACTTTCAGATAAAGCTAACAAGTCCGCGTAATTCAAACCATATTGGCTCAAATTACAATATTGTTGTCGCTGTTTAGAGAAAAAATTAAATAGACCTGGTTGTTGATAGGCTCCGGTAATTAAACGTATATTTTTTTTATTTGGATCTTTTATCGCTAATGAGCAAGCCTTTGCTAATAATTTTGCATCATAAATACTCATATCTCGAAAAACTTGTAATGCCTTAAAAGAAAAAGAGCCTGGTTTAGACAGTTCACCAGCTAAAATTTTTGCCCATAAATCTTGCATGGTGGGATTACTAACGTCTTCAGATAACGCAATATAGCGACTGAACCAGTCATGATCTGTTTTTTGCCCAAATTCAACATTGGAACAGTAACTAAGGGTTTTTTGCATAATATTTTCAATATTTTGCTGCTTGCGTAATTGATTCAACCTAGCTCGCTTGATAGTGCGATCTTCAATAAGCATTTGTTTTTCTTCAGGCAACATAGCCCCGTCGATAACAAACCGTTTCGCAAGTTTTAAAAACTGTTGAGATACGCCTGCTTCTGTCGAGTTTTGAGTCGATTTATTGCTCTTGACTATCGCGGTATCATCACCCTTTTTTTTAACATCTTTATCAAGTATCACAACGTCTAGTTTGTCTTTACTCACTTTATTACCTCCTTTTTCAATATCCTTCAAATAAGCAGAAATATTTCGCTTGATGCGTATACCCATACTACCTGTAGATGCAGGTTTTAGCTGGAATTAGAAAAGCTTTTAGGCAAGGCATTGATTGAAGAGAATGATTATTCCCTTGTCTAAATCAATAACGCAGCATAAAACTGTTCTAAACCAGCCCAATGGGAACGTTTGAGCAAACAATGTTCTTTTTTGCCTCTTTTTTTAAGGAAGCTACATGGATGTAGCTTATGAAAGAATGCAGGAGCATATTCTCCTGAATAACCCTTAATAAAATGAGACGTCTTGATCATGATTTGCTTAAGCGTTCTGAAACACGCATTTTCAAGTGGTTTGGCTATAAACGTGTGAACACTTTATGTCAAAAACTAAGCTAACGATACATGATTAAATTCAATTTATTATAACCCAGTAAAATAAAACAAATAAAAAATTACCAAACTGGTTTCATTATCTGCCCCAATGGTGTAAAAAAGTAGTATTGAGTTATAGTTAAGTTCATTAAAATAAATTTCAATTTTAACTATTTATATTTCCGGATAATATGCTTAGTTATGAGGGCGGTATGCAAGCATCAGAAAATTCACATGATGACTTTTTATTCATCGATGATAGTGATGAAGACGAAATTTTAGCGTTTGGCAGTAATGAAACTTGGCAAGTCCTAATTGTTGATGATGATCCAGAAATTCATTCGGTGACTCAATTAGCATTATCAGACCTTGTTGTCTTAGGTCGCCGTCTTGAGTACTTACATGCTTATTCAGGGAAAGATGCCTGTGAACTAATTGAAAAAAATGACGACATAGTTCTCGTACTACTCGATGTAGTCATGGAAACTGATGATGCTGGGCTAAATGTTGTCAAATATATAAGAGAAACATTACAGCGAAAAGATATCCGTATTGTTTTACGTACAGGGCAACCTGGCTATGCTCCTGAAGAGAGTGTGATAAAAGAATACGATATCAATGATTATAAAACAAAAACAGAGCTAACTCGCCGTAAGTTAGTCACTACCGTTTTTGCCGCCATTCGCTCTTTTCAACAAATAGCTACCGTCAATGAAAACCGTCAGGGTCTTGAGAAAATTGTTTCTGGCGCTACTGAGTTATCATCCCAGCATTCCCTTTCTACTTATAGTCAAAGCGTCTTAGCACAATTAAGAACCCTTATAAGTGATGATATATCAGCAGTTTTTTGCGCTAGAGGCCAAGGCATAATTGATAACATCGATGACTTGAGCTTTTATGTTTTAGCGCAAATGGGCTTTGATGATAATTTAATCAATCAAAAAATTGATACGTTGCAAGATCACCAAGCGAGTAAACAAGTAAAAGCTTGTTACTTACAACAAAAGCACCAGTATCTCGATGACTGCCTCAACCTTTATGTTGCTAAAGGTGATTATCGTGCAGTCATTCATGTCAGAATTTCTAGTCCGTTAACCGAAATACAAACTCAATTATTGAATGTCTTTTTAACAGGTGTCGCTGTAGGTTACGAAAATGTACATCTATTTCAAAAGCTTACTAACGCCGCTTATAGAGATTGGTTAACTAACTTACCGAATCGTCTTGAGTTTGTTCGCTTACTTGATAATTTTGCTCAAAATGAATGTAAAAATACAGTTGCCGCCTTAATTGATATCAACCATTTTAGTGATATCAATGATGCCTTAGGACAAGATATTGGTAATCAGCTGCTTACTGCTGTAGGTCAGCGAATACAAAGCATAGGTTGTGACTGTGAACTTGCACGCGTAGGGGCCGATGTTTTTGGTATTATTGGTCCAGCAGATTGTTTAACCCCTGAAAAGTTAATTGCTTTATTCCACCAACCTTTTGCTGCAGGCGAACAACACCTGCCAATCAATGCCTGCTTTGGCTTATGTACTAAAGAACATGCGCAAAGCAGTGGCGTACAAGTACTAAATCAAATTAATATTGCATTGAATATCGCCAAAAAAAATCGTTTAGAGCATTTTGCTTATTATCATTCTGATATTGAAGATCAAATGCAATGGCGACTAAACATGATTCGCCAACTGCGTAATGATTTTGCCAATAACTGTCTTGAGCTCTGGTATCAGCCACAATTATCATTAACTACAGGTAAAGTTATTGGTGCTGAGGCGTTACTACGCTGGCGCACTGCTGATGGTAAATTTGTTTCCCCTGCTGTTTTTATTCCTTTAGCCGAATATTCAGGTTTAATTATTGAAATCGGCGACTGGGTAATTAGCCAAGCATGTAAGCAGTTAAAGATATTAGAAGAAAATTTTTCTGAGCTTAGTATTTCAGTCAATGTATCTATCCCACAATTTAGACAAGATAATTTTGTTGATAATATAATCAATACAATGACTCAACATGAAATTAAACCGAACAAACTTGAACTAGAAATTACTGAAAACATCTTAATGGATGAACCGCAAATCATCATTGATGCGTTAACCAAGTTAAAAGCCCAAGGTATAAGCATAGCGTTGGATGACTTTGGTACGGGATTCTCTTCATTAAGTTACTTACAAAAACTTCCTCTTGATCGCCTAAAAGTTGATCGTGCTTTTGTTACGGATATTCATAAAGAAGGCCAATCTGTTATTGCCGAAACTATTATTAACTTAGGTCAAAAGATGCAACTTAAAGTCATTGCTGAAGGCATTGAAGAAATTGAGCAGCAAGAGCGTTTAATTGAATTAGGCTGTGATGAAGTGCAAGGTTTCTATTACGCTAAACCAATGCCAGCTGATGAGTTTATCAATTTTTTACAACAGCAAAGCTAACACTACAAAAAATAAGCTGTAACATGGCTTATTATTACCAATATTTATTAAAGCACTCTTTTCTTAATCGATAGAGTGCTTTTTTATTTGTCTTTTTATTAATCAACGTTCGAAAACAAACAAACAATTAAAACGGCTGTTTTAAATTTATTGCATTTTACTTTCTTTAAGGGCACACTCAGTTGTCGATTAAATTCAGGCATAGCTAAAAACGAACATATTAACCTCGTCAAATGGATAGTTTTATCGGTTTGGCTTATACATAAATATTCATCATTACATCAACACCACTTATTAGGTGAAGGAGACATAGTATGATATATCAAGGCAAAAGCCTTAGTGCTCAGCTACTTGAGGATGGTATCGTCGAACTTAAGTTCGATGCTCAAGGCTCAGTAAATAAATTCGATCAAGCAACCTTTGCAGAGTACATCGCTGTAGTTGCCGCTATCAATGATTGCAGTGAAGCTAAAGGGGTAATTGTTACCTCAGGCAAATCAACCTTTATAGTTGGTGCTGACATTACAGAATTTTTAGTTTCATTTAGCCAACCAGAAGACACCCTAGCATCTTGGGCAAAAAGTGCCTCAGATGTATTTGACTCATTTGAAGATATTCAATTACCAACTATCGCTGCTATTAATGGCATCGCTTTAGGTGGTGGTTGTGAAATGACGCTAGCATGTGATTACCGTGTTGCAGCGACTAATGCCAGTATCGGACTACCAGAAGTTAAACTAGGATTAATGCCTGGTTTTGGTGGAACAGTAAGACTACCACGCGTTATTGGTTTTGATAATGCCGCAACTTGGATGTCTACAGGTAAAGCATTTAAACCTGCAGCAGCACTAGCACAAGGTGCTATTGATGCTGTTGTAGAGCCAGAAAATTTACATGCTGCTGCTATTAGCATGCTTAAATTGGCCATTGATGGCAAATTAGATTGGCGCGCGAAACGCCAACCTAAGCTTGAACCATTAAATTTATCACCGACAGAACTAATCATGTCATCAACTACCTGTAAAGGTATGATTGCTGCTAAAGCAGGTAAGCATTACCCTGCCCCAATGGTCATGATAAATACATTGATTGCTAGTGCTAAGTTAGATCGCACTGGTGCAATGGCTGCCGAAAATGCTGGTTTTGCTAAATTAGCGAAAACAGATGCCGCTACAGCACAAATTGGTTTGTTTATGGCTGACCAAGTAATCAAAGGCAAAGCTAAGAAAGCAAGTAAACTTGCAACAAAAGCAGTCAATAAAGCGGCTGTATTGGGTGCTGGTATTATGGGTGGTGGTATTGCATACCAATCAGCTTATAAAGGCACTCCGATCATTATGAAAGACATTAATGATCAAGCACTTGATTTAGGTTTAACAACCGCTACGGGCATTTTAACTAAGCAAGTTGAACGTGGTCGTATGAATGCTAAGAAAATGGCTGGTGTATTAAACAACATCACTCCATCATTAAGTTATGACAGTGTTAAAGACGTAGATATTGTTGTTGAAGCTGTTGTTGAAAACCCTAAAGTTAAAGGCATGGTCTTAGCTGAAGTTGAAGGTGTAATCAGTGAAGATGCGATACTAACGTCAAATACTTCTACTATCTCAATCGATTTATTGGCGCAAAGCGTAAAACGTCCACAAAACTTCTGTGGTATGCACTTTTTCAACCCTGTAAATAAAATGCCATTAGTAGAAGTTATTCGCGGTAAAGATACCTCGGATGAAACTGTTGCGGCAGTAGTGGCTTATGCCGCTAAAATGGGTAAATCCCCGATTGTTGTTAATGATTGTCCAGGTTTCTATGTTAACCGTGTTTTATTCCCATACTTTGCTGGCTTTAGCCAGTTAGTACTTGAAGGTGCTGACTTTACCGCTATTGATAAAGTAATGGAAAAACAATTCGGTTGGCCAATGGGCCCTGCCTATTTACTTGATGTTGTTGGCGTTGATACTGCTGATCATTGTACAGGTGTTATGTCGGCTGGTTTCCCTACCCGTATGAAAAAAATTGACAATGACCCTGTTAGCACTCTTTATGCTAACGAACGTTTAGGTCAAAAGAATGGCAAAGGCTTTTACGATCACATCAAAGATAAACGTGGTCGTCCAATGAAAGTTCCAGCTCCTGTTGCTTACGAGTTACTTGGTCAACATTGTGCTGATAAAAAAGACTTTAGCAGCGAAGAAATCATAGCTCGAATGATGATCCCTATGGTTAATGAAGTGGTTCGTTGTTTAGAAGAAGGTGTAGTTGATACTGCAGCTGAAGCCGATATGGGCTTAATCTATGGCGTTGGTTTCCCTCCATTTAGAGGTGGTGCAATTCGCTACTTAGAAACTCTAGGTTTAGATAACTTCATCGCTATGGCTGATAAGTATGCTGATTTAGGCGAAATTTATCATGTAACTGATGGCCTACGTGAAATGGCAAAATCAGGTAAATCATATTTCACTACTGATGTTAAATTAGCTTAAGCCGAGGAGAATAAAATGAACGAAGTTGTAATTGTAGACTGCATCCGAACTCCAATGGGTCGCTCTAAGGCCGGTGTTTTTCGTAATGTACGTGCTGAAGCATTGTCAGCACACTTAATGAAACAAATTTTAGTACGTAACCCTGCATTAAACCCAGAAGACATCGAAGATGTTATTTGGGGTTGTGTGAAACAAACTAAAGAACAAGGTTTCAATATTGCACGTAATGCTTCATTGCTTGCTGGTTTACCAAAGTCTATTGGTGGCGTTACGGTAAACCGCTTGTGTGGCTCTTCTATGGAAGCGTTACATCAAGCAAGTACTAGCATCATGTCAGGACAAGGCGATGTATTCCTTATTGGTGGCGTAGAACACATGGGTCACGTACCTATGATGTATGACGTGGATTTTGATCCAGCACTGAATAAAAATATCGCCTTAGCCTCTGGTAACATGGGCTTAACAGCTGAGTTATTAGGTAAACAACACGGCATTACGCGTGAAATGCAAGATGCTTTTGGTGCGCGTTCGCATCAAAAAGCTCATGAAGCACAATTGGCTGGTCGTTGGGATAATGAAATTGTTGCAACACAAGGTCATGATGCTACTGGTGCATTAACATTAGTAGAGCATGATGAAGTTATCCGCCCTGAAACAACGGCAGAGAGTTTATCAGCATTACGCCCAGTGTTTGATCCTGCCAACGGCACAGTAACCGCAGGTACTTCATCTGCCTTATCAGATGGCGCTTCAGCAATGTTGGTTATGTCTGCTGCTAAAGCAAAAGAACTAGGTTTAACACCACGCGTTAAAATTCGTGGTATGGCTGTTGCTGGTTGCGATCCTGCTACCATGGGCTTTGGTCCAGTTCCTGCGACGAAGAAAGCACTAAAACGTGCTGGTTTATCTATTGCAGATATTGAGTTATTTGAATTCAATGAAGCTTTTGCTGCACAAGCATTGTCTTGTGTTCGCTCATTAAAAGTGGAAGATAAAATGGATCAAATTAACTTAAATGGTGGTGCTATTGCATTAGGTCATCCTTTAGGTTGTTCAGGTTCTCGTATCTCAGGTACGTTGATTAACTTGATGGAAGGGCAAGATGTTAATATTGGTTTAGCTACTATGTGTATCGGCTTAGGTCAGGGTATCGCAACAGTATTTGAACGTGCGTAATATTTAATTATCGCCATAAAAAAAACCCAGCAATTGCTGGGTTTTTTATTGTCTTAAATAAATTAATCCGTTTGGTTAACTATTTAAGAAAAATTTCTTGCAGTGGTGGTACAACTTGCTTTTTACGGCTAAGTACACCGTCTAACCAAGCTTTACCCTCTTTTGGTGTAACACCAAATGCTTGCTCAGCTAATGTATCGCTATCGCTCGCAATCAACAACTCTGAGCCTTCTTTCATGATATCAGTTAATAGTAGGAAAACACTGTGACGGTCACCCTCAGCTTTTAACTCAGCAATATCAGCATATAACGCATCTTTAATGTCATCAAAAACGGCTAAATCAATAACTTCAAGTTGGCCTATACCCACTTTTTTGCCGTTCATATTGAAATCTTTAAAATCTCGTTTTACTAGATCTCTAACAGGAGTACCTTCAACAGCAGATTTTACTCTAAACATATCCATGCCAAGTTCTTTAAAATCTTCAATCCCAGCAATTTCAGCTAATGCTTCTACACATTTAATATCTGCAGTTGTACAAGTAGGTGATTTAAAAATAACGGTATCACTTAAAATGGCACACATCATCGCGCCCGCTATATTTTTTGGGATCTCAACATTATTGAAATCATACATCATTTTGATGATTGTATTAGTACAGCCTACTGGGCGAACCCATATTTCAAGCGGTGTAGACGTTGTTAAATCACCAAGTTTGTGATGATCAATAATACCTAAGATAGTCGCTTCATCAATATCATCTGGAGCAAGTTCAATATCGCTGTGATCAACAATATAAACGCCTTCGCCAGCATAGCTAGTTTTTAGCTCTGGTTGTTCAAAACCAAACTTATCTAAGATAAACATCGTTTCAGGGGTAAGCTCACCTAAACGAGCAGGAACAGTTTCCTCGCCTAGCGTGGTTTTTAAATATGATAATGCGATAGCTGAACAGATAGAATCTGAATCAGGTATTTTGTGTC
>OJBB01000516.1_pt1 | contig 12953 bp, 7 predicted proteins | sample 1590401 | NCBI WGS metagenome assembly OJBB01 (sample SAMN05416789, study PRJEB24817) | seawater metagenome | isolation source: Sea water | place: Canada:Atlantic | collected 2013-07 | reverse complement strand
GTTGATTACGCATTATGAGCGGTTTACAAAAACAAGAAGCACTCGTACAAGAATTTAAAGATTTACTTAAACAAGAACAGTTTGGCTCTCAAGGTGAAATCGTTGATGCACTGAAAGCCAATGGTTTTGACAATATCAGTCAATCAAAAATATCTCGTATGCTCAGTAAGTTTGGCGCAGTAAGAACACGAAATGCTCGCCAAGAGATGGTCTATTGTTTACCTGCCGAATTGGGCGTACCTACCGCACAAAGCCCTCTTAAGCAGCTAGTATTAGAAATAGAGCACAACGAAGTTATGATCATCATTCAAACTAGCCCAGGTGCTGCGCAATTAATTGCCAGACTTCTTGATAGTTTAAGTAAAAGTGATGGCGTACTTGGTACTATTGCTGGTGATGATACTATTTTCATTGCTCCTAGCGATGTCAGTAAAATTAATGAAACCATCAAAAAATTAGAACAGCTATTCTCTAAAAACTTAACCTAAACTTTATTTAAACAGCGCTTAGGTTAGTTAGAACTTTCTTTATACTGCTTAGTAACGCTTGTCCTGTAACAGGCTTAGGCATATGCAAGTTCATTCCCGCCGCTAGACTTAGCTGTTTATCTTCTTCTCGGGCATGAGCTGTCATAGCAATGATGGGTAGGTATTGATAGTTACTTTGCGCTCTAATATGTTTAGCTGCGGTGAGTCCATCCATAATCGGCATTTGAATATCCATTAACACCACATCAAAATCTTGCTCTGCTAACAGATCTAAAGCCTCTTGACCATTATCAGCTATCGTCACTTTAGCCTGCATGTTCAATAACAACTCTTTAGCGACTAGTTGGTTAACTAAATTGTCTTCCACCAATAAAACTGACACGTCTTTTAGATTGTGCTTATCATGAGTAATTGCACATTCTTGCCTATTAGTGGTTTCTGTTTTTTTAGCTACTATCCCCTGAGAACCCTGAGAATATTCAGCGATCACGCTTAAATTTTTATCCTTTTGTGCTGAATGCTCGACTTTATAAAATAGTGCTTGTGATATTTGATCAAGCGCATAACGGAACAAAGGCATGTCAACTAATAGATAAGGCACAGACAGTTGATCTAAATAGTTACAAGTATTGTTATTCAATTGAGTTAATGCCGGCTGACACAAACAGAGTAATCTAAACTCATTTAAAGGTGCTATTAACTCTTGTTCCCTTTGTTGCTTAACAAAGTCTGCTTCACCGATCAGTAAGATACTATTATCCGCAATATCTAACTGACATAACGCTTCAACACTATTAACGCCATGCAACAGCCAGTTCATTTTAGCAATACTTTGAGTAAAGCTAGCTGAGAGTGTTTGATCAACCGCATAAATAGTAATATCCGATAATAGCGGCTGACTTAGCTCTGCAGGTAAAGTAGTCATAAACTCTCCAGTAACTTTTTGAGCGGTATTATTCGCTCTCGCTGAGTCTTGCTGCGCCAATGTATCGAGTTGAACTATTTGAAAGGGTAATACAAAGCTAAGCTCACTGCCTTGACCTAATTGGCTTGTCAGTTTTATCTTACCGCCGAGTAGCTTAATGATTTGCTGGCAAATAGATAGACCTAAGCCTGACCCACCGTATTTACGAGTCATTGATTCATCGGCTTGACTAAAGGCATTAAACAAATGACTTTGATTATTACTAGCAATACCGATACCAGTATCGCTCATTCGAAAGCGTAATTTAGCTACGGTATCGTCTATAGAAAGCACATCAATAGTTAATTTAATCTGGCCTTGTTCAGTAAACTTGATAGCATTATTAAATAAATTAGCTAGCACTTGAACTAGACGCATTTCATCACTAATTACATTGCTAGGCACATCTGCACTCATATCAACAATGATCTTGACGCGTTGATGATCGACATTGGTGATATTGAGTTTTAACGCCTTATTAATAATGATTGGCAGGTTGACGGCATCTTGGCTGACAATCATTTTACCCGCTTCTATTTTAGATAAGTCCAACAGTTCATCAACAAGATGAAGCAAGGTTGATGAGGCACTTTGCGCATTTACTAAATAATGTTGCTGACGGGTATCTAGGGAAGTATGAGCTAATAAGTCCATCATGCCCTGCATAGCATTGATTGGTGTTCTAACTTCATGGCTCATATTTGCCAGAAACTGAATCTTCACTCGGTTAGCATACTCAGCTTGATCTCTTGCTTTTACCAGTGCTGATTGTGTTGCCTGCTGTGACGTTACGTCATGAAAAATACTGATAGTGCCGAGAATATTACCTTGTTCATCGGTAAACTGATTACAAAAACCTTGATAGATGAACTCCCCTGCTTTAATTAAAGCTTGCTGAGGGTAAACATTATTATTCAGAGCATTTAAAATTTTAATTTCTTCTGCCAAAGGAACCGGCATAAAACTGGCTGAGTTACTTCCTAACATTTGTTCTACAGAATGATTAGCCAAGCGCTCAAAAGCCTTGTTACACCCCATTAATGAACCATCAGGATCATTAAAGACGATCAATTCAGGGATGGCATTCATCACCGAGCGCAATAGGGCGTAATCACGTTGGTGCTTAGTACTTGTTTCTTGTAGCGCTTTAGTCTTTTCAATGACACGGCTATCTAATACATCATTTTGCTCGGTTAGTTGTAATAATAAACTACGGTTCTGAGCAAATATATCTTCAACCACTTGAAACCAATGCAACCAATCCGCTGCTGGGGTAACTTTCCCAGGGTCTCCTTGAGCGCAATATTCAATATGACTTATAAATTCAGTAGTTGGCTTAATAAAGGTACGCTTTGTCATGGTATTAACTAACATCAAAAATGCGAATAAGCCAATGAATAGCATCGCAAAAACAAAAATAAAATCACTATACTGAGGCGCTGAAAAATCCTCATATTGTTGATATTTAAGTAAGGTCCAACCATTAGCGGTGAGCTGCTGCTTTTCAATAAACCAATCACCTAAGCGCTCGGTATCTCCCATTGTGGCTAAATGCTTAGCACTAAGGTACTGGAGTGATTCAGGTAACAGATCTTGCCAAGAAGCACGGTAGCTTAACGACTCTTTCCCCAGACGTTTTGAAAGTAAAACATCATTATTTTCATTATATAAAACAAAGCCTTGATTGTTTGATTCTAATTCAGGCAAACTGGCATGTAAACGCGATAAATTGATATCAATAACTACTGAGCCTAACAACTTGTCCTGATGAAAAACACCTGTGCCTAATGAAGCGTTCATACCACCGCCCGCGGCATCTAGATATGGTGGAGACCAGATAACATGATTGTTTTTTGCAGTTAATACTCGCATAGCTTTATTATGTTGGCTATCGAGGGCTTTTTCACTAAACTGCCATATTTCGCGATCAACCCAAGGGTATATATTCACAAAATTATCCAAAGAAATATAATAAAACCATGTAGCTTCTTTGAGGATATTTTGCGAAGCAATGAATGCAGGGGTTAGTGCATTAGCCATGGCAATTTCTTGTTTTTTAAGCTCTCCAAACTTACTTATTTGTCCTATACCTGTAATATTACTACTCAAGCGTTTACCCTGTTTAATAACATCATGCTGAGGCTTATTTAAATAAAACAGGTTTTCTTGTTGTAACAAGGAAGGCATGGGAATGTTTATTTCATTGGGATGCTTCAGAATATATTCGGCAAGTTCTTGTATGCCAACTACCGCTTGCACACTTTGCTCTAGCATAAAATTTAACTGTTGCGCTTCTTGCTGGAGCTCAAGCAAACTTTGCTTTTTATGCTGTGAAATTTGATTGAAATAACGTACTGAGGCGGCAGAGAAGGCAATAAGAATAATGACAATAAAGGCAACTACAACGGTGATATTATAACGCCTAAAAACTGTATTTATACCTGCTTGGAAATACACTAAAACGCCTTAATTTTTTGTTTAAATAACTAGATAACTTGATAAGTTAAAGCAGTCACCTCATTTAAACAAGCGTTAAACAAGGAAAGTAGCGTATTTAACTAGGGTCTGTTGATTCTTTCGCGGTTAAATTTTGTTCGCCTTTTTTAAAGAGAATAAGCGTTTTAATCTCGGCGAGTAGTGTGTAGCTTAATCACTCTAAGCAAATACTACTCAACAAAGAGTAAAACGCTTTTAGCCGAATCCTTCGGACAGCGTTTGTTGGACATTTTACGGCGTTATCACCTTTTTATGTGGAACAATCACATGACAAAGGCTCTGCCTTGTATAAATCCCCAACAAAACGCTGTAAAACAATCTCGAAAGTTCAACAGGCCCTGAGCTACTGTTCCAAGTGCATTCGCAAACTATAAATTTTCCTCTGCAAAGGAAGCAAGTCGGCTTCGTACCACGCCGTTTAAGTTAACCGTAGCAGAGCCTGGAAAGTCTTTAAAACGCTCGACAATATAAGTCAGCCCAGAAGTTACTGCAGTCAAATAGTTACTATCAATTTGCGCCAAATTTCCCGAGCAAACGAGTTTAGTTCCTTCACCACAGCGAGTGATAATGGTTTTTAGCTGAGCCGCTGTTAAGTTTTGACACTCATCAAGCAGTACTAGGGCATTTTGAATACTCCGCCCACGCATAAAGTTCACTGACTTAAATTGGATATTGGCTTTATCCATAATGTAGTTCAAGCTGCCATGCATGCTTTCATCTTGTTGATGTAACACTTCAAGTGAATCAGTTATTGCGGCGAGCCAAGGCGCCATTTTCTCTTCTTCGGTACCTGGTAAAAAGCCAATGGACTCTGCAATTTCAGGAGTACTACGGGTGACAATTATTTTATCATAAAGACCACGTTCTATTACTTGTTCTAACGCCGAAGCTAAGGCTAACAAGGTTTTACCGCTACCTGCTGGTCCGGTAAGGATAACTAAATCAATAGTAGGGTCCAATAAAGCATCCATCGCCATACCTTGATAAATATTTTTAGGATGAATGCCCCAAGCATTCTTCGCTAACAGTCGTTCACGTCCAAGATCTAAAATAGCGAGTTTATCGTCATCCCAACCGGTAACCTTACCAGCAAAAGTGCCACTGTCATCAAGTAAGTATTCATTGATGTAAGTTGAGGGTACTGTTTCTCGAGAAACATAATGGGTAGTATTTCTTCCTTCCGTCTCGCTATCAACGGATTGAATTTGTTGCCAAAAGTCTCCCTCAAATTTATGGTAGCCTTTCGTTAAAAATTGGATATCATCAATGAGCTGATCAGTTCTATAATCCTCTACGTGTGCCAGACCTGCTCCCTTGGCTTTCAAGCGCATATTGATATCTTTAGTGACCAAGACTATTTTTTTATTTGGAGTTTTCTTTTGAATATGCAAAGCCGCGTTAATGATACGGTTATCATTTTCATTGAAAGATAAGGTGTGTGCAGTTTTCTCAAGGGCATAATCATTAATAATGGCGAGGCTGCCACTGGGATGTTGGTCATCGTTTTGAGGTAGTTTTACGCCAGCAAGTACTTGCTCTGGACTGGCATCTCGTAACGTATCTTCAAGCGCTCGTATAGCTACTCTAGCATCACGGCTGACATCTTTTCGCCTATCTTTAATCGAGTCGAGTTCTTCCAGCACTGTCATGGGTACAACGACATCGTGCTCTTTAAAAGATAAAAAAGCGAAAGGTTCGTGCAAAAGGATATTGGTATCTAATATATAGATAATAGGTTGGTCAATTGTCTCGTTGATTTGAGACGTTTGGGTTGAATTATCACTTAACATATTCTCATTATTCATATTCTCTTTAGTCATGGCTAATCTCCGTGATTCACTGACAAAACAAATATAAAAGAGCAATCCGTAATCAATACCTATAAAAGTATAGCTTATTCACAATAATATCTTACTTATCACTAAGCAAGCATAATTTTTTAATGATTCCGTCTATGATTAGGAGTACTATAGCGCTTTTTTTTTACCCCTAGTTTTTAATGTTTAGTATCGCGCTTAATCAAATATAAAGTAATAACTAAGCAATCGTTGGAGAAGTAAGTTTATGCCATTTCAGGTAGGTCAGCGTTGGATCAGTGACAGTGAATCAGATCAAGGATTAGGTACAGTAACAGGGGTTGAACACCGCTTTGTTAATATTGTTTTCACTGCTACAGGTGAATCCCGCAAATATGCTAAAGATAATGCCCCACTAACGCGTGTTATATTTAATAAAGATGACCTTATTCCTAGCCACGAAGGCTGGTCTTTAAAGGTAATTTCACATAGTGAAGCCCAAGGTATCATCAGCTATGAAGGTATACGCCAAGATACCAATGAGCAAATCATCCTAAAAGAAGTGATGATAGATCACTTTATTAAATTCAATAAACCTCACGACCGCTTACTTAATAGCCAAGTTGATCGTTTAGACTGGTTCCGCTTGCGCAAAGATTGTTTACAACATCAGTATCAACAGCAGCAATCTGATTTAACAGGTTTGACGGGCGGTCGAGTCAGCTTAATACCACACCAGCTTTACATTGCCGATGAAGTCGGTAATCGCTTTGCTCCGAGAGTTTTACTTGCCGATGAAGTTGGCTTAGGTAAAACAATTGAAGCCGGTTTAATAATCCACCAGCAATTAGTCACTGGTCGTGCAAAAAGAATTTTGATCATCGTGCCGGAATCTTTAATGCATCAATGGCTGGTTGAAATGCTACGCCGATTTAACCTTAACTTTAGCATTTTTGATAATGAACGCTGTGTTGAAACCAGCCAGGATAACTATGTTGATGGTAAGAAAGCTAATCCTTTTAGTTCAGAACAATTGGTATTGGTTAATCTAGGTTTTATCACTAATAATCCACAATGGTTCGACGCACTGGTTAGTGAAGATTGGGATTTGATGGTTGTCGATGAGGCGCACCACCTAAACTGGCAACAAGATAAACCTAGTATTGAATACCAATGTATTGAACAACTCGCGCAAGTTATCCCTGGAGTTTTATTATTAACCGCTACTCCTGATCAATTAGGTCATGAAAGTCACTTTGCTCGCTTGCGTTTACTTGATGCTGACCGTTTTTATGATTATCAAAAATTTACCGAAGAAGAGTCCCACTATAGTGAAGTTGCTGATGCCGCCAATGCGTTAGTTGAAGGTAACCAGCTTTCTAGTGAGCAAGAAACAACACTCTCTGATTTATTGAAAGAAACTGATATCAGCATTCAACTGACTGAGTTAAACCAAGCAGACAGTATAGAATCAGCAAAAGTACGCCAAGGTTTATTAAAACAGTTACTCGACAGACACGGCACAGGTCGTATCTTGTTTAGAAACTCTCGCAATACGATTAAAGGTTTTCCTGCCCGCCAAGTAGTGCCTACAGCACTTATTATGCCCGAGCAATATCAAGAAAATATTAATGAGTTTATGCTCAGTGACTGCCCAGAAGCCCTAGCTAAATCAAAGCAGGCTAAATATATTTTCACTCCAGAAATGCTACACGGCTTGGATCAACGAAATGATACGTGGACTGATTTTGATCCTAGAGTTGATTATTTAATTGATCTATTACAGTCGCTTAAAAGAGAAAAAGTCTTAGTCATTTGTGCAAACGCCCAAACAGCTATTGATTTAGAAGCCGTTCTTCGTATTAAAGAAGGTATCCGCAGCGCTGTTTTCCATGAAGGTCTATCGATATTTGAACGCGATAAGGCTGCCGCCTATTTTGCCCAAGACGAAGATAGTGCTCAATTATTGCTTTGTTCTGAGATTGGTAGTGAAGGGCGTAATTTTCAATTTGCTCATCATCTAGTACTTTTTGACTTACCAAGTAACCCTGATTTATTAGAGCAACGCATTGGCCGCTTAGACAGGATCGGACAAACAGAGATAATCCGTATTCATGTGCCTTACTTTGCAGATTCGGCACAGCAGTTATTATTTGATTGGTACCAACAAGGTATGCAAGCATTTGAGCATACTTGTATTACGGGTCGAGTGGTTTTTGAAACCTTCGGTGAGCAATTACTCTCATTAGCATTAACCTGCCAGCAGCAGTCAGTTGAGGCCGAATCACTCATCAGTGATAGTTGGCAGAAACATTTATCTATTAAAGCGGAATTAGAATCTGGCCGAGATAAATTATTAGAGCTGAACTCATCTGGCCAAGGTCGTGCACATGAGTTAGTTGAAAAAATCCAACAAGTTGATAACGACATAAACTTGCCTCAATTTATGTTTCAAGCACTAGATGTTTTTGGTGTGCAGCAAGATGATAAAGCCGATAATGCTATTGCATTAAATCAAAGCGAGCATATGCTTAATAGTAACTTCCCTTGCTTACCTGAAGATGGCACTACGGTTACTTTTGATAGAGAAACAGCCTTAGTTAATGAGAATTATCAATTATTAACGTGGGATCATCCTATGGTTCGTGGGGTAATGGATTTGGTCTTGAGCGATGAAATTGGTAACGCCAGTATTGGTTTATTAAAAAATGAAGCGTTACCAGTAGGCACATTTTTCCTTGAATGCTTATTTACTGTTGAAGCTACCGCCCCTGCTCATTTACAGTTAGGTCGTTATTTACCTACTACGCCAATTCGTATTCTGGTAGACAAAAATGGCAATAATTTAGCCGACAAAGTCAGTGAAAAAGTACTTGATAAACAATTATCACCGGTTAAAAAGCAAATGGCATTACAACTTATCAAAGCACTTAAGACCCAAATAACGCCTTTGGTTGCAAAAGCAGAAATACACGGCGAGCAACACATTGTTGAAATTCAAAAGAAATCTTTAGCTGCTATGCAAAGTAAACTCTCATTAGAGCATCATAGGTTAACCGCGTTAAAAGCGATTAACCCAAGTGTGCGCCAAGAAGAGATTGACTTTATTAGCCAACAACAAGATGAATTGAGCCACTATATTGATAAAGCGCAATTGACCTTTGAAGCCATTCGCATGATAGTAGTTACTCACTAATGCTTAAACGTTAACTGGCTACCCACTAATAAATTATAGGGCTATGTTCATTAGAGCATAGCCCTCTATTTTGAGAAATTAATGAGCGCAAACCCTGATTTTATTTATCTCCCCCCTATGTCACCTTACCTTGATATTATTTACCAAGATGACGATATTGTTGTCTTAAACAAAGCAAGTGGTATTTTAAGCGTGCCAGGTCGCTTACCTGAACATCAAGATTGTTTACAAAATCGTGTACAACGAGTGTTACCTACCGCAACTATCGTGCATAGGTTAGATATGGCCACATCAGGCATAATGATTATGGCGTTGAACAAACCAGCACATGTTGCTATTAGCCGTCAATTTGAGCAAAGAAAAACTCAAAAAAGCTACCTTGCCCGAGTCTGGGGTTTAGTCAAACTAAATGAAGGCAGTGTTGATTTACCATTAATATCAGACTGGCCCAATCGACCAAAGCAAAAAGTTGATCATGAGAACGGCAAAAAATCATTAACACATTATCGGGTACTTAGTCATAATGATTCAATAGATGAACAAGCTAACACCTTGCTTGAACTAACACCTATTACCGGGCGTTCTCATCAACTTAGAGTCCATATGTTAGCGTTAGGTCATCCCATTTTAGGGGATAGGCTTTATGCGCCTGAAGAAGCATTAACGATGAGAAACAGATTACAATTACATGCGTTGAAATTAAGCTTATTCCATCCAAGTACTGAACAAGCGATTACTTTTGATGCGCCGTGCCCTTTCATTTAATTCTTTTTATGTCGCGCTTTTTATTCTATGGTCGATATAGAATTATTGGTAAAGGGTAATACCCATGAGGCTTAAGAGCTTTAAGGAAAAACAGTTGCATACGACAAGTCCACATAACGTAAGTCGAAATAAAATCAGCTCAACACCATTGGTTTTATTTCTCTGTATGCTTACTTTTATTTGCTCCCCCCTGACCTTTGCAGAAGAACAGAAAACTGACGCGTCAGCAGAGAATACTCAAAAGACTGCGAATAAAGTTACTCCAATAAAAAAGCCTATCGAATTAACTCAACAGTATAAAGAAGACCTTAAGCATTACCTAACAGATGAACAAGTAAAGCCATTACTCGCGGGACCTGATGATTATCTGACTTTAGTGAAAAGATATACCAGTGCGAACAGTAAAGGCGTTGTGATTTTATTACCTGAATGGCAGCAAGGCGCCACCAATCCAAAAGCTATTAATTACTTACGTAATGCCCTTCCAGCTAAAGGTTGGAGCACTATTGCCATACAGCCGAGTAATAAACCAGAGAATTATCCCTCAACGGAAATTACGGTTGCAGAACAGAAAAAAGAAAATCAATTAGTCCTCAAAGAGTATAAAAGTAAACTAAATAGCATGCTCAATGCTGTTATGAATACCGCAAGAGAGTATCCCGGCATAGTGCTAGTGATTGCTCAAGGAAATAATGCCGCCTTACTAGTCGATATATACAGCCAAGATGATAGTCAGCAGCCCAATGCACTCATCATGCTAAGTAGTTATCGACAAAGTAATCATGCACTTATTAATGGTGTAAATGAAAACTTTGCACGTCAGGTGGCTTCAACAGAATTACCTATACTCGACCTTTACCTTAAACACGATAATCCACTAGTGCTAAACAAGGCAGCACAAAGAAGGGCCTTTTCGAAGCAAGAAATGAAAGTATATTACCGCCAACGTCAGTTAAACAATACCGTTACCGGTTATTATCCAGAAGAAGAATTATTGAGCCAAATTAATAGCTGGCTAAAAGCTATTGGTTGGTAAAGTTGCCCGCTAAAGCGATTTAACATCAAATGGTTTGATGGTTTGATGGTTTGATGGTTTGATGGTTTGATGGTTTCTAATCAGAGTACAGAATTTAAAAGTAATGCACTCTGATTTTTATTTTTGGCTATTTATTCTGTTTCTCAATCAAGTCGTATGCGGCTTGAATTTCTTGTGTTTTTTCTTTAGCACTTTCCATCATTTCTGGTGGTAACCCCTTAGCCATTAATTTATCTGGGTGATGTTGAGACATTAATTTTTTATAAGCCTTTTTGATTACTCGCATTTCTGAGTTTTTATCAATCCCCAGAACTTTAAAAGCATTATCTAATTGCTGACCGCTAGCGGGTATATTTCCTGATCCCTGCTGATGATAACCTCGGCCGCCTTGTTGTTGATGGAAATTAGCGCCAGCAATAATCATTTCTAATAATTTATCAAGTTCACCAGCTGAATAACCTAACAGTTTTGCTATGGTGTGCAAAACAGACCGCTCTGCGTCATCTAATTCGCCATCACTAAAGGCAACTTGAACTTGTATTTCTAAAAACATTAGCAACAAATCATGTCTATTGCCCATCAAACGTTTAAATTTAACAAGGCGATCTTTGAGCGGAAAACCTGTTGACTTTCCTTCGCGAAAAGCATCTTGTGCTTGTTCACGTAATTCACTACTTAGTCCCAGTTTGTCCATATAAGCACTAGCGAACATAATTTCATGACTAGTCACTTTTCCTTTCGCTTTGGCAACATGTCCCATCACAGAAAAAGTGGTATAGAAAAAAGCAGCTTGTCGAGCTATCTCATCTTCTTTACCGCCGGCTAACCCATTGAAATTAAAACCTCGGCCACGATCAAACATATGACCTAGCCAAAGACCTAATAAAGCCCCAAACAGGTTTTTACTGAGCATAAAACCAAACAAAAAACCTAAAATCTTACCCCAAATATGCATTTTTTTAAGCATTCCTTACAATAATATCTAACCAATAGATGAACCTATAGCAAGTTGATTAAGTCCTTCCCACTCAGCGAGAATTAAAAGGCTTAGAGGTAAGGCATTGATTGTGGAGAATGGTTATTCCCTTGCCAAAATCAATAACACTGCATATAAGCCTTTTAAACTCGCCCTTCAGGAGTTCACTAAATACCCACTAACATCGTTAAATTCATTAAATTTAGAATAACTAAATCTAAAAAAACTTGCCTTGTTAAAGTATATTAAGCATAACTCTGAGTTGGAAAGAAATTTATTCAAATTGCTATTCGACATAAGAAGTTAGTCCAACTGAAAAAATTGCTATATCATAAAGCAATTAGTCGTTAAAATACTTGATTCATCGCTATAAAATCAATTTATAAATACTTTCACCATTTTCGGACAATAAATGTTTTTTTCCCGTACATTAAGTTTTACCCTAGTTGCACTGTTAGTAGTTTGCCTTTCACAGAAGGCTCACGCTAACGTCGAACAAAAAAGTCAATCCCCTGAAACTAGATTGATGCAGTGCCCATTACCTGAATTTGATGATATTGCCATTGGTATACCTGAAGTTGTTGATAGCACTATCCGTATATCCTCTTCACAAGCAAGTATACAACAAGACCAAATCGCACTATTCAACGGCTCTGTTATTCTGGTAGATAAGGGTCAGAAAATCATTGCCGACCAACTTTCCTTTAATCGCTTAAAAATGCAAATAGAAGCCATTGGGAATATTCATTACCAAGGCAAACAAATCAATATTTTTGCCGATAAGCTAAGTGCAAGTAAAATTGATAAGTCAACAGAGATGACCGCTGCTTCATACCAACTTGATGGCAATCCAGGCCATGGTAAAGCAGGGAAATTGTCAATTAACAGTGATGGCATGATGAGTTTAGTCGACTCAACTTTTACCACCTGTTTACAAGAAGTGCCTGATTGGCAAATAAAGGCTTCTGAGATTAACCTCTCTGCAAAGGGAGATTTTGGTGAAGCTTATCATGCCCAATTTAGAGTACTCGATGTACCTGTTTTTTATGTGCCCTACTTTTCTTTTCCAATATCTAAAGAACGCTTAACTGGCTTTTTGTATCCTGAACTGAGTACGTCTAGCAGCTTAGGCATAGAGTTTACAGCCCCTTTTTATTGGAATATTGCCGAGAATTATGATGCCACGATTACTCCGCGCTATATGTCTGAACGCGGCACGCAATTGCAAACTGAATT
>OJBB01000511.1_pt1 | contig 13008 bp, 9 predicted proteins | sample 1590401 | NCBI WGS metagenome assembly OJBB01 (sample SAMN05416789, study PRJEB24817) | seawater metagenome | isolation source: Sea water | place: Canada:Atlantic | collected 2013-07 | reverse complement strand
CGAGATTCGCCTTAGTCTCGTGGGCTCGGAGATGTGTATAAGAGACAGATAATACGTTGATTATTTGATGCTTTTTCTATGTCGTTAATAATACCTTCAATAGAATTACTCGCACTTTGTAATTGAGTTAAGCGTGCTGAAATTTGTTTGAGCGATTGCTGCGTTTTACCCGCAAGTTGGCGGACTTCATCGGCAACGACAGAAAAACCGCGGCCATGTTCACCTGCCCTTGCCGCTTCAATGGCAGCATTAAGCGCCAACAAATTAGTTTGATCCGCAATAGCGCTAATCACATCAACGATAGAGGTAACCGATTCAACCGAATGAAATAGTGAAGTAATGGCACCTTTGCTTTCCTTTGCTGCCAAATTAGTAGATTCGCTTGCTGCAAGCACTTGTGACACATGATGCTGACTTACTTCCATTGCTTGTTTAGTTGCCTGAGCATTGTTAACGACTTGCCCTGATAGGGTATTCACTGTTTCGGTTGCCTCACCTAAGGCCTCCATAATTTTTCTCGCTCCTTGAACATGCTCGCTGGTGGTATGCGATGACTGATAAATGCTTTTGACTTGGCTTTCCATGGTGGTTAAGGCTTTGGCGACTAAGTCCAATTGCTGTGCTTTGTCTTTATCATCTTGCGCTAGCTTATTAACCATGTGATTGAAACTAGTAGATATTTCACCAAATTCTGTTCTGTTATCAATATTAGTAATGTTGTCTACTTTGCCCTGCTCCACCAATTGTACAAAGCTATCACGTAAGTTACGTAACGGTTGCAGAATAACACTGCGCTGCAACCAGTAATTTGCTAATAAAAATACCACCAAAAAGATAAGTAGTCCGATGACAATAATATAAAGCTGCTCATTTATTTTTTCTTGCTGTTGTGAAATTTCTGCTTCACCTTGCATGATGGCTTTTTCAATATTGCCCACTTGTTTAGCCAACAGCGCAAAACCCATTTTTCGTTGTTGCTGCTGAGCTAAAGTATTTTCTAATTCTCGTTGATAACGATTAAATAATGACTGTAATTCATTAATAGCTTCAAGGCTTAGATCTTGCTTTTCCTCATCATCACCGAGTAAATTTTCACTGTCATCAAACAAGTCGTCATCACTCTCTTCATAAATAGCTAACGCTTTTTGCAGTGACAAAAAACTACCTAGGCCTTTTAACTCTTTTAAAAGAGGATTTACCGATTGAATATTTGGCTGTGCCTGGGTAAAAATAGCTTCTCTAGCACTGACTAAATCGGCAAGTAACTTCCCTATGGTCTGTATTGTCACGAGGTAGTTAAACTGCTCTTTTACTGACAGTACTTGAGTATTTTGTACATGGTTTGATAAATCATTATTAAGCGCGATCATTTCTTGTTCGCCGTTACGTAACAGCACTAAAGGGTCACCACTGAGTTTACCCATGGCGCGAAATTTGGTATCAATATTATTGGCGAGTGCCTGTGCTTGCGAGTCTATTTGCTTAGAGAGTTTATCGATATTTAAGCTATACGTTTTTTTAACAATACCCGTAAGTTGTTTTTGCGCCTTGTTTAGCAAAGCCGCATCACCAGTTTGTAAATACTCAACAATAGTTCGATTAAACTCAACCGTTGTTAAGGAAATAAGTGCTTGATAGCCCTTATATTGTGCCCTACTTTCACTTAACGACTCACCCACGTGATACATGGTTGCCATAAAAATAGCGGTAAAAATACTGATTGCCGTTACAGACAAACGAGAAAAGCTAGAAACGCGCATAGCATGAATGCCTTTGAAGTAAATAAAGGCAATAATCACTCATCTTTATGACAGTAAGGTTACATAATTGTGACGTATTTATGTAAGGTTTTAAATGACTATGCTAAGTAATAGGTTTTGGGATTGCCTGTTTAACATAAACATCAAAGCGATTTTTTTTCATATTGATGCTCATCGATGGTTTTTTATTTGCCAGTGGCGGCGCATAACTTGGACGTTTTACCACAACACGGTATTTTGCTAACGCTAATGCAGGTTCAAGTAAATCATCTGCATCAAGGTCTTCACCTACCAGCGATTGGAATATTCGCATTTCTTTTTTAACCGCAGCTGATTTTTCACGGTGCGGATACATAGGGTCTAAATACACAACATCGGGTTCAATAGCTAAGTCGACTTCCTCTAGCGATGAACCGTGAATTAATTGCATGTTATTGGCAATATCGGCAACTTCATGATTTAGTTTTGCACGCTCAATCCCATCATCTAATAGTGCAGCCACCACAGGCATGCGCTCTAATAATGTGAGCTTACAGCCAAGGCTTGCTAATACAAATGCGTCTCTGCCAAGTCCTGCGGTAGCATCTAAAACATGTGGTTTAAAGCCATGTTTTAAGCCAACGGCTTTGGCAATATCTTGACCTCGACCGCCACCAAATTTACGTCGATGTGCGACTGCACCTTCAACGAAGTCTACCTTGATAGCACCCAGTTTAGGTTCATCTAACTTGCAAAGCTCTAAGGCGTGATGATGCATTTGTAACATAAATTCAAGTTTTGGCTGTTTACTGGCAGCGGCAACATGACCTAAGTAGTTAAACTGCCATTTTTTGGCAAGGCGTTTAGCGTATTCACTATCAACACTATCTACGTAACCAAGGGCGATGTTGCTTAAGTGTTCGCTGGCAATAATCGGGCTCATTAGTTTCCTATATCTTTGTCTAAGACAGACAAGTTTTTTTAGTTTAATTCTACAATATTGTCTTCATTATAAAGCTTTGTCTTTCACTAACCACTCAAATGGCTACTTAATTGCTTCTTAAGTAGCTTTTAATGCAATTTATCATCAATTTTTCCTTGCCGCCTATTAACAATGCCACTGAATTTATATTAAAATAAAACAACTTGCTCTTTATTCACACAAATAGATAATAAGTGACTGAATAATTGGTTTACTTTAATATCGCAGGAAAGCTTTTGTCATTATCGGATGCTGTAAATAAACACCCAAAAAGCCCAAACCCACAGCTTTGTGCCGTGACCTTATTAGGTAATTTAGTCGCAACTCCTGATATTCGTTATCGTGCTAATCCTGCAACCGCAGTGACTGAAATTGTGTTAGCTACATCCAGTAAATGGCTAGATAAAATAACTAATAAGTATAAAGAGTGGACTAGCTACCATCATGTAAAAGTAGAAGGTGAGTTGGTCGAATTGGCATTACTAAATGCCAACAAAGGTGACATAATTTTACTGCATGGCTATTTAAGTAATATTAAGCCAAAATCGACAGATAAAAGCACTAATCACTTAGGTATTGTACACGCAAACTTTGTACAAAAATTTGAAAAAGGTTATACACAAGCAATCAACCAAATTCATTGTAGTGCTCAATTAACGTCAAAGCCAAAACTGATGTTAACCGAACAAAATAAGAATATTACCCAAGCAAATATTGTCATTAACCAGCATATCTATAATACCGATAAACAAGCGTGGCAGACAATTTCAGTAGAACGCGCCATTCATGTTTGGGGAAAACAAGCGCAATATCTAGCAGAACATGGTGATATTGGTGATGAACTGATGTTAGAAGGTAAATTAAGTTACACCAGCGGCGTTAGCAAAGATCAATTTATTGAAGTAAAAAATGTGCATTTATTTAAAGGCACTTAAAGAAAAAGATAAAAATTCGTTAACAAAATACTGAACTATGGATGACTCAATTTAATGCTTATCGCAAAGCGCGCGACCTTTTTTATTTTTTCCCTATGTCTGTTTTTCGTCAGTGGTGCTAATGGTGCCGGTAAAGAAAAGCAATATTTATTACAAAAAATAGCGCAAGCCCCGCAATTAGAAACAGCGGATGACCAGTGGTTATTACTACTGGAACAGCCAGGAAACAGTCAGTTCTATTACCTTGCAAATAAGCGAGGTAAAATTTATCAGTTGGAACAAGATAGTCCTGATAACACGACTTTATTATTAGATTTACAGCATTTTTCGACTAAAGAGTCCGCGCTTCAACTAACCGCTTTTACCTTACATCCTAACTTCTCATTACGTGATCAAGCAGGTTATGGCACTTTCTATACTGCCCATGTTGAAAAAGTTATTAACAACAGAAAAAGAAAGCGTCTAAAAGATCCTGCTGTTACCACGCCACTTTCTTATGATGCCATAGTGACCGAATGGCAATTAAATGTAACCAAGCAAGTCGATGAATCAAGCCAACGTGAAGTTTTAAGAATAGCCGTTCCCACTTTAGAAAGCGGCATTAGGCAATTAAACTTTAATTCTTACAGTAAATCATGGCATGAGGACTTTGCTCAGCTTTATATCTCATTGTCACACAACTTAGAACTACAGCAACATCCACTTTATTCAGGTGCCATCTTACGCATTCATCCACAACGAAAAGGTATCAAAAGTTATAGCGTACCTCACGACAACCCATATTACGCGAATGAAAAATTTGAAAAGGCACTGTATTTATTCGGTGCAGGTAATATAAATCAATTTATTTGGCCAGATAGGTATGCCACTAAATTGCTGATATCACATCAATACAGCGTTAATGGCATAGTAAGACATTGGATATCTTATAGTGATGGTGGGGAAGATTGGCGCAAACAAGCACCTAGAAATTTTTTATATCAAAATCAAAATACGTTAGCTGCCAATAGTTTATTAGTATACCGAGGTCAAAATGCACCAACCTTGCGCAACAAACTATTATTGTTAACTAAAAATAAAAAAGAATGGCAACTCAACTCATTATCCCATGAAATTTCACCCGAAATAGCACTTGAGAACAATCAATCCAGTAATCAGCAAAAAGCACTTTCCGCTCCCACAATAGAGTGGCTTTTGAAACAACAAGCCTTGCAAGCAAATCACTTAACTCTCTACCGTGATAATCGCGGAGAACTGCTGTTTTTCAATGAAGATACTGGTGCTATATACCAATTATTCCAACAAGACATAAGTTTAGCCGTAAAAGAAAGTCAACAAAGTGGATTCAGTGGCCTGACTTTCTTCTTTATTCTCATGCTACTTTTGCTTCTCGGCTATATTTTGTATCAGATGAAGACTCAACAGAAATCGGCTAAGGCCTTCGTTCGTAGAGAGTTTTCTAACCTAGTTCTAACTGAAGATAAATTATCAATAAAACTATTTAAACGTCATGAGAAGAAAGCAGAAAAGGTAATAGCATTAGCTGATATTAATCAGTGCCAAGTATTACTTGGAGATTTGGTTATTGCGACCATTAATACCACCATGGGACACGGCTTTGACGAAGAACATGAACAGGCATTACGCGATATATTCCATATTGAGCAAATTGCAAAAATGACCGACGGCAAAGTTCGTCGTATTAACTTAGCGCTTCATACCGAATCAAAAAAAAGACACATCATTTGTTTATATTTACGCAAAGGCAGCGATAGAATAACCAAAAAAGGTTACTTTACCGTGGTTGATGAGGCCATTGATTGGTGCTGGCTCATTGCCAAGAATATCAATAGTGAGCAAACAGGTACACGTTCTTTCAAACCAAAATTCACTGCTGATATAGCGCGCACTGAGCATAAAACTCATGATGATACTCCGCTACACACTCAAGCATCGATTATCCGTCCTGCAACTCGTCTTCATTCAGTTGTAGATGATATAGAACCTGAAAAAGTGGCGGAAGTAACTATCTCAGAAAAAAGTAATGATGAAATCACTTTAGTTGATAAACATGATGCTACCGCAATAGAGTTAGCCAGAGTAGAAACCGACTTGGTTAACGCCTTAGAAAAGTTAGTTAAACTGCAACAACAGGGGTTTTTAACTATTGATGAATTTGAGCAAGCGAAAGCCAAGTTATATCATTTTAAATAAGTTTTTATCTTGAAAGTGAGCTGAAAAAATCAAAGCTAATAATCAGAGTAAGTCATTGAGCCATTCGCTATAATACCAATCAAGCGCCTTGCTCTTAACAATTAACTCTCATTACTTATGTTGTACTGAAGTTGAACCATTAATTTAATTAGTATAACCATGCTTTCCAAGTTTCTCTTATTTTCCGCCCGTTTATCGACCACTAAAATACTGGCGAGCCTCATCATCATAATGATTCTCGCGACCGGTTTATATCAATGGCTGATACATACGCCCGCATTTTCGCCGCAGGTAAGCGCAGTATCGACCACAACAGAAAATGATTTCAGTTTAACTGACTGGACAATAAACTTAGTTGACAAACTAAACTGGCAACAAGGCGGCAGTTCTACGTTTTTCAATGCAGGGTTACTGTTTGTTTTTTTATCGTTGGCAACCAGTGTTGGTTTACCCAGACAAATTGCTGCATTAGTTGCGGGCATTAACTTAGGTGCTTTCATCGGCATCATTGTTGCCACTTTGGCCGCTACACTCGGTTGCTTCATCACTTTTAGTGTCGCTCGTTATTTGTTAAGCGACTGCATTACTGGTAAATATCCCAGTAAACTTGCTCAATTATCGGCGTTTCTTGGTGAGCAAACCTTTTTGAAAGCAATTGTGATTCGTATATTACCTTTAGGCAGTAATTTTATAACCAATATTATTGCAGGCGTTAGCAAGGTATCAATGCCCGCTTATGTTAGTGGCTCTTTTGTCGGCTTTATCCCGCAAATGGTTATATTCTCACTTGCCGGCAGCGGTATACGTTTAGGGGCACAAAATGAATTAATTGCTAGCGCAACATTATTTGTTATTGCCCTTATATTAACGACTTATCTCGTGAAAAAGCATAAAGCAAAAACTAAAAAAGATACTCTGACATGATTTAGTGCTTCAATTACTTAGCCTACAACAGAAGGCTGTGTTCAATTTTATGATGAATATCCGCTGCTTCAACTAGCGACTTTGCGGTTAACTTCTCCACACTGTAAACTTCAGTAGATACACCATATTTTTCGCGTACTTTTCGTAGTAACAAATCAAAGTCGCCATCTCCTGAGAGTAAAATCACAGTATCTACCTCGGCTGCAGCTTCCATAATATCGATAGTAATGCCGACATCCCAATCACCTTTAGCCGAACCGTCACTGCGTTGAATATAAGGCTTTAGCTTAACGTCAAAACCAATATGTTTAAGCGCTTTTTGGAATTTGTGCTGTTGATCATCACTACGTTGAATAGCATAAGCATTAGCGATAGTAATCTCGCCTTGTGCCATTAATTCTTGCCATAATAAGCGGTAGTTGAATTGTTTCGCATAGGTATCTCGGGTGGTGTAATAAATATTCTGTACATCGACAAACACGGCAATTTTTTTCAATATGAACTCCTGAAATTGAAGGCATTTATACCCAAGTAATTTGAAGATACAGGATTCAGCTGGAATTAAAAACGTATTTAGGCAAGGCTTTGATTTAAGAGAATGGTCATTCAGGAGAATATGCTCCTGCATTCTCTAATAAGCTGTATCCATGCAACGTCCTTGTCGAAATCAATAACGCGGTATAAAGAAGTGCACACTTAGAGAGGTATGAGCAACATTAGACCAAGAAAAATAAACACTTTCTGATACGGGTTGCTATTCTCCACAAACCAAGACAATTTTGACTAATGATGTTAAAATCCAATTTTTATAGCTGTTAATGACTAAACCGAGCGATACAACATGTTGGCCTTACGTTCTTTTTTCTACTTATTATTAAAATTTCCTCTTAAGTTACTGGTTCGTTGTAAAATTATCACGGACAGTCAAAATATTACAGATCAGCCAAACCAACCCATTTTTTACATTGTTCGTCATCAATCGGCATCCGACCTTTTAGCGTTGCAAAGTGCCTGTAAAAAACAAAATCTTCCGGATCCCCTTGGCAAAGTAACAATAAACGGCGAAAGCTTTAATCGCACTTTATGCTTGGCAAAATCAACACCTCTTTGCTCATGGCGTAAAAGCAGTAAGACAACGGCAACAGCACAAGGTTTAGCGTTATTAAATCAACATGTTATTGATGAAAATATCGATGCAAAATTAATTCCAGCCAATTTAATTTGGGGAAGAACACCGACTAAAGAACGAAAAAACCTCAATATAGGTACTTTGCTAGCCGATCAAGAATCACCTAATTGGTTACGAAAATTCTTCATCGTGCTATTTTTAGGTCGTGATACCTTAGTCCGATTTAGCGAAGCTTTTTCTTTACGTAATATCTCTGATAATCATGGTAGTGATGAAGCCGCTGCTCATAAGTTTTTGCGTGTAGCTCGCTTCCATTTCCATCGTCAAACCATTGCTGCTAAAGGCCCTAGGTTAATGCATCGTAAGCAAATGTTCACCGCGTTATTTGCTAACCCATCAGTCAAACGTATTATTAGCGATGAAGCAAAAAACAAAAAAGTTTCTGAAGCTGAGATTAAGAAAAAAGCGTTAGTCATGATGAATGAAATCGCTGGTGACTATAGTGTTTCATGGTTACGTTTTGGTGAAATCATTTTGCATTGGTTATGGAAACGCCTATACAGCGCTATTAAGGTAAGCAACGCCAAAGTATTGCGTAAATTGGCTCAAGATGGCCATGAAATTATTTATGTCCCTTGTCATCGCAGCCACATGGATTATTTATTACTTTCTTATGTCATTTTACAAGAAGGTCTAGTCATGCCAAGGATTGCCGCGGGTATTAACTTAAACTTCTGGCCTGCTGGTACCATTTTTAGAAAGGGTGGTGCATTTTTCATCCGCCGTAGTTTTGGTGGTAACCGTTTATATTCCACTATTTTCCGTGAATATTTAGGCCTTTTATTTGAACGTGGCTATGGTGTTAAATATTATACTGAAGGTGGCCGTAGCCGAACGGGTAGAGTACTATCACCTAAAACAGGCATGTTAGCCATGACCATTCAAAGCTTACTACGAGGTATTGATAGACCACTGACCTTAGTACCTGTCTATTTAGGTTATGAGCATGTTATGGAAGTAGGCACTTACCATAAAGAATTAAGTGGTAGCGAGAAAAAGGGTGAGTCGATGTTTGGTGTATTAAAAGCCATTAAGAGTTTACGCAACTATGGAAATGGTTATGTAAATTTTGGTGAACCAATGAACATTAACGAATTTTTAAATAAACAAGTGCCTGATTGGAAAGACTCTATCGACCCAATTGACCCGCAGAAACCTTCTTGGTTGACACCTACGGTCAATGTACTTGCTGACCAAGTAATGGAGAACATCAATAAGAGTGCTGCTTTAAATGGTGTTGCTTTAATTGCCTTGATCTTACATGCCAGCAAAAATAAAGCACTGTCAAAATTGGAATTAGAAACACAGCTTGATTTTTTCTTAAATATACAGCGCCAAGCCCCTTTTAGTGAACAACTTACTATTCCAGAAGAAACCGGTGCAGAGTTACTCACTCACGTTATTTCTCTTAATAAAGTAACGATTACTGAAGATAGTTTTGGCAGCTTGGTTTCACTCTCTGAAACTGCTAATACCGAGATGCGCTATTACCGTAATAATATTTTGCATACTTACGTAGTACCAGCCTTGGTTTGTCGTTTGCTTGATAAGCACAGCAAGATCAATCAAGACGAATTAGTCATAAAAGTACAGAACGTAACTGCGTTACTCAAAGAAGACTTATACCTTTATCAAGACAGCACGCACGTTGAACAGCAAACCTTGCGGGTTCTTACGGTACTAAAAGAGATGGAAATAGCTAAGCAAACTAAAGCTGGTTTTTGGTCACTTAGCGATGACGTTGGGCTACTTAGTCAAGTACATGCTATGGCTGAGTGCATCGATGAGAGTTTACAACGGCTCGCAATAATTACTTCACTTACAAGTCGTTTAGCACCGTTAAGTAAACGTGATTTAGAAACTAAGGTTGTGGCGATTGCTAAACGTTTATCGGTATTAAACAATATCAATGCACCTGAATTTATCGACAAACGTGCTCAATCTACCTTAATTGCCACTATTCGTGAGCAAGGCTATATTGACCTCGATGACGACGGTTTACTCATTGCTAGTTCAACCATGCCTGAGATCAAAGCAACGGTTATCAACTTGGTTGATATTGAAGTATTACAAAGTATTGCTCGTTAAACGCTTTATACCAAGTTGATTAAGTTATTTCCCACTCAGCGAGAGTTAAAAGGCTTAAAGGTAAGGCATTGATTGAAGAGAATAGTTATTCTATTGTCAAAATCAATAACGCAGCATGTGAGCCTTTACCTTTTATTAGGTACTCGCCCTTTGGGAGCTCATTAGCAAACTAATAACATCACAGAATTAATGAAATATAGAATAACTATGTTCAAGGAATTTTACTTGTTCTAAGCTCGCTAATGTAGCTCTGAGTAGGGAATAAATTTAATCAAATTGGTATTACTACATTTACTGCCCAAAAAGCACCACAGTGTATTGAACCAGTGGTGTTTTTTTTGGTCTATAATATTATTCATTATAATTATAAGAACTGAATAGACTGTGTTAAAAGGACCTTACACTGCCATTACTATATCGGTACTACTGCATTTATTACTCTTGCTTGCCTTAATCTACGGTGCGACACAACAACCTAAGATTATCAAACAAGATAAACCAAAGTTCACCTCAATCAAAAGTTTTTTATACTCGGCACCTAAAAAAACAGTTAGTGAGCCGGCTATTACACCAAAAAGTGTAGAGGAAAGAAAAACGCCACAAAAGGTTGAGCAAAAACAAGCCGCCCCTAAAAAAACTATCCGTACTGAACCATCAAAAACAGCCGTAAAAACACCTCCGAATACACCAGTAAATAAGCCAGTAACGAAGACACCTTCTACACAGGTTACGAATGCGGTTAAAAGTGAAACGGTGACAACTAAAAATAAGGTTTTAGGAGCAAGCAGGGGCAGTTTTTCTAGTTATGATCGTTTATCACGCTTAAGACAAAAACTAGATGACCAACAACGTGAACAAGCGTTTTCTGAACTCACTCAACCGCGATCTACTTCAGAGATGGATGGAGAGCCCTTTCCAGTGCCAAAAACTATAGTGCCACTCACGGTCGAACAGCGACAGAAACTTAATACTAGCAGCTCTCATGTTGGCTCTATTACCAAAAATGACAACGGCACTTGTACCATTTATCGTGAACAAGTATTAGGTAGCCCTGTGCATGCAACAACAGCATATTTTGCTTGTGGTGAAAGTAAGTTTGATAAAAGTTTTAGAGAGCATATGGAGAAGGTACAGGCTAAATTTAAAGTGCCAAATAAATAAATGTTTTATACCGACACAGTGTCGGTATAAATCATTATTGTATTACTGTAATAGTAAGTGTCTTACCTAAGTAATAATTAAGTGTTCCGGAAAAAACACCACTAAGAGCAACACGGCTATTTGCATTAAAATAAAGGGGATCACGCCTTTATATATCGTGGTAGTTTTAAGGTATTTCGGCGCCACGCCTTTGAGATAAAATAAACTAAAACCAAAGGGTGGTGTTAAAAACGACGTTTGTAAGTTCATAGAAATTAAAATAGCAAACCACACTAAATTAATATCTAACGCTATGGCAACAGGCAGTAAAATGGGTACCACTAAAAAAGCAATTTCAATGAAATCAATAAAGAAGCCTAGTATCAAAATAGCGAGCATAGCCAAGGCAATAAATGTCCACTTGCCACCAGGAAGCTCCATAAAAAACTCTTCAATTAGATACTCGCTGCCCGAATAACTAAACACCATAGAAAATGCTGTGGCGCCAATTAATACCGCAAAAACCATTGAGGTAACTTTTACTGTTTCTTTGGATATTTCATGCATTTTGCCGAATGAAAAGCTGCCATATAATATCGATAAGATAACTGCACCAACTGCACCAATGGCTGCAGATTCCGTTGGTGTGGCTATACCAGCAAAAATAGAACCTAGTACAGTTAAAATAAGTACTAAGGGCGGTACAATATCTTTAAGTGCCTGTACTAGTAGTTCACGTTTGTTTTCAGTGACAACTAACGGTGGTACAAATTCAGGCTTAAATTTGCCTAAAATTAAAATATAAATGACATAAGTAACAACCAGTAGCATTCCTGGCAGAATGGCCGCTCGGAATAAATCGCCAACGGGCACCCCCATAACATCGCCTAAAATAATTAAGATAATCGAAGGCGGAATAATTTGTCCTAAGGTACCAGACGCGCAAATAACACCCGTTGCCGTAGGTTGATGATAATTGTTTTTCAACATTACGGGTAAGGAAATAACCCCCATAGCAACAACGCTCGCCCCAACTACTCCTGTTGATGCCGCTAATAAAGCACCAACAATGATAGTAGAAATTGCAACGCCTCCGGCAATACCGCCAAAGAGTTTAGCCGCAGACTCCAGTAACCGCTCCGCTAGTCCTGTTTTTTGTAATACTATCCCCATAAAAATAAACATGGGCACAGCCATTAAAATAGTGTTTTCCATAATGCTCATAATGCGATAAGGCATAAACGCGAATAAGTCCGCCCCTAAAACAATAGCGCCAACAATGAGTGAAACACCTGCAAAGGTGAATGCGACCGAATAGCCAAGAAATAAACACACTAGAGCAATAGCAAAAAGTACAATACCTGTCATTATTGCTCCCCTGTTTCAGGTTGAGTAGGTGCTGTGAAAGTTTTTAACTGAGTCACCACCACATGGAAAATAGCTAGAATCAAAAATAGTGAAGAAAGAGGAATAACGCTTCGTACTATCCAACGATGTGGCAACCCACCAGGGTCCCCACTACCCTCGCCCATTTGATAGGCTTCAAAGGTATAGTCCCAGCTGTAATAAAGCGTAAGTATAGTGATAGGTAATGCTAAAACCAACGAGCCAAAAATATTGATTAAGGCTTGGTTTTTCGCTGTCATGGTCTCATAAAAAATATCGACTCGCACATGACCATCTTCTTTTAAGGTGTATGCAATACCAAACATAAACATAGCAGCGAATAGGTGCCATTCCAGCTCTTGCATACCAATACTGACATCATTAAAAAAGTAGCGCATGATCACGTCATAA
>OJBB01000509.1_pt1 | contig 13177 bp, 10 predicted proteins | sample 1590401 | NCBI WGS metagenome assembly OJBB01 (sample SAMN05416789, study PRJEB24817) | seawater metagenome | isolation source: Sea water | place: Canada:Atlantic | collected 2013-07 | reverse complement strand
GATCTACACAGAGTAGATCGTCGGCAGCGTCAGATGTGTATAAGAGACAGTGATACGGCTTTGCGCAGCGGGATCGATAGAAAACACACTGACCTGATTAGGCACTTGAGCAGCGAAGACGCCGATATCAATCAGAATAATTCCGAATACCAGCCCCCAAATACTAGCGCCAAACAACATCAATACCGCGAACCCAGCTATGGTCAGCCCTATCGCTATACTGATTAGCCGACTAGCACCTAGTTTAGTGACTAAACGACCTGACACTTTTGCCCCAACAATGCCAGACAAGCCAATAAACCCAAGCAAACCGGCTTGCTGAACAGAAAAACTCAGAGGCTCATCCATGACGTGAATAGCCACGGTGACCCACAACGCGTTAAACGCAGCAAACCATAAAGCGCCAGTGATTGAAGCCACCCTGAGCAACTTATGTTGTTTAAAAAGGGTCAACATTGAACGTAAAAGAGCAGGGTATGCTAGCTTAGCAGCAGGCTGATTTAGCGGTAAGCGGGCATTCAGCAACAAACCAATACAGGCGGCTATCACTGCGGCATAAATAAACACTGCTCGCCATTCATAATGCTGAGCGATAAACCCACTTATAGCTCTGGAGATTAATATACCTGCGGTCAAGCCAGTCATTAATGTACCCACTACGCGGCCCCTATCCGAGGGTATTGATAGTGAAGCCGCTAAAGGAATAATTTGCTGTGTGATATTGGCGCTAACGCCGATGCAAAATAATCCCAAGAGCAACGCGATATTGTATTCAATGAAGCCCACAAGAAGAGAGCCAACAACTAAGGTGCAAGACAACACTCTGACCACATTTTTACGTGGAAAAATGTCCCCGAGGGGGGATATAAATAGTAGCGCAGCTGCATAACCAAGCTGGGTAAACGAGCCCAGTAAACTGGATTCAAGGCCACTGAGTACAAAACTGTTTTTTATTTCAGGCAACAGGGGTTGTACGTAATACAAATTAGCCACTGTAGCGGCAATAGCGAAAGCAAAAAGGAATAACTGCCTTGTACTAAGAACAGATGGCTGAGCTATCGCTTGTTTGGTCTGTAGAGATTGCACGGGGCGAATTGATTGCATAGCGGCAAAATCCTTAATTTCATTGAGTTTGGAATAGCAAATAGAGTAGGGACTATTGATGCATAACAGAAATGTTATTTATTGATTAAATTGATACTATTTTGCTATAGGTTGGCGGTTTATAGGGTGAAACAAGTGGAAATAAAGGTTCTTAAAACATTCGTAGCAGTCGCAACTTATCGTAGCTTTTCTGGTGCTGCTCGAGCCCTGCATACCGTTCAACCAGCAGTAAGTCGGCAAATATCAGAGTTAGAGAATGAGTTAGGGGTAAAACTGTTCTGGCGAAACACACGAGAAGTAAAACTTACCTCTGCAGGAGAAGCGTTGCTCATCGAAAGTAATCGTTTAATCGCCCTGCAACAAAGCGCCATCGAAAAAGTTCGTAGAGTGGCCAAAGGTGAAACAGGCCAGCTTCGCATTGGCTATATCAGCTCAGCTTGTTCAAATTTTCTGCCTGATTTAGTCAGGCAATACAGTGTTGCGCATCCGAACGTACAGGTGTCTTTATTTGATTTAACGGTTCAAGGTCAGCAGCAAGCATTTGAAAATAATGACATTGATATCGCCTTAACACGTCCAATTTTGGATGACGTTGAGCCAATTGGGTTAAAAACAGAGTTAATTTACAACGACGAGCTAGTGTTGGTGCTTCCCCAAGACCACCACCTTGCTAATGTGCCAAGCATCGCATTAAACGTAATGCGTGATAGCCCGTTTATTATATTTAAGCGCGAAGAAGCAGTGGGTTTATATGAACAAACCTTAAGCGCGTTTCAAGCGGCAGGCGTGACACCATTGATTTCCAGCCAACCGCGTTCAATGCAAACATTATTAGTTGAGGTGGGTGCCGGTTTAGGGATAGGTATTGCACCACATTGTATAAAGCGCTTGGTCAGTAATACCTGTGCCTTTGTCAAAATCAATGATGTCAGTGTTTCAATTCCGTTGGTAGCTCAATATAAACACTCACCAATGAGCCCAACAGTGTCAAGTTTTGTCACCTTGTTAGCTGAGCATAACGCTGAAATACAAGCCCGAATGTCAGTGGCTTGAATGTAAGTTTGTATCCATATTTTGTGTGTTTGTGCACTGCCATTACGTTAAGAACGCTATAAACTTATTTAAAACGTTCATTCGAGAATAAGTTCATGAAGCGAGTGCATTTTAATTCTATAAGTGAGTACTACCAGTACGCGGGAAAGCCTGCGCCAGAGCATCCGCTGTTTTCGATTACTGAAACAAAAACCCATGCCACCAATGATGCAAGCTGCCAACAGCAATCTAGTGCCATCAGCAGTGATTTGTATTTAATTTCACTTAAAAAAGTAACCTCAGGTGAAATATTTTATGGCAAAACCAAATACGACTGCAGTAGTGGAACAATGTTGTTCATGGCACCTAATCAAGTCTTTAGCGCCCAAGGCGTGACTATTGAGTCGACAGGTAAAACTCTCTTAATTCATCCTGATTTCATACGCGGGCACAAGATTTTCGAACGCATCAAATCTTATTCATTTTTCGGCTATGCGGTGAATGAAGCACTACATTTATCCCCCAGTGAAGAGCTGGTGCTAGAGCAGATTGTTAATACCATCCACAATGAATATCAGCAGCGATACGACGACTTTAGCCGAGAAATTATTCTCGCTCAGTTATCAGCATTACTGCACTATGCTGAGCGCTTTTATCGTCGCCAGTTCCTATTAAGAAGCGAATCTCACTCATCAACCTTCCAACGATTCGCAAGCGCCTTAGATATCCTGGGTAGCGACCCAAATCACACTCATATGCCGACGATTACGGAGATAGCGCAAAGTATGCAAATGAGCCAACGCTATCTTAGTGACGCCCTAAAAGTAGAAACCGGTAAAACAGCCAAAGAATGCATGCAACTTAGATTGATCGAGCGTTCAAAAGATTTGTTGATAGGTACCGACCAGAGCATAGCTACGATCGCCTATTCGTTGGGGTTTGAGTACCCACAATATTTCGCGCGGCTGTTTAAAAAGAAAGTCGGCCAAACTCCATCACAATACCGTGCAGCACAACTTCAACATTAGTAGCAACAAAACACGGTTATCATTCCCACCTTAGTTTTAAGGAAATTATCATGCAAAAAGTCATATTAGTTACCGGCACATCTACCGGCTTAGGTATCGACATAGCCATACAGCTGGCCGCTCAAGGTCATAAAATATTTGCCACTATGCGCAACACTGATAAGAAAACCGCTCTGCTTGAAGCAGCTGAAAAAGCGCAAGTGAGCTTATCGATTAAACAACTCGACGTGCAAAACACAGACAGTGTTCAGCGCTGTGTCGAGCAGATTATCGAACAAGAAGGACGGATAGACGTGCTGATCAATAACGCCGGGGCAGGGTTTGTAAGAACAACAGAACAAGCCACAGAAGAAGAAATTGAATGGGTGATGGATGTGAACTTCAAAGGCGTTGTGCGCTGCATCAAAGCTGTGTTACCACACATGCGTCAAGCGCGCAGCGGGCACGTGATTAATATATCTTCTGTTGGTGGCTTAATAGGCCAACCATTCAATGAATTTTACTGTGCTGCTAAATTTGCTGTGGAAGGTTATGTTGAGTCCGTTTCTACCTATATCACTGCTAATTTCGGCATTAACTTTACTAATGTGGAGCCTGGCGGTATTCGCTCTGAATTTGCTAATAATGCATTGGCTCAATTCCAAGGTGGCGGTGGCATGAAGGAGGATGAATATCGTCCTATTCTAGAAAAATACATCGCTGGGGCGGGCAGCCGCACTGAAGGGGTTTATCAAACCTCCGCTGAGGTTGCCAAGGTCGTTACAGACTGTGTTAACCAACCGCATCCCCCGATAAGAGTGCGTACTTCCCCTTGGGCTGAACAGTTTTGCTTGTTGAAGACCGAGCGTGACCCGAGCGGTTTAAAGCAACAACAGCAAGTGTTAAAAACTATGCTGTAACCTGTACAGCTTGCTGTGTTCTCACGAGTAAGAGGGAAAGCTCACAAAGGAGTGACGGCCACTTTCCCCTAACTCCTTTTTTTGCAGTGCTCCCGTTCATGCTGCATTAGGCCACGGCGACTTGGATCACACTTGCTCAAGTTAAACTTTAGCAATATGCACTACCAGCCAGCTCATATATTTCAATAGGGTTTTGTGTTTCATGTGAAACAGCCAAAATATAAGGAGTGACAATGGCTGGCCGGCATAAGCGACACATACAAGGGTGAAATCATCATTAAATCCTAGCTTGGCGTTTTCTTATCAGTACTTTTAACAACCTATCTGCATATATAATCAGCATTTTCACTAACACTGCGGTTCTATTCTCCCCTGAAGTAACCTAGTATGCCGGCCTCGCGGTATAACCTGCGGGCTCCCTAGCCAACTGTATTGTTGTTGCAGGGGTTATATGAGCTTATCAACTGTCAAAAAATTTAACAGAAACTGTAAAAAAGCTCGTCATATTATTTTAATGCTTTGATTTTTATAATTTTTTATTTTCTGGCTTGCTATATGCTTTTATTAATTTAGAGATGTAGTACTGAGTATATTCCAACTTTGTATACGAATTTAGGGCGGGTTTGCTAAACGGTATACATGATTTAATTGATAAATAACTAACTGGTTTAGATGCACAGATGTCTTGTTTAACACGAAAATTACAGCAACAACTTACGCGTTATATTCAGCGTAATAGCAACGCACTGACCGCTAACAATGCAGAGCAGATTCGCGATGTTTTAGTCAGCAAAGGGGTGTGCCCTTCAGATGTTACTACCGATCAGGTAAAGGTAATACTGCAGGATGTGCGTAGCAGCTAAATAGCGATGGACTCATTGAAGTAACGATTGAAATCTAGCTTGAACTCACTAGCGAGAACGGCTTTTTCGACACGGTATTGGGAATGCAGCAAGTCAATCTCCACAGGTTGAAGGTAATGCGCACTGCGAACAGAGTAAAATACCTTTACCAATGGCTTTAATGGGTGGTTCTCGTTTTGCTTAATCACTACGGCAATTTTCTCGCTGGACAGTTTAACCAGACTACCGACTGGATAAACACCAATGCACTTGATAAATTGCTCCACTAAGTCCTGATCGTACTTGATTGGCGCTTCTGCATGTAAAATTTTGAGTGCTTTTTGTGATGGCATACCAGCCTTGTAACAGCGATCTGCAGTGATTGCGTCATAGGTATCGACTATCGCAATCATACGTCCAAAATGGCTAATTTCATCGCCGCGCGCACCATCTGGGTAACCGTACCCATCGAGTCGCTCATGATGCTGAGAAATTGTATTGATCATGCGCTGCGGTATGCCCATATCTTCTAAAATCCGCACGCCGTAATATACATGATCACGCATTACCACCATTTCTTGGTCGGTTAAACGGCCAGGCTTATGCAGGATCTCATCGGGCACTTTAATCTTACCAATGTCATGCAGAAATCCAGAAAGCGCCAACTCCTGCACGTCACTCTCAGACATGCCTAAATAGGTTGCAAAATTAGCCAGTAAAATAGCCACGTTCAGCGAATGCTCCAGTAAGTAACTGTCTTTCTCGCGAATTTTAGTCATGCACAGCAAGGCATTCGGGTTACGATCAATTGACGAGACTAAATTAGTGGTGAATTCTTTTGGTATGGCAATATCAATAGGTAAGCCTTTACCCACTGACTGCAACATTCTTCGTTGCAGCACTTTGCCTTTTTCGTGCAATTTCGCCGCTTTGCCTATTTCATCAGCAAAAGAAACGTCAACCTCTTGAGGTTCTTGTTCTTCTACTGGGCTAGGCTCTTCTTCCTTCTCGATTTGCTTACTCAAATCTATTACCAAAGCAACAATACCTTGCTTTTTCATAGTCGTAATAGCGGCGTTAGTGGTTACTCTCCCTCTGCTTTTAATCTTTAGGTTGCCGTTTTGCTCAGCAATTGAATCGACATACATGCCGACTTTCAATTCGTCTACCGGGATAGTTTTCAACACTAAAAATATATTCCAATCAGTGAAACACGAGGGATGTGAGAAAAATAAACGATTTTGCAAATTAGCGCAAACCTAACCGAACGCCACACATTGCTCATCAAGCCTTTAAAAACCGCTTTCTTTTTTATTTTCGCCCTAAATTTCCAGCGCTTTTAGTAATTACGTCACCCTTAAAATGACGAAATTCGCTCAAAAATAACGTTTCACGAAAAAAAACAAATTAATAACAATTTTTGTTAATAACAAGTTAATTATAGCCGATTGACATATAGTTAATGTGACTTTAACGTAATGTTGCGTTTACATCTTGTTGTTGGTTCAAGTTACCCGAGACACCAAGGTCAGCGCCTCTTTTGATGATTACAAATCAGGATCACAAGGTACACGTTATGAACACACACAAAAAGTTTAACAAGTCGGTGTTAGCAAGCAGTGTTTCACTGCTACTTAGCAGCGCCGCTATTACCCCCGTAATAGCACAAGAACAAACAGCGCAAGAAGATGTAGAAGTCATACAAGTCTCAGGTATTCGCGGCAGCTTACTGCGCGCAATGGACATTAAACGCGACTCCACCGGCATAGTGGATGCCATTTCAGCAGAAGATATGGGGAAGTTCCCCGATACAAACTTAGCTGAATCATTACAGCGTATTACCGGTGTATCGATTGATCGTGCCAGTGGTGAGGGCTCGCAGGTTACTGTACGTGGCTTTGGCGCAGCCAATAACTTAATTACCCTGAACGGTCGCCAGTTGCCGACCACAACCGGCAGCAGAACATTCGACTTCGCAAACTTAGCCTCTGAAAGTGTATCAGGCGTTGAAGTTTATAAAACCGCTGATGCCAGCGTTACCTCAGGTGGTATAGGCGCAACAATCAACTTATCTACCCACAGACCATTTCAGTCTCCTGGAACAAAGGCGACTTTTGGGGCTAAATTAGTGGACGATAAGTCTACAGACAAAGGTGATGTCACGCCCGAGATCAGCGGTTTATATTCACAAACCTTTGCTGACGAAACCTTCGGTATTTCAATATCTGGTAGTTATCAAGAACGCGAAAGCGGCATGCAGCAGTTTTTAGCAGACCAAGGTTATCGCGCAAGTGACTATACGAATACAGGCTGGGGCGGTGTACCCGCTGGTGAAGAGGGCGGTATCAATCGGCCTACATCAGGTATTTATTCTAATCCACAGCAACCTAGGTATGTATTTGAAGAGCGCCAGCGCGAACGAACCAATGGACAGCTGGTTCTGCAATTTAGACCAACAGATAACCTGACTGCCACCCTAGATTACACCTTAATCCGCAACAATATAGAAGAGCAACATACTGATGCTTCTGTGTGGTTTACCTATTCAGGGGATCGCAGCGAGTCGGTATGGGCCGGTGAACCTAACGCAGTGCCATTAATTTACTCAGAGATATACCAAATCAACAGTGACGCTGATTTGCAGGATACCTCTTTAACCGTAGGGGCTTGGGGGCGCGAAGAGAGCATTGATTCTATTGGCCTGAATTTAGACTGGCAGGTCAATGACGATTTACAGTTTGCCCTAGATCACCATAGTTCTGAAGCCGAAATGAAGGCGTCGGACCCGCGCCATGGTACGCGCAACAACTTACAATTACCTTCTTATACGCGAACACGCACCGGCTTAGACTTAACGGGTGATTTACCCGGTATTGCCACAGGTAATATTGAGAACTTTAATCCTAACACCATGCGCTTGTCGGGCAGTTGGTTTGCTAACGATTTTTACACCTCTGAAATTGACCAGACCCAAGTCACCGGTAAATATCACTACAACGATGAAGCCAGTATCGATTTTGGTGTTTCAATAAATACCGTTAATAACCGCTACCGGCATACTCAAGTACAAAGAGCGGACTGGGCCGGTGTAGGGGTTGAAGGTGATTTTGCCGATGTTAACTGGACAGAAGACACCATTCTAGACAAGTTCGACGCCGATGCAGGTAACTTCGAAGGTACCCCCACTCAGGGCGACTATGATCTGTTTAACCGTATCTGGTTCGCTGATTTTGATGAGATAGTGAGGGCTGCTGAATTTGCCGACCCAGTTGCAAATGTAGATACGGTTTGGGGTGATTGTTTAGCACCTGAGGGCGCATCTGCGGGGCCAAATGGAGAGGGACACTTTTGTGCTTCAACCGACTGGGACGCTGATACTAACCGTTTCACCGAAGAAGAAACGACCGCCGCATTCGTGCAGTTACACTACGAAGGTGAGTTAGGTGATATGCCATACGATGCTCACTTGGGCATGCGTTATGAAAGAACCGATGTTACCTCAACCGCATCCGCTCCAGGCTATAGCCGTGTTGAATGGTCAGAAGATACGTCAACCGCTGTCACCGGTGTTACTGGGGTAGAGACGTTAAGCCAAGAGGCTGATTATTCTCAATTTTTACCGAGTTTCAACTTTAATATTTCCGTAACAGATGACGTCATTTTACGCGCAGCTGTGGGGAAAACTATCTCACGAGCTGGCTATGGTGAATTACAGGGCGGCACAACTATCAATACATCAGGTAGCTTGAGTGGCTATTCGGGAAATTCAGGTAACCCAGGCTTGCGTCCATTAGAATCTGTGAATTATGACCTTTCTGCCGAGTGGTATTACGATGAAGGGAGTTACGTCTCTCTTGGCTATTTCAGGAAAGACGTCACTAATTGGATAACCACAGGCACAGTTGATTCAACCATATTTAATCTTGCTAACCCACTGGATGGAGAGAAGTTTGATGCTGCCGTCGCCGCATTAGGCGCAGGTGCGAGTAACCAAGAACTTCGAGCTTACATCTTCGAAAACTTCGCAGATGATCCGAATGTTACCCCTAACTTCGATGAGAATGGGCAATTAGATGGCGGCACAATACTAGGCGACCCAGCGACAGATAACCTCGTTAACTTCAGAATTAACGTACCTGTCAATGGCGACACTGAGCACACAATAGATGGGATAGAGTTTAACGTTCAACATCTGTTTGGTGAGTCTGGTTTTGGGGGTATTGCCAACTACACCATGGTGGACTCAGGTTTAGAATACGATAAGTCTTCACTGAGTGATACCGAAGCACTCGTCGGTTTAAGTGACACAGCTAACTTAGTCTTGTTCTACGACAAAGATGGTTTACAGGCTCGAGTAGCTTACAACTGGCGTGATGAGTATTTAAATGAGCGCCGGGTAAACGGTGATTTAACCGCGCCTATTTTTACCGACGCTTATTATCAAATTGACTTTAACATCAGTTATGAGGTTAAGCAGCTTGAAGGACTGACCGTTTTCGTTGAAGGTATTAACATTACTGACGAATATACAAATGAATTTGGTCGTGATAACCGTTTAATCTATAAGTTAACTCAAACAGGTGCGCGTTATAACGTAGGAGCGAGGTATACGTTTTAACGCCACACTCTGTTTATAAAAATAAAAAGGTAGCCACAGACTTATGCTTAACATAAGTCCTGTGGCTTTTGTGCAGTGTCACTAACGAGTACTAGTTGAGTACAGATAAGAACAACTAGTGATATGCATAACAATAACGAATGGGACGTTTATGGCAAACCATGTATTACTGAACAGTGTTGAGCATAGTGATCTGCGTGTTATTACTCAGCGCGGTGATAAATACGGAGACGACTTATGGTTTTCTCCAACTTTTGTAGATGAGATACGCAGCGTGCAAGCGCATTACCCAATTGTATTTCACAAAGACCAAACCACAGCTCAATTTACACCTGTGGCCCTTTTTGGCTTCGAACAGCAAGAAAATCTATTTCTGCAGGCAAACGAATGGAACGCCTCGTATATTCCACTTTCTGTGCAACGCATGCCTTTTTTCATTGGCAGACAAGCAGTAACAACAGATGGCATGACCGAGCAACAACGCGTGATTACCTTGGATATTGACTCGCCGAAAGTGAGTAAAACACAAGGTATTGAGTTGTTCTTGGAATACGGCGGTAACAGCCAATATTTAGAAAATATCGCGGCGATCCTCGAGACACTGCATCATGGCCTACAGGCTAACGACGCTTTTATAAACACCTTAGTAGCACTTAATCTACTCGAGTCAATGACTCTTGATATCACTTTGAATAACGGCAGCAAACATCAGTTGATTGGTTTTTACACCATAAACGAAGACGTTCTAAATAACCTTACACCTGACAATATAGTGCAGCTCCATAACGCTGGTTACCTGCAAGCTGTTTATCTTATACTCGCCTCACAGGTTCATTTTAACGATCTGGTAGCGCTAAAAAATAAGCGAGTCGCGCCAGAGGAATAACCTGTGAACACTGACGTGCCCTTATCGAACGCGAAACAGACTGCTCAAGAGGTAAAATACCTCGAGGGTATTAGCCCTAAAAATATCCCTTCGGTGTTGCTCAACAGCCATGAACCCATTGTTCTCAGAGGATATTGTAACCACTGGCCGTTAGTAAAAGCGGCTAAACAGTCTGATGAGGCTGCCAAGCAATATCTGCTGCAGTTCGATGAAGGAGCAAATTTTCATACACATTATTTGCCAAGTGCTGCGCAAGGGCGGGTGTTTTACAACCAGGATATGACAGGTTTTAATTTTGCATCCAAGCAGCAAAAACTGCCTAAGTTACTAGATGATATTCTGCAAACTGCCCAGAGCAAAACGGGTGAATGCGTGTATGTCAGTGCCACCAGCCTTGCCCAAAGTTTACCAAGCTTACTCAAGCAAATTGAAACACTGCCCGATATTACCTCACCGTTGGTCAATATTTGGCTGGGTAATGCTAGTCGTATAGCAGCACACTATGATTTTGCGCAAAATTTTGCCTGTTGTGTGGTCGGCAAACGACGTTTCACTTTATTTCCCCCTGAGCAGTTAAAGAACCTCTATGTGGGCCCTCTAGACAAAGCGCCTGGCGGGCAAGAAATTAGTACGGTCGACGTTGCCAATCCTGATCTTGCCGAGCATCCAAAGTTTTCTGAGGCGCTAGAAGCAGCGCAAGTTGCAGAGCTAGAACCAGGAGATGCTCTCATTCTGCCCAGTATGTGGTGGCACCATGTACAAGGATTAAGTGCTTTCAACGTGCTTATCACCCACTGGTGGCGTGATAGCCCTGCTCAGATGGGGCGTCCAATGAATGCCTTGTTACTGGCAATGATGAGTGTACGAGACTTACCAACACACCAGCGAGATGCTTGGAAAAACCTATTTGATCATTACGTGTTTGCACATCAGCCAGAAAATTTCTCACATATACCGGAAGCGGCCAAAAGTATACTGGCAAGCCCTATGGACGACATCAGCCTAAGAAAGCTGCGTGCAGAACTGCAAAACAAACTCAGACGATAACGAACGACAAAAGAACGAAGTATTTATCTTATGCAAAAAGATTCAATCAAACATATTGTTATCGCTGGTGGCGGAACCGCTGGCTGGATGACCGCGGCGGCCCTTGGTAAGCTATTTGGCGCGAACATCAAAGTGACACTCATAGAATCTGACGCGATCCCAACGGTAGGCGTTGGGGAAGCAACTATCCCCACACTGCACCTGTTTCACGACCTACTAAAAATCAAAGAGTCCGAGTTTATGGCTGCCACCAATGCCACATTCAAACTGGGCATAAAGTTCGAGGATTGGTATCAACGAAATCAGTCGTATATACACTCGTTTGGCCGTTTTGACCATGGATGCTGGGCGGCTGGCTTTCAGCATTTTTGGCTGCGAGGAAGACAGTTAGATATTGCTTCTGAGATAGGAGACTACTGCCCCGAGCATCTTGCTTGCAGAATGGGTAAGTTCGCCACGGCACCAAAACAAGAGCGCAATCACGCCTTTCACTTAGATGCAGGGTTATACGCCAAGTTTTTACGCGATTTTGCCGAGCAATATGGGGTCAGACGCATTGAAGGTAAAATTGATAACGTAAACCTTAATCATAACAACGGCTTTATTCAATCACTCAGTTTAGAAAGTGGACAACGTGTTGAAGGGCAATTATTTATTGATTGCACTGGGTTTCGTGGTTTATTGATTGAGCAAGCTTTGCACACTGGCTATGAAGACTGGAGTCATTGGTTACCTTGCGACAGTGCTGTCGCAGTACAAACTGAATTGAACGAGTCAAATGTGCCCTACACTCGGTCAATTGCCCATGATGCAGGCTGGCAATGGCAAATTCCGCTGCAAACCCGTGTGGGTAATGGCTTGGTTTTCTGCAGTAAATACATCAGCGATGATGAAGCAAAAACCCAGTTACTGGATAACATTCGGGGTAAGACCTTAAACACCCCTCGTGTACTGAAATTTAAAACAGGCGTGAGACGCAAACTTTGGAATAAAAACTGCGTCGCCATTGGGTTGGCTGGTGGCTTTATAGAGCCACTTGAGTCCACCAGCATTCACTTAATTCAACAAAGCATAATCCGTTTGATGCAGTCGTTACCGTCTGCTCATATGGAATCTCCAATCATCGATAAATTTAACGCTACCATGCGCAATGAGATAGATAATATTCGCGATTTTATTATCTTGCATTACCATGCCACCGCCCGCAAAGACTCGGCGTTTTGGCGCTACTGCAAAGACATGCCTATTCCAACTTCGTTACATGAGCGCATGGAGCAATTTGCCCACAGTGCTCACGTACACCAAGGCAACGGGGAGTTATTCGGCGAAGCATCGTGGTTACAAGTGATGCTCGGGCAGGGCATAACGCCGAAGGCGTATCACCCAATTGTCGATTTAATGCCAGTGCAGGAATTAGCCAGTTTTTTGGATAACGTAAAGCAACAAACGGCACGCCGAGTCAGTAGCTTACCGAACCATTTAGCGTTTATTCGTTACTATTGTAAACGTGCCGCAGTTTAATCGTGGCATACATTTTAGTGGTGCAAAGCAAATGACTGATTAATGCTCACTTGTGATATTAGTGACGACGCGACTCAGATAGCCGTACTGCAAGTATATTAAGAAGTTCAACGTAGTAAACACTCACTTTCTTGGAGGAGCACTAAATATTCTGTCTCTTATACACATCTGACGCTGCCGACGATCTACTCTGTGTAGAT
>OJBB01000502.1_pt1 | contig 13297 bp, 11 predicted proteins | sample 1590401 | NCBI WGS metagenome assembly OJBB01 (sample SAMN05416789, study PRJEB24817) | seawater metagenome | isolation source: Sea water | place: Canada:Atlantic | collected 2013-07 | reverse complement strand
AAGAGCTTATTAATATTGCTATGGGACAAGCAAGTGATCAACTTGCCCGTTATCTAGATACTTTTGTTTATTTGAAGGTCCCGAGTATTGAGAGTGTAGAAGCTAAAGATTTGATGAAAACCTTGAGTCAACAGAAAAATACCGTGGCCGTTGTAAGCCAAGGTTTTTTTGGTTATGAAGGTATTCGAGGTGAGGCTTTATTGGTTTACAAAGAAGAGAACTCTGGTCGAATTGCTGATTTATTGGGATATGAACCAGATGAATTATCACAAGATGAGCAATTAATTGATATTAGTTCCATCTTAACGACAACTTTTTTAAATGTATTTGCTCAGCAAATTAATAATCAATTGTCTTATAACGCGCCCAAATTACTGCCGAATGTACAGGAAATTTTATCTGAGCATTTACAACAAATGCCATTTACTTGGGATTTAGCATTAAAAGTAAATATTAATTATCAAGTGACAGATTATTCTTTTAATTGCAATATGATCTTATTGATCCCTGAAACAGCGATAACGAATATAAAACATGTGCTTGACCGTATTTTGGAAGAATTTTAATGTCTGATATTAAATCACACACTACGCCAACAGCTTCGGATGTACCGGTTGTAAATGAGCTGGCTCTTAAACAAATTAATAGCCAAATTGCTAACCAATTAAATACCGGTGTTTTGGTAATCGATGCTGATTTTAATATTGTTATTTGGAATCGTTTTTTACAGGTCCATACCGATAAAGTACCAGGTAGTATTATTGGGCAATCTATTTTTAGTGCATTTCCAGAGCTGCCACAACGTTGGTTATCTCGCAAGCTTAGTTCTGTTTTACAATTAAATACGCCGAGCTTTTGTTCCTGGCAACAAAGACATCACTTATTCGAATTACCTCACACTAGGCCGATCACGACAGATAGTGAGTTTATGGCGCAAAACTGCACCTTTCTACCTATAGAAACTGATGTTAACGGCAAACATATTTGTATCTTAATTGAAGATGTTACCGATGCTTGTCATTATCAAATGCAATTACAAAAGACCTTAGCTGAAATAGCGCAAATAAGTCGTATAGATGGTTTAACTCAAGTTTATAATCGAAGGCATTGGCAAGACTCCCTAGAACAAGAATACGCAAAAGCACGACGACATGATAAAAAGTTATCCTTGATAATGCTTGATTTAGACCATTTTAAATTGCTCAACGATAATTATGGCCATCAAGGTGGCGATATGGTGTTAATTGAGGTCAGTGCTTTAATAAGTACCTTATTAAGAGTTGAAGATACCTTTGGGCGTTATGGTGGAGAAGAGTTCGCTATTATTTTACCTGAGACAGATTCTGCAGGAGCAATAGAACTTGCACAGCGTATTTGTCGAATAATAGCCACAACACCTTTCACTTATAATGATCAGGTGATAAAGGTAACAGTCAGTTTAGGCGTTGCACAACTTAGTCGCAAAGAGTCTAATTATGAAGAACTGATTACCCAAGCAGACAGTGCTTTATATCAAGCAAAATCTCAGGGACGGAATCAAGTATGTAATGCTGCGGAACTTGTTTCTTGAATTAGAAGTAGAATGACTATGTGTCTGTGCTAATACGTTAATGCCTATTATTAAATTATATGCATAAATTATAACTTTTTATTTAATATTTTTTATCATTATAGATTGACAGTTACTGCAACTTAAGGCACTTTAGGGTTATGAAAATAAACACCAGCCACATTACTATTATTACAACCACTACCACCCTAATTAGGATGGCGGTCGCTGGCTAACGTGTATAAATGAAAATTTTATCGAAGCCCGTGACCTGAAAAGGTTACGGGCTTTTTTACGTTTACAATGAAGAGTATTAACTCTAATAGCTTAAACAGCTCAATAAGCAAAGAGTATCTTTATTCACTATTTCTTTATAAAGGAAGAAAACATGCGTGTACTTAAATTTGGTGGCTCTTCACTAGCTTCAGCAGAGCGTTTTCGTCAAGTTGCCGATATTATCCATGATAAAAGCAAATCATCAAAACTTGCCGTTGTTGTATCGGCCCCACAAGGGGTTACCAACCACTTAGTTGCTATGACTGAAAATATTAGCGATGAAGAAAAAGTAGTGGCAGATTTAGGTCACTTCAAACGTGCAATTACTACTATTATTGATGATTTATCGGCAAGTATAAGCAACTTTAACAATCAACATTGTGAGCAAGCGTTAGCGAATTATGAACATCAAATTTCACGCTATATGCAAGGTGCAATGTTACTAACCTATTGCCCAGATCATATCCGTGCCCGTATTATCAGTACTGGTGAACGTTTAAGTGTGGCAATACTTGATGCCGTGTTACAAGCTTATAGCGTACAAGTATCACTGTTAGCACCAGAAAAGTTTTTGTATACCAACAAGTCATCTTTAAATGCAGTAGCAGATTTAGTGTTGTCGAAAGAAAAATTTGAGCATGAATACACTGAATTAAATCAAGTATCGTTAATGCCAGGCTTTATTGGGGTAAATGCGGACAACAATGATGGTACGCCAGAAGTAACTACATTAGGGCGTAATGGCTCTGATTATTCGGCAGCGGTATTAGCTGTTTGTGCTGTCGCTGAGTGTTGTGAGATTTGGACGGATGTAGATGGAGTCTATAACGCAGATCCGCGCTACATTAAAGAAGCTAAATTACTTGATTATTTATCGTATCAAGAAGCAATGGAACTCTCTTATTTTGGTGCCAGTGTATTACATCCAAAAACAATCGGACCAATTGCTCAGTACCATATCCCTTGTTTAATTAAGAATACCAGTAACCCAAGTGCACCAGGTACCTTAATTTCCAATGAGAATGACCAACAAAAACGCGTTAAAGCAATTTCTAACCTTGATGACCTAACCATGGTAAACGTGTCAGGACCTGGCATGAAAGGCATGGTAGGCATGGCGAGCCGTGTATTCGCAACTATGAGTAGAGAAAATATTTCTTTGGTACTTATTAGTCAATCATCTAGTGAGTATTGCATTAGCTTTTGTATTTATTCAAGTGACTCCGCGCGTGCTAAACAAAGTTTACACGAAGAGTTTGAATTAGAGCTGTTAAATGGCCTACTTGAACCGTTAGCGCTAAAAGGCGAACTATCCATTGTGTCACTTGTTGGTGATGGTATGCACCATCAACGAGGCGTGGCAGCTAAATTCTTTAGTTCATTAGCACAAGCACGAGTTAATGTGGTTGCTATTGCTCAAGATTCATCGGAGCGCAGTATCTCAGTTGTTGTGGAACAACGAAAATGTATGGATGCGATGAAAGTAAGTCACCAGAACTTCTTTTCTCATAAACCAACGATTGATGTTTTCTTAGTCGGCTGTGGTGTTGTTGGCAGTGAGCTAATAGCGCAAATATCTCGTCAACAAGCGAGTTTGAAAAAGCAAAACATTGTCTTGAAAGTTTACGGTATTGCTAACTCGAAAGGCATGGTATTTGATAAAGAAGGTATCGACTTAAATAACTGGCAAGATGCTATGGCGAATGCAAGTGAAGCGCTAGCAGTTAATGTAGATAATCTTAAAGGTTTTGTTCGTGATAACCATCTAATCAACCCTGTTTTTGTTGACTCAACGTCAAATGAAACATTAGCAATGAGTTATGTAGATTACCTTGCTGAAGGTTTTCATATTGTTACGCCAAATAAAAAAGCAAATACTGACTCTTGGGAATATTATCAAGAGTTACGTAGTACTGCACAAAAAACCAATCGTCGTTTCTTATATGAAACAACGGTCGGTGCTGGTTTACCTGTTATTGATACCCTACAAAGCTTAATTAAAGCGGGCGATGAGTTACAGCGTTTCGAAGGTGTCTTGTCGGGTTCGTTATCTTATATGTTTGGTAAATTAGAAGAGGGTATGTCGTTATCAGAGGCGACTGCAATTGCTAAAGAAAATGGTTTCACTGAACCAGACCCTCGTGATGACTTAAGTGGTATGGACGTTGCGCGTAAATTATTAATTATGGCTCGTGAAGCTGGCATGCAGTTAGAGTTATCAGATATCAATATTGAGTCAGTATTACCCGACGATTTTGATGCCAGCGGTGATGTTAGTCAGTTTATGAGTAACTTAACTAAGCTTGATGGTGACTTTGCAGAGCGCGTAGCGAGTGCAAAATTAGAAGGTAAAGTACTTCGTTATATTGGTAATATTGTTGATGGTAATTGCCAAGTTTCTATAGAGTCTGTAGGAATTAACCACCCGTTATATAGCATTAAAGATGGCGAAAACGCCTTGGCTATTCATAGTCGTTATTACCAACCTTTACCGTTTGTTTTACGCGGTTACGGTGCGGGCGCAGCGGTTACAGCTGCAGGTGTTTTTGGTGATTTATTAAGAACCTTAGCATGGGAGCAACAGCACTAATGTCAGTTAGTAATCCCAATGTTAATAAAAGTGTTTCGGTATTTGCACCGGCCTCTATAGGTAATGTTAGTGTAGGCTTTGATGTTTTAGGGCTGGCAGTAAAGCCGGTAGATGGTACATTATTAGGCGATGTGGTCACTGTAAATGCAACAACCAGCAATGACAATAGCCTAACGGTTATCGGTAACTTTGCTGATAAGTTACCAAGTAATAAGGAAGACAATATTGTTTGGTCTTGTCTATTATTGTTTAATGAGCAATTAATCAGTGTGAAACAAACACCTGTTTTTGTTGCCATTACTTTAGATAAAAAAATGCCTGTTGGCAGCGGTTTAGGATCAAGTGCCTGTTCTGTTGTCGCAGCACTAGCCTCCTTGAATGCGTTTTATGCTAAATACCATAATTTTAGCTTTTCTGAAAATGTCGTATTAAAAATGACAGGCCAAATGGAAGCACAAATTAGTGGCAGCTTACATTATGATAATGTTGCGCCATGTTATTTAGGTGGTTTGCAATTAATGGTTCCGGATGAAAATGTGATCTCGCGCATTTTACCTAGTTTCGATGATTGCTATTATGTAATGGCGTATCCTGGTATCGAGGTATCAACTAAAGCAGCCAGAGAGGTTCTACCTACAACTTATAGTCGCAGCGACGTTATCAGCTATGGTCAAAACTTAGCGACATTTGTTGATGCATGTCATCGCCAAGATAAAAGCCAAGCATTCTCAGTACTAACCGATGTGATTGCAGAACCATATCGCACAGATTTGTTACCAAAATATAAAGCCTCTCGAGATTATTTAAGCTCGCAAGGCGCGTTAGCCGTTGGAATTTCAGGCTCAGGGCCGACACTATTTTGTGTTTGTGATAGCGAAAAGCAAGCAGAGCAATTTGCCTTATGGTTACAAGAGAACTATTTACAAACAGCATTAGGCTTTGTCCATGTGTGTAAAGTCGATGATGTTGGCGCAACAGAAATTTAATAGCAATGTGCTTTGAAGGTATATAAGCATGATAGCTAACCAATATTAGTGAACAGATTATTAGGAAAAACAGTGAAATATTATAATTTAAAAGAAAATGATGAGCAGGTAACTTTCGCTCAAGCAGTTAAACAAGGTTTAGGTAAAAATCAGGGCTTATTTTTCCCTACCGATATGCCAAAACTTGATAATATCGAAGAGCTGCTAGCACTGCCTTTGGTAGAGCGTAGTGTTAAAATATTAGCACCATTTGTTGAAGGTGACTTAACAAAAAGTGAATTAACTGACATTGTTACCGATGCTTTTAATTTCCCTGCTTTATTACAGCCGATTAGCCCAGACCGTGCCATTTTAGAATTATTCCACGGGCCAACGTTAGCTTTTAAAGATTTTGGTGCCCGCTTTATGGCCAAGTGTTTACAAGTATTTGTTGCTAAAGATGCTAAAGCAAGTGGTGAGACAAAACCTTTGACCATTTTAACCGCTACGTCTGGTGATACCGGTGCGGCTGTTGCTCATGCTTTTCACGGTATTGATAACATTCGTGTTGTCATCATGTATCCGAAAGGAAAAATCAGCTTACTACAAGAAAAAATGTTTACCACGCTAGGTGGAAATATTGAAACATTAGCAGTGGATGGTGATTTTGATGATTGCCAAACATTAGTAAAGCAGTCTTTTGATGATAAAGAATTGGCAAATACTATCGGTTTGAATTCGGCAAACTCAATAAACATCAGTCGATTATTGGCACAAGTATGTTATTACTTTGAAGCCGTAGCACAATTATCACGCGCAAAGAGTGATTTAAGTAGCATTGTATTCTCTATCCCAAGTGGTAATTTTGGTAACCTAACTGCTGGCTTATTTGCCAAAGCAATGGGCTTGCCAATTAAACGTTTTATTGCCGCAACTAACGCTAATGATACGGTACCTCGTTACTTAGAGACAGGTGAGTGGACACCCAATGTAACCGTCGCTACTATTTCAAATGCAATGGATGTGAGTAACCCGAATAACTGGCCGCGCGTTGAGCATATGCTCAAGAGTGGTATTGTTGAGCAAGGTTGTGTCAGCTCGGTATCTATCGACGAAGAACAAACCCAATCAACCGTTATTCAACTTCGTAAGTTAGGTTACATCAGTGAACCACATGCTGCTGTTGCTTATAAAGCGCTACAATATAGTGCTGTAGAAGGGGAGTTTGGTGTCTTTTTAGGAACAGCTCATCCTGCGAAATTTAAAGAAGTTGTTGAAAGCATTCTTGGTCAACCGTTAGGTTTACCAAAAGAGCTTGCGGATTGTGCTGGTGAGCCTATCTTGTCGCAAGATCTTGCTGCAAACTTCAGTGATTTACGTAGTTATCTTTTAAGTTAGGCTACTCGATAAATACTCTGTCACTAGAGTATTACTGACTTTAGCGTGGTTAACTACATTACTTAAGTTAAGATATAACGTAAAATATAAAAGCTATCACCTTTGGTGATGGCTTTTTTACTATTAGCGTAGGGATAAATACTGCTAATAGTTACAGAGATAATTTACCGGTATAACGTAAAGGCAGCATGATGATAAAACCCCAATGGCAGCAGTTAATTGCTGGTGAAGCGAAGCAAAGCTACTTTAAAAACTTAGTCAAAGAAGTCGCAACGCAAAGAGCATCGGAGATTTCAATTTATCCAGCAGAAGGTGATGTGTTTAATGCTTTTAACCACGTTGATTTAGCAGAGATAAAAGTTGTCATTCTTGGGCAAGATCCTTATCACGGAAAAGATCAAGCACATGGTTTAGCTTTTTCAGTGCAGGAGGGCATCAAGGTACCGCCATCACTTGTTAATATTTATAAAGAACTGGCGACCGATGTTGAAGGCTTTGAAATACCAAAGCATGGCTGTTTAACACATTGGGCAGAGCAAGGAGTACTGTTGTTAAATACGGTATTAACAGTGCAGCAAGCCAATGCGCATTCTCACGCTAAGCTGGGTTGGGAGACTTTTACCGAGCAAGCTATTAACGCGTTAAATGAGCACAATGATGGTTGTGTTTTTATTTTATGGGGAGCACATGCACATAAGAAAGGTAAAAATATTAACCAAGAAAAACATTTAGTTTTAGCGGGTCCACATCCGTCGCCATTGTCTGCTTACAGAGGTTTTTTTGGCTGTAAACATTTCTCTCAAGCTAATGCTTGGTTAGCTAAACACGAGGTTAATCAAGTTGATTGGCATTTACCTGTGGAGGCTTAGGCGAAAATAAATTAATGGTAATTCTGTTACCATTGAAAGTGCGTGATTTCAGTGGCGGTTACCTCCGAGCCTTAACAACTTTATAATGCATTTTATTCTGCTATATTTTAAATAGCATGGAGTTCTACAGAGAGGGGAAAACCTAATGAGCATAAATTTTTCACAATTCGATGAGTCGTCAATAATAACGCTAAAACTATTAGCACAGCACTTTCCTACGCCAACAGAGATTGGCTTTAACGATGTTTTTGTCGACTCTGAGACGGATATTGACAAACGTGCTGCTCATATTGGCACGATAGCGTTTTTACGTCATGAAGATCTTATCGCTCATGACGTGGGTAGCGCATCGTCTTTTATTCTTACTCGAAAAGGATTAGCGCTATTTAATGAAGACATCATTAAGCGTTTAAAAGACCAGCTCAATAGTGACGCGAATTTTATTTAGTCAGCCCTTTACTCGCAGAGAAAATTTGATATCAACAGTATATTAAGTATCAAAAATGAATAATCATTTCGGCAGCTTCACAATGACAATCATGCCCACATAAAATGCAGTTATAGCCTTGCTTACTCTCTTCATTCCACTTGTCAGGGTGTGATTTTATTAATTTTCCACCACATTTACTGAAATATGACACGGCGCTATTATTAGGACTCTGTTTCCATAAATGACTTATACCCGCTTGAGCGCCTTGATGCTGTGCAGCTTTTATAGCGAGTTGTAATAGTTGTTTACCAATGCCTAATCCACGGTATTTTTCATCAACGGTATTACATTTGAAATAACAGCAATGCTGGCTATCTACTTGCCATAAGTCTGGACTGCACCATTGATCTATTTGCCATTGATTGGCTGAATAAGTACTTCGAAAGCCGATAACTCGGTCATCAAGCAGAGCAACAAAACTAGAGTTAATGTTATTAACTGTACCTTTATTGGTCCACTGAACAATTTTCTTATCATCTAAATAACCATCGCCATGAACCGAATTAGCGAGTGTAATAACTTGTGAAAAATATTTTGCTGTTAGCGGCAAATATTTAATGGTGTCTTTTTTAAGTGTCATGATTTTCTTAACGCATAATTGATTATCTCAAGGCTAAGATAGCAAAGCTTTAACTAACTTGCAGTGAAATTTACTTATCACTTAGTTGGGTTAACTACGTTAACTCAAGTTAAACGATTTAATCGTTCGCCTTGGATAAAGGCAATAATATTTTGGCTTAATAAATCAATCAAACGCTGTTGAGCTTCACTGCTAGCCCAAGCGATATGTGCGGTTATTTTTAAATTAGAAAGCTTGTTATTAAGTAGTATGTGATCAGCTGGAGGCGGCTCTTGTGATAATACATCTAAAATAGCATAGGCAATTTCTTTTGTTTTTAAAGCACTCAATAGCGCAGGTTCATCAATTAATGCTCCCCGGGCTGTATTGACCAATACGGCGGTATTTTTCATGCGAGCTAGTACACTTTCATTAATGAAGTTTTCAGTTTCAGGGGTTTGTGGGCAATGTAAACTGATAATATCAGCCTCTTCAATAACCTGTTCAAAAGAAACTCGCTCTGCGCGAATAATGCTGGCCTGAGGGCGTTCACTAATGAGCACTTTCATATTGAAAGCCTGTGCTATATCAACAACAGCTTTACCTAAACTTCCGTAACCAATAATACCGAGAGTTTTTCCTGCTAATTCGCTGATGCTATTACCGTGATAGCAAAAAGTATCATTGCTTGACCATAAACCTTGTTCCGTATTGCTATTATGGTGATTCGTTTGTTGATAATACTCGAGTAATTGGGCAAACACATATTGTGCAACAGATTGCCCTGCGTAACCGCTAACATTCGTTACGGCAATATTTAAGTGACGAGCAGCTTCAATATCTACATTGTTATAACCCGTTGCGCTGATACAGATGAGCTTTACGTTTGGTAAGGCAGATAGCATTTCTGCCGTTAACTGTACCTTATTGGTAATAATAATATCTGCATCTAGGCAGCGCTTTATAACCTCATTAGGTGATGTATTGGCATAACAAACTAACTGGCTTACCTGTTGTTCAATGACAGAAAAATCAATGGTAGAACTGAAGGTTTGTTCATCTAAAAATACTGCACGCATGTTGTTTACTCTATTTTTATTAATTTGTTTATAGTTGCCCAATAAAAATAAGCTAGGTAATTCGAATAGAACTAGCTAGCTTATTTACTTATTTAGGTACAACAAAACATTGCTGTCATGGTAGATAGTTAGTGTAAATCACTCTATCCAGGTCGACCATCTTTTCTTGCGTTTATTAACATAGGACCGTAACCCGCAATAAAGATAACAAAAGCAATAATCCAAAACCCACCACTGATATCAATAAATAATAACGTTTTTTCAGGAACAGCCCAAGGGCCAAAAGAACGTACCAGTGCAGCTAAGTTAATTAATATATAGGCAAGGGTCATTGATTTTGGTGGTGTTAATGGACGCCCTGTATGACCTAAAGAAACACGCGAAATCATGGCTAAAATCATACCGCCAATACCGCCAATAGTCAGTAAGTGCCAAACATGATTACTTGCTACTTCAGGTATTAAATAACTTGCACCAAGTACGAATAAACCGAAGCAGATAAATTTCATAGCGCCGTGAATAGACCATAAAAGAGGAACATGTAACGTTATCCAAGGACGCCATCTTACCCAGCGCATCGTTTGAAATACGCTAGCAATGATAAGTAATACGCCGAAGAATGTTGCCGAAAAACCCACTATCGGTTCTAGTAGGAGACTGAACATAGCAATAGCTAAACTTCCATTGGCGGCTTTATCTAACCAAGGTAGTGGCGCTACTTTCTCGGTTTTTGTGCCATTGGCTGTAAACATAGGCGCAACACGACCAGCCATTACTGACATTAAAAAGGTCACTAACATAACGCCCGCATAACCAGAATATACGCTATTGAATGTTGTAGGGTAATGTATTGCTAAGTGCATCTCTAAATTAGCGATGGTGAATAAAGCGAGTAGCGGTACGAAGAACAAATTACGGTATTGCTTCATGGCAATAATTGGTTTAGCTAAGACATACGCAACAGTTGGTAGAAAAAGTAGGTCAATTAAACTGCTTAGTGATGAACCAAGTAAATCAGGCGCGACTAGCAAAGTGCGACCCGCTAACCAGAGCAAGAACAAAGCGAGTAATGTATTGCCTTGAGCGCCTCTAACGCCAGTCCAGTTTTGTACAGCAGTTAATAAAAAACCTGCAATAATAGCGCCGCCAAAACCAAAAATCATCTCATGAATGTGCCACCAATAACCACCGCCCAAAGGTGATAAGCTAATTGTTCCCTTATACATTAATAGCCAAAGCGTAATGGCGAAAACGCTAAATAACGCCCCGCTTAGAAAAAAAGGTCTAAAACCTAAGCGTAAAAGCGGTGGTATTTTTTGTTCTGTTTTTAAGTCGGTGATTTGCATCATTTGCGTGCCTTGTATACATCTAAGATATTACGACGATATTTTGAGGAATGATTGTTAAGAATGATTGTAATGAATAGTCAGTAGTGATGCCCGAAATAGATCAAGGTATGGTCAATAATATTGTGCAGGTAACGAAAATAGTTAGGCTATCAGGTGTTGATAGCCTAACTTGATAACGGGAAAGTTTATTACTGTTGAACGAACTTTGTCACTTGGCTGACAGAAGCGGCTCCCACTTGTGTAGCGACTAACTCTCCTTTGTTCATTAAAAGTAATGTAGGAATACCTCGAATACCAAACTTAGCCATCAATTCTTGACTGTTATCAGCGTTGATTTTTATAACTTTAATGTCTTCATGTTCTTGTGCTATTTGCTCAACAACAGGTGCTAGCATTTTACATGGTGCACACCACGGAGCATAAAAATCGATTAATACCTTGCCTGAGGCTTGTTCTACTTCTTGATAAAATTGTTCGGCTAAAATCTCTTCAACTTTAATCATTGTTTCTGTGCTCATGATGTACTCCATTATGTTGTTTTTTTGGTAAAGGTTTAGCAAATATTTACCAATTATTTAGTAAAGGCTAGCTAATTGCTTTCTAACTAATTCGTACGTTCTAGATAATTAGTGGGTGATTAGTTAGAAGGTGCAGTGTACTGAAGTTGCAATTACTTTATTAGATGTGTTTAATGGGATTCATTGTTCTAAAAATGAAACAATAGAAAGGGAATATAAAATTGAGCAATTTAGATGATTTGCATTTATTTGTTAGTTTAGTCGAAGCGGGATCTTTTACCGCAGCAGCAAAAGATCTAGGTATAGCAAAGTCTAAGTTAAGTCGGCGTTTAGTGTTGCTAGAGAAAAAACTAGGCTGTGAGCTTCTTCTACGTACTACGCGAAAGCAAGAGCTTACCGATAGTGGTCGATTACTTTTTTGTGCCAGCAAAGAGCATATAGATGCCTTAACCAAGGTAGAGGAGGAGCTTTCTTCATCACTACATCAGCCCCAAGGTAAGCTGAATATTTTATTACCCTTAGAGTTTTTTAATCAAATTATAAGTACGTTAATTGGTGATTTTTTAAGTCGCTATCCTAAAATTCACTTACATTGTCAGCATTACTCAGGATCAGTGCCTGAATTTGATCCCAAGTTTGATCTTTGTTTTGTCTTGCATGAACAAGCGTTGCCAACAACAAACTGGATTGCTAAAGAGTTGTTGAGTTTTCCACAATCTATTTATTATTCACCGACAATGTCGTCGAAGCTAGCAAGTAAGTTGCTTCAAGAAAAAGCAACTAAACCAGAACAACTTAGCCAGCATGACTGCATATTAGAAGAGGAAGGTCAGCCGTGGCACTTTCGTAATGGTGATAAAATTGAGCAAGTTAATGTTAACGGCAGAGTGGTACTGTCTAGTCCAGAAATGCGTCTTCGTGCGGCGGAGCAGGGCTTAGGTCTGTGTAAATTACCGGACTATGTTTTAAAAAATAGTGTGCTAAAAAACAGAGTATTAAAGGACAATTCACAAGCGCAATCACTTCAACGACTATCGCTAAGCCATGAGAGTGTTGCACAGCGTTTGAGTGTGCTTTATCAAAGTCGCCATGTTGCCAGTAAAACCAGAACATTTTTAGACTACTTTCAAAGTCATGTAGGGCAATTATTGTGAACCTTATCCGAGTAGTTGAGATGCAGTTTTGCCACAGACACAAACGATTGTTATGATGTGGCATCTTCTTATTAACGAATAAATCATTGAATTTTATGTCAGCAACATCACTTGAACGAATTACCATAGAACCTGAAACTCCAGCAACTTCCTGTGTCATCTGGTTACATGGTTTGGGAGACTCAGGTGCCGGCTTTGCACCTATTGTCCCTATATTTTCTTTACCAGAAAATCACGGTATACGCTTTATTTTCCCTCATGCACCTGAGCAAGCCGTAACCATTAACCAAGGTTATGTTATGCGATCTTGGTATGATATCAAAAGCCTAGATTTACATAACCGTGCTGATATGGACGGTGTTTTAGCCTCGGAAGCAAAAATACAGGGGTTAATTCAAGAGCAGATTGATTCGGGTATAGCCGCTAAAAATATTGTATTGGCTGGATTTAGCCAAGGCGGTGTATTGAGTTTATTTACCGGTTTACGTTTTGGGCAAAGCT
>OJBB01000501.1_pt1 | contig 13298 bp, 9 predicted proteins | sample 1590401 | NCBI WGS metagenome assembly OJBB01 (sample SAMN05416789, study PRJEB24817) | seawater metagenome | isolation source: Sea water | place: Canada:Atlantic | collected 2013-07 | reverse complement strand
TTAACTCAGGCGGCACTTTTGTAATTCTTGCTGCCGTTGTTGGCTTCTTCATGGCGTGGGGCATTGGTGCCAATGATGTTGCTAATGCAATGGGAACCTCTGTTGGATCGAAAGCATTAACGATTAAACAAGCCATTATTATTGCGATGATTTTTGAGTTTGCGGGTGCTTACCTTGCCGGTGGCGAAGTAACTTCAACTATTCGTAAAGGCATTATAGATGCCAGTTACTTTGTCGATAGCCCAGAATTACTGGTTTACGGTATGATCTCAGCACTTTTTGCTGCAGCTACATGGTTATTAATAGCCTCAGCTTTAGGTTGGCCTGTATCGACTACCCACTCAATTGTTGGTGCTATTGTTGGTTTTGCTGCAGTTGGTGTTAGTACTGATGCTGTAGAATGGGGCAAAGTAGTTGGCATCGTTGGTAGCTGGATTATCACACCGCTAATATCAGGAATTATCGCCTTTATTATCTTTAATAGTGCGCAAAAGCTTATTTTTGATACGGATAAACCATTGCAACAAGCTAAGCGTTGGGTTCCTGCTTATATGTTCCTTGCTGGCTTTGTATTATCACTGGTTACTATCAAAAAAGGTCTTAAGCATATCGGTCTAGAAAACGTCAATTTAGGCTTTGTTAACTTTGAAATTAAAGGCGCTGGTGGTTTCTATTTGGCAGCCATTGTCGCAATTATTGTTGCTATTATTGGTAAATTCTTTATTAGCCGCTTAAAGTTTGATGAAAACCTTGCTAAAGAAGCTCATTACGTAAACGTTGAGAAAGTATTCGCAATATTGATGATTGTTACTGCGTGTGCAATGGCGTTTGCTCATGGTTCAAATGATGTTGCCAATGCTATTGGCCCATTAGCTGCTGTGGTTAGTATTGTTGAACATGATGGACAAATTGCCGCTAAATCAGCAATAGCTTGGTGGATATTACCATTAGGTGGTTTTGGTATTGTTGCCGGCCTTGCCTTGTTTGGCCATAAAGTTATTGCAACTATCGGCCAAGGTATTACACATTTAACACCAAGTCGTGGTTTTGCAGCTGAGTTAGCGGCTGCTAGTACTGTTGTTATTGCTTCAGGTGCAGGCTTACCTATCTCTACCACACAAACTCTTGTTGGTGCTGTGTTAGGTGTAGGTATGGCACGTGGTATCGCAGCTATTAATTTAGGTGTTGTACGTAACATTGTTGTATCTTGGGTTATAACCTTACCTGTTGGTGCTGGTTTATCTATTGTTTTCTTCTGGATTATGCAGGCAACATTTAGTTAGTCTCTTACTCTTGAAAAACAGAATTAAAAAAGCCGCAACTTGTTGCGGCTTTTTTATTTTCTTTATTTAATCACGACTTCTAAAGTACCTTGATTAAATAGCTACCTATTTAACTCTTTAGTTAACTAGATTTAGTTACGTGCAGTAACTTCTAATAAGTGGTAACCAAACTGAGTTTGTACAGGGCCTTGTACTGTATTTAAAGGAGCTGAAAAAACAACTTTATCAAATTCAGGAACCATTTGACCTGGGCCAAAGCTACCTAAATCACCACCTTGTGCATTTGATGGGCAGTTCGAATGCTCTTTAGCAACTTCCGCAAAATCTTTACCTGCTTCAATTTCTGCTTTTAAGGCTAAACATTGTTCTTCTGTATCCACTAAAAGGTGGCGTGCACTTGCTTGAGACATACTTCTTTCCTATTTCTGTATTGTGAAATTATAACTATTTTAAAATATTTATAATTGAGCAGAGCTACAGTAACGCATCTAATGAATAATTGAAAGTAAGGTAAATAAAAGTAATTTATTAGCCCTTGAATTCATTGAGTTATTAGCTGTTGCAGCGGCATATTTAAAAGGGATAAAACTATCGCAAGGTACTTATACCACGGGCTTCGTACTTTAAAAGAGCGATAGTCAAAAGTTGGTAAAACAATAACTTTAACGATAAGAGTAAAGTGCTCATCTTACTATTGAGGATGAATTATCCTTGCGTTAGCTATTACTATGGTAGATTCGCATTTCAACTTATACCCATTCCATTAAATTTATTCCCACCTCAGAGCTATGTCTGAAGAGTTATAACGAACAAAATTTTTGCTGGTATAGTCATTCTATATATCAAAAATTTGTACAGTTATTGCTTTTCTGACAAGGTCCTAAGGGCGAGGACCTAATAAAAAATAAAGACTTATATGCTGTATTATTGTTTTGACAAGGACGCTGCATGGATGCAGCTTATTAGAGAATGCAGGAGCAATTATCTTGAGCATATTCTACTGAATTACCATTATATTCAATCAATGCCTTGCTTTTAAGCCTTTTAATTCTCGCTGAGTGGGAAATAACTTAATGGACTTGGTATTTAAAATAGGTAGAATAGCGACAATTTTTGATTCACCTATATGTACTGATATTCTATTAATGTCGTACAAAGGACTATTTATGGCCTCTCTTCAAGATCAGTTGCTCAAAGCAGGGTTAACCACCAAACAAAAAACACGTCAAGCTAACTCTGATAAGCGTAAAAAGAATAAACAACAGCGCAGCGGTGTTGAGCATGGTGCAAGTTTACAAGAACAAGTAAAGCAAGATTTAGCACTTTCTAAAGCAGAAAAACTGGCGAAAGATAGTGCTCTAAATGATGCAAGAAATAGTGAGCTAGCCAATAAAGAGCAACAACTACGTATCAAACAGATTCTTGAACATCATCAATTAACGGGTGTGAAAGGTGAAAGCGAATATAACTATACGTTTGATAATAAAGTTAAAAAATTAGCGCTTGATGCCATAACTCATAAAGCATTAGTAAATGGTCGCTTGGCATTGTGTGGATTAAATGAAACAACGTATCTTGTTACCAGTGAAACAGCAGAAAAAGTAGCTGAGCTTGATAATAGCCTTATCCTTGTACAAAACGATAAAGTCGAAGCGGAAGAAACGGATGAAAATGATCCGTACGCTGATTATCAAATTCCAGATGACTTGATGTGGTAGAAACATCGGGTGAGTTATTTTTCTCGATTAGTTTAGCTAAATTATTTTTACGATAATCGACTGGAGAATACATAGCCGTTGAATGTGTTAGAATATCGGAAAAATTAGGTGTTGAACTCACTAAAAACACTAACGAAAATACAATGGCTAACATAAACAGTATGTTAGCTTAATTTAGGTTTATTAGATTAACAAGAGTTGTTATTTATTATGTTGATGAAAGCTATCCGTTGGCCAATAGGTCAATTAATTTTATTATTAAATGTTGTTTTTTCTCCGAGTTCGCCAAAGCGTGCGGCAAGTGAACAAGCAAAACTAGACGCTCAAACACAATCGCTAAGTTTGTATCAACTACCATCTTGCCCATTTTGTGTGAAAGTACGTCGTACTATGAAGCGTGAAGGGTTGAAAGTAGAGTTACGTAATATCAGTGGTAATAATGACTTTAGCGAAGAACTCGTTCGTGAAGGTGGTAAACGTAAGGTGCCTTGTTTACGCATTGAAAAAGAAGATGGCCAAGTACAATGGTTATATGAATCAAATGATGTTGTTAGTCATTTACAAGGGTTAACAAAAGCAGCCTAACGTTGAATAACCTACTAACCACTAATACATGATTGAAATGTTAGTGGCGGTAACCTCAAAAAAATAATTATAACGTTATTGTTGAAATTATTTGTCAGAAAAATGTGTCTATTAAGTTAATCTCTTGTTCTGAAAACTTAGTAGGCCCTTTATGTTGATAAAAATTCCATCGAAATCCACTTTAAAAACATCCGACATTACCGATGAATCTGTCTATCTGCAACGCCGTCAACTTATTAAAAGTATGGGGTTTCTCGGCGCCGGTGCTCTCCTAGGTTCTACAGTTTCTACTAAAGCCAACGCGGGATTTTTTGATAGTAAAGACTCTGATACCGCTAGTTTTAAAACAACACCATTAAATTTTAAAGCGGATAACGACAACCTTTCTTTAATCAAAACTCCAGAACAAAAAGTTATCAGCCACAATAACTTCTATGAATTTGGTGCACAAAAAAATCAACCAGCCGAATTATCTCAAAATTTTAAAGTAAACCCTTGGCAGTTAACTATTTCCGGTGAATGCGATAGCCCTATAACGTTAGATTATGATGACTTAACGACTATGTTCGCCTTAGAAGAACGAATTTACCGATTACGTTGTGTTGAAGCTTGGTCGATGGTCGTTCCTTGGATTGGTTTTTCTTTAGCTGATTTATTGAAAAAAGTCGCGCCAAATTCATCAGCTAAATATGTGCTTTTTGAAACGCTGCACGATCCAGAGCAGATGCCAGGGCAAAGTAATAGACGCCTAGGTGGCGGTATCGCTTACCCTTATGTTGAAGGGCTGCGTATTGATGAAGCGATGAATCCATTGTCCTTAATGAGTGTCGGTTTATATGGTAAAACGTTACCACCACAAAATGGTGCGCCAATTCGCTTAGTTGTGCCTTGGAAGTATGGTTTCAAGAGTATTAAATCTGTAGTGTCAATTAAGTTAGTGCGCGAAAAACCACAAACGACATGGAATAAACTTGCCGCGAATGAATATGGATTTTATGCCAATGTTAACCCCGCACACGATCATCCAAGATGGAGTCAAGCCAGCGAGCGTCGCATAACTTCAGGAGGTCTGTTTGCTAAAAATCGCATTGAGACTTTACCCTTTAATGGCTATGGTGAACAAGTAGCGCATATGTATAAAAATATGGATTTAACTAAGTATTATTAGGGACTGTTTATCTTTAGCTGTTAAGTTTTGTTCGAGGTAAAAAGGATTTAATCGCGGCGAGTAGTGTGTAACCTAGTAACTCTAAGCAAATACTACTCAACAAAGAGTAAAACACTTGTAGCGGAATCCTTCGGACAGCGTTTGTTGGTTATTTTTACTTCGTTATCGCTTTGTTATGTAGAATAACCACATGACAAAAGTTCTGCCTTGTATAAACATCCAACAAATCACTGCAAAAATAATCTCAAAAGTTCAACAGTCCCTAAGGCCTTATTGTTATATGCTTTTCATTACATCGAATAAAATTTTACTATTAAAAGTCGTTATTCATCTATCGGCGTTTTTACCCTTACTCAGTTTATACTATCTTGCCTTTAATGATCAGCTTGGCGCTGATCCTGTGCAGGAGGTTATTCACTTTACTGGTATTGGCGCTTTTAATTTGTTACTAGTCACGCTGACTGTTTCACCTATCGCTAAAATATTTAAATTGGGCTATCTCCTACAGGTAAGACGTTTACTTGGCTTATATACTTTCAGTTATGCCTTTATGCATTTAGTTAACTTTTTGGTCTTCGATCTACAACTTGCTTGGTCTTTATTTTTCAATGAAATTGTTAAACGTCCTTATATTACTATTGGTATGATTGCCTTTGTTTTTTTAACAGCTCTTGCTGTCACTTCCCTAAATAGCATTAAACGAAAAATGGGTAAATCATGGCAACGTTTGCATAATTACAGTTATTTTATTGCCATTTTAGTGTCTGTTCACTTTTATTGGTCGGTTAAATCAGAGATTATTTCACCATTATTCTACATGCTGTTAACGATTGTATTGTTAGCATTTCGCTATAAAAAAATTAAAGAATTGATCCTATCTATGTTTGTTAAAAAAATAAGATCAAAATAGCTCTTTTTACATTTGTATCACATTACTTTTTTCTATAATCTACCCTCACAATCGGATGATATATATACAAGTTAATGTTTCACTCAAGTGAAGTGTAATGAAAGGGAAGTTCAGATCTTATGGCGGAGCTAGTCTGGGACGAGGGAATGAGTGTTGGCATTGATAGCCTTGATAATGATCATAAACAGCTTATTGCCATTTTAGCGCAATTGATGTCTGCCAAAAATGAAAAATTGGGGCAGAAAGATATTGCTGATATTTTTGAAAGGCTTGAAGGGTATTGCCAATCACATTTTGATCGAGAAGAAGCTCTTTTAACTAAGATTGACTATCAGCAGCTTGATGTCCATAAACGAAGTCACCAAGCATTTATTAAAAAAATCCCGCAATTAAAAGAACAATGGTTCGCAAAAGGTTCAGAGTCAGAAGTTGTAAAAGATAAAATTATCTTATTTTTACAGCAATGGTTAATCAAACATATCTTAGAAGAAGACCTAGATTATGTTCCTGCGATACACTGCTTTCAAGAATTTTGCCGCTATAAAAAAAATAAAAAAGCCAAACACCCATGGTTAAGAATTTTTTCGGTAAAATTATCGCAATCTCTTATTTTAAGTCACCGTGTTTTAATCACGACACTACTCCCGGTTGCTGCAACGCTATTACTTTGTTTTTTTATTCTTAAAGATAACTATCAACGTTATGATAATATTTCTAAGATACTAGGGCTCAATTCTGTCATTGCGCAAGTCAATGGTATTAGTCACTCATTGCAAGCTGAACGGGGCTTATCTACCGGTTACACTAGTTCAAACTATAGAAACTTTGCTGAACAATTAAATAAACGCCGAAAAAATACAGATGCAAAAATACAATATTTCTTAGGGGTATTAGATAAGTCAGCTAATCAAGAAGTTAAGTTCAGTGTTAGCCGTTACATGACTAACTTTCAAAAAATAGTCGAAAACCTATCACGTCATAGAATGCATTTAGACCAGAAAATAGTTGGTTTTGAAGATACTTATAATGCTTACACTGAATTAATCGAGCAGCTATTATCTGTATCAGATCACTTGGTTCATATAGAAATAGGTTCAAGTCAAGCCAATGATATCTCAGCGATTAATGCCATATTGCGGTATAAGGAGTTCATGGGGCAAATTCGTGCTATTGGTATGAAAATGGATGAAAATCATCAAGATAATATTTATGATAATGTTGATGTAAGTATATTGGTAGGTAAACAATTAAATACCTTAAGAATATTTGAAAGCTCAGCCAATGCAGGTCAAAAGTCAATTTGCGGAAATTATTGTGATGCAAAGTCTCAGCGTCAACATTTAGAGTCCACTTATCTGGAAACCATGCAATTTAACGATAAAGATGTAAGAGCAGCAAGATGGTTCAATGTTATGTCTGAAAAAATTGATATTTTAAATACCGTGGTTGAAAGACTGATTAGTGAATTTGATGAACAAATATATAACGAAAGCCAGCAATTAAAAACAGAAGGCTATTTGATTATTCTTGCTATGTTAATATTTTTAGTAGCCGCCATATTTTTTGCATTAGTGTTAAATTACAGCATTATTAGCCCGGTAAGAAAACTCACTTATGCGCTAAATGATATGTCTGAAGGGCAGAATAACATCCATTTTGATCGTGTCGATAGCAAAGATGAAATAGGCTCGATGCAACTTGCTTTTGAAAAGCTACGCCGAAAACTCCTACAAGGGGATGTTTATAAAGCGACGGTTAGCCAACAGCAAAAAGAGATCAAGTATCGAAAATCTCAACAGGACCATTTTCAGCAATTAGCGTTGACCGATGCTTTGACAGGCGCAGTAAATCGGCATCATTTTAACGAGGTGCTTGACCAAGAGATTTCCAATGTCAATAATTCCGGTAATCCCTTATCTATAATGCTGTTAGATATTGACCACTTCAAACAGGTCAATGATACGTATGGCCATGGGGTAGGGGATGAAGTCTTAGTGTTATTCTATCAAACGTGTGTTGAAGCCGTGCGCAGTAGTGATGTTGTGGCTCGTATTGGCGGCGAAGAGTTTGTTATTATTATGCCAAATACTACCTTGGTAAACGCACAGAAATTTGCTGAACGTTTACGAGACAAAATCGCAAAACTTGAAATAAATGTGGCCAATAAACAAATATCTGTAACGGTTAGTATTGGGGTTAGTCAGTGGAAAAATGATGACTTTATCAATGCAGAAACTTTTGTAGCACATGCGGATAAATCTCTTTATCAAGCAAAAAATAGTGGCAGAAATAAAGTTGTTGCGGCTCAATAGTGATCATTTTTCGTAAATAGGTGAATGAGCTTAGATAAGTGGCTACTTATCGTCAATAGCTTGTTGTTTTATCAAATTAAATTTAAGGTGTTAGGCATTATTGTTCGCTACAGGAATTAAAATGTTTAAAACGTCATTTTCACGTAATTTAGTTACCTCACATTCAGATGAAAAATCCACGAATAAGCCTATTTGTCAGTTTATTCGTAAGAAAAGTACCTTTACTTTGCTCAGCACTAGTCTGTTAACTTTAGGTTTAACGGCTTGTTTACCTAATGAAAAACAAGATGCTAAAGTTGTCATCAATAAAAACCCTTACCCAAGCACCTATCAAGCATTGACTGCTGAAAGTACTTTATTAACCAATGCTACAATATTGACAGGCACTGGGGAGCGCCTAAATAATGCGGATATTTTATTAGTGAATGGCAAAGTAACACAAGTAGGTAATAATTTGTCAGCTGAGCAAGCCTCTGTTATTGATATGAAAGGCAAATGGATCACGCCAGGCATAATTGATGTTCACTCTCATTTAGGCGTTTACCCTAATCCCGCAGTAGAGTCGCATTCAGATGGTAATGAGATGACGTCTCCTAATACATCAGAAGTTTGGGCGGAACATAGTGTTTGGCCACAAGATCCTGCTTTTCAAACGGCTCGTGCTGGCGGTATAACTAGCTTACAAATTTTACCTGGCTCAGCTAACTTATTTGGTGGCCGCGGTGTAACGTTACGCAACGTCCCGAGCGAAACTATGCAAGGCATGAAGTTTTCTGGTGCACCTTACGGGCTGAAAATGGCGTGTGGCGAAAACCCAAAACGAGTTTACGGTAGTCGAAAAGTATTACCTTCAACGCGTATGGGGAATGTCGCAGGTTACCGAAGTGCTTGGCTTGCAGCCACAGAATATAAACGTGACTGGGATAAATATGACAGTGATTACAGTGCAGGTGAAAATCCGGAGGCACCCAAACGTGATCTAGCACTTGATACACTAATGGGCGTTTTAGACGGTGAAATTTTAATCCATAACCATTGTTACAAAGCAGAAGAGATGGCGGTGATGATTGACCTAAGTAATGAATTTAATTATCACTCAGGTACTTTTCATCATGCGATTGAGGGCTATAAAATTGCAGATTTACTAGCTGCTAACGGAAACTGTGTTGCCATGTGGCCAGATTGGTGGGGTTTCAAAATGGAAGCTTATGACATGGTTGAAGAAAATGTTGCCATTGTTGATGCGGTTAAAAACTCCTGTGCTGTCGTTCATTCAGATTCCGCTACAACTATCCAACGGTTAAACCAAGAAGCAGCGAAAGTGATGTATCGTGCCAATGAAAATGGTTTTGATCTAAAAGAAGAAGATGCCATTAAGTGGATTACTGCTAATGCTGCGAAATCTTTAGGTATTAATGATGAAGTGGGCAGCCTAGAAGTCGGCAAGAATGCCGATGTTGTGGTTTGGAATATGAATCCGTTTAGTGTCTATGCAAAGGCTGAACAAGTATTTATTGATGGCGCTAAAGTTTATGATCGATTTGATGATAAATACCAAGCAAAAAGCGACTTTCTACTCGGTCAACAGTTAGAAAATAAACCATCAACTCATTCTGTAACTAAGTCAGCAGACAAAGAATAGGAATCACAATGAAAAACACCCAATTACTTACTTCATTGCGCTATGTTTTGCTTGGCGCTCTTACTGTAACAACTAGCGTTGTTCAGGCTGAATCAATCGCAATTACTAATGCTACTGTTTACACAGTAGCTAAAAAAGGTGTCTTATCTCAAGCAACTGTCTTGGTTGATGAAGGAAAAATTACTGCTGTATACAATAAGGATGAAGTGCCAGAGTTACTTAGTGCGGATACGATCATTGATGCTAAGGGACGAATTTTAACACCAGGTTTTATTGCCACTGATAATTTACTGGGTTTAGTTGAAGTAGGCGCTGTCTCTAATACTCGTGATAGTTCAGATAAAAAAGCGGATATTACTTTTGATGCCAGTTTGGCGTTTAACCCTAAGTCAACGTTAATCGCCTACGCACGTAAGGGGGGGATTACTAGTAGTGTCGTTATGCCTTATGGTGGTGAAAAGGTTTTCACTGGTCAAAGCTTTATTGTTAATTTATCAGGAAATTTTGACAGTGTAATTACATCACAAAATGCGGTGATTGCTTCGTTAGGCGCTACAGAGAAAGGCTCTCGCGCAACTAAACTACAAACCTTAAATAATGAACTTGAAGATGCGCAAAAAGCGTTAGCTAAAGCTGAAAAAGCTAAATTAAACAGTAAAAAAGACAAAGAAGAAAAAGAAGTTGAATCACCTTCACGTTCAGAGCAAGTAATGTATGAGCTATTATCGGGTGATAAGCCATTGATCGCTTATGCTGATAGGGCGACTGACATCTTAGTTTTACTTAAGTTAAAAAAGAAATTTAACCTTAATTTGGTATTGGCGGGTGCAAGTGACGCGATATTAGTAAGCGATGAAATAGCTAAAGCTAATGTTGTTGTGATGATGAGCGCGATCAATAATTTACCTAGCAGTTTTGACTCGTTACATAACTCACTCGCTAATGCCGCTAAACTGGTAAATGCGGGTGTAAAGGTGATTATCAGTAATAGTGGTGAAAGCTATAATATTAATCAATTACGCTTTGATGCCGGTGTAGCCGTTGCTAATGGTGTAGCTGAAACTACTGCTTTAGCGGCAATTACCGCGAACGTGGCAGATAGTTTTAACTTAAACTCTGGTCGTATCGCTGTTGGAAAAAATGCCGATTTAGTTTTATGGAGTAGTGACCCGTTTGAAATAAGCACTAAAGTTGATGCGATGTGGATTAACGGAAAAGCAATGACATTAAAATCACGCCAAGATGCATTACGCGAACGTTATACTGCCGAAACAGATATGCCAAGAGCATATACTAAATAACTTACTGAAAAATTAAGTTAAACAATTAGTCGCACACAATTGATGTACTAATATTGAATGTTTGAGCAAGGTTATAAAAACCCCGTATATTAAGTTTTAATTAATATACGGGGTTTTCTAATTTAATAGCTTCAATCTTTGCAGTCTTAAAGAGAATAAACTTGTATTTTTACCTCTGATCTTTATGATTGGAGTAATTCTTCTACTTAACTAATTCTTTTATAAGCAACTATCATGCGCTTTATTATTTCTATTTTACTGCTTCAAGTGACTACTTTGGCTTTTTCTGCCCATGCTAGAGACAAGATTGGTCTAGTCCTGAGTGGAGGTGGTGCTAAGGGCACGGCCCATATTGGTGTGCTTAAGGTACTCGAACAGCATAATATCCCTATTGATTACGTAGTCGGTACAAGTATTGGCGCTTATGTTGGCGGAATGTACGCGTTAGGTTATGAAGTGAGTGAAATTGAAACTATCATGCTTGGCATGCCTTGGGATGAGAGTTACTCTGATTTTATACCTAGGGAATCATTGGCTTATGATAAAAAGCAGCATAGAGATAGGTATAACATTTCAATACGATTGGGCTATAGTGATGGTGAATTTAAAGTGCCACATGGACTGTTGTTAGGTCAAAGTGCTTACCAAATACTACAACGTTCTACGGATACTGTTCGCTCTTTTGACAGTTTTGATGATCTGGCAATCCCTTATCGAGCTGTTGCTTCTGACATCGCTACAGCAAAAATGGTCGTGCTTGATTCCGGCAGTATTAATGAGGCGATGAAAGCCTCTGCAGCAGTACCTGGTATTGTAGCAGCCGTTGAAATTGATGGTAAAACACTAGTCGATGGTGGCATTACCAATAACATGCCAATTGATGTAATTAAAGCAATGGGCGCCGATATTGTTATTGCGATTGATATAGGCTCACCACTCGCAGACCAAAGTGAGCTAACCAGCACGGTATCAGTTCTTAATCAGTTATCTACAATTCTCACTAACAATACTAGTTTGGCGCAAAAGGCGTTACTTACCGATAAAGATATTTTGTTACGCCCAGCTATCGATAAGTTAAGTACCACTGACTGGTCTGTTATGCCACAAGCCTTGAAATTGGGTGAGCAGGAAGCGCAAGCACAATTACAAGCCTTGATGAAACTAGCAATCAATGATGCTGATTATCAAGCCTATAAAAGTCAAAAAAAGCTAAAGTCAAAAAAGTGGTTTGATGCTTTACCACAACAGATTGCTAAGATTAAAATTAAAAATAATTCTAAAGCAGAGAATGATATAATTGAAAAAGTTTTTGCGGTTGAGTTAGGAAAAAAACTCACTAAAGAAGCATTAGATTTAGCGATAAATAGAGTCTATGCGTTAGATAAGTTTGAACAAGTCACGGTTGAGTTTGATGATACACCAGAAGGTCGAGTTATTACTTTAACCACGCAAGCTAAGTCTTGGGGACCAAATTATTTTGACTTTGGATTTAACTTAAAAACAGATTTTTCTGATCAATCTATCACAGCAATCAATATGTCTTATCTGATGACAAATGTCTCGATGAATGGCGGACGTTGGTTAAACGAGGTTGAATTAGGTTGGGAAAGTTTATTGGCGAGTGAATTCTATCAACCGCTTGATCACAGTCATGATATTTATACACGAGCAAGAGTCTCTTTTGCCCAAGATAAGTGGGAGAAAACAAGTTTTCGTGAAGAGCTTAGAAATGAGTATTATCAAGCGACTGTTGCATTGGGTTATGATTATTCTTTTAAGGGAATTATTGAGTTAGGCGTCATTGCCGAAACAGGTGATCTTTCCCTTGATGAACCTGGTACTGATGACTTTGATTATGACAGCTACGGTAGTTTTATAACCTTTGGTTACGATACGCTTGATAGCATTAATTTTCCCACTGATGGTAACAAGCTATTAATTGAAGTGAAGTGGTTAAAAGATGAATATTCTCCTCAATTGAGTGACATTGAAAAAGATACTGCGTTAACCTATACCATTGATTGGCGTGGCGCTATAGGAATCAGAGGCCATACTTTTGTCGGAATAGCCTCCTTTGCCACAGTTGACAACGACAGCGACTTTAGTGTCCATGTTACTGAATTAGGCGGCTTCCTAAACTTGTCTGGTTACCAAGAAGATGCGCTAATTGGTGTACATAAAGTCTTTGCAGCAGTGGTCTATCAATATGACTTAGGTCGTGAAATACCGGGTGGCTCAGGCTTACCTATTTATTTAGGCACAAGTTTAGAAGCCGGTAATATTTGGGGGGGAGAAGACAGGATTAGGTATAATGACTTAATCAATTCAGGCAGTATTTACCTAGGTACAGATACCAGTTTTGGGCCTGCAGTTTTAGGG
>OJBB01000499.1_pt1 | contig 13330 bp, 9 predicted proteins | sample 1590401 | NCBI WGS metagenome assembly OJBB01 (sample SAMN05416789, study PRJEB24817) | seawater metagenome | isolation source: Sea water | place: Canada:Atlantic | collected 2013-07 | reverse complement strand
ACGAGATTCGCCTTAGTCTCGTGGGCTCGGAGATGTGTATAAGAGACAGGTCATGTCAACCGATAACGGTGATATTGCGGCGGGGCCAACGGTTTATAGCTTAAAAAGCGGTGATGATGCAGCGTTATTTACCATCAACAGCAATACGGGGGCGGTGATCTTAACCGCCGATCCGGATGATGAAACCAAAGCCGATTACAACTTTACCGTGGTGGCGACTGATGGTGCTGGTAATAGCAGCGAAAAAGCGATCACGCTCGATATTATCGATCTTGATGAAGTGGTACTGACCGTCACCGATGGCAATATCAGTATTAGTGGATCAACAGGTCTGGGTGGCGCCTATAAGGTGGGCGATACGGTGCTAGCTACATGGAACAATACCGCCGCTGGCGATAATAACGCTGAGATCATTAGTGCAGTTGCGGTGAACTTCAATGCCTTTGGCGGTGGTACGGCGGTGGTGGCCAGTAATTCATCCGGCATTTGGACGGCAAGTTATACCATTACCGAGGACGGTGGCGGTTCAATCGATACCACTAACCTCAATGTTGCAGTTACGGCGAGCGACAATGCTAGTCATTCAACGACTACGTCTGATACCACCAATGCCACACTCGATAATCATAACCCGACCGTTACTGATAGTAATATTAGTCTTAGCGGTGCTAGTGGAACAGGCGGCGCCTATAAAGTAGGTGATACGGTCCTAGCAATCTGGAATAACACCGCGGGTGGTGATAACAATGCGGATACCATTAGTGAGGTGGCAGTTAACTTTAGTGCCTTTGGTGGTGGTCCTGCGGTGGCAGCGAGTAATTCATCGGGTAGTTGGACCGCAAGTTATACCATTACCGAGGATGGCGGTGGCTTGATCGACGGTACTAATCTCAATGTTGCTGTTACAGCTACCGATGATGCCGGTAATGTCACTATTATAGGTGATACCACCAATGCTACGGTTGATAATGACAGCCCTCTGCTAAGTTCGAGTACCCCGACGGATAATGGCACAGGGGTATTGTTAACGGATAATATTGTGCTCAACTTCAGTGACAGCATCACTTTGGGCACAGGCAATATTGTTATCTCCGACGGTACACAAACGATTACCATCGATGTTGCCAATCACAGTGGCCAATTGGCGATCAGTGACAATACTCTAACCATTAACCCGATCGTCGACTTGGCCAATAATTCGGCAAATTATAATGTGCAAATAGCGGCCACTGCCATCGATGACACTGCGGGCAACTCATTCGCGGGGATTGCGGATTCTACTACGCTGGATTTCACCACCACGGTGAATACTTCAGTGGTTGTTTTTGATCTCACCGATGGTGATAGCTCTTCTCATTCCGGTCGAAGTTTTGATGGCACCACCACTTATACTATATATATAAAAGTCGCGACTAGTGCGGCCGGTATCAGCGTGACAAATCCCTGGACAGGAGCGGGGAACTTAGGCTCAGACGATACCATTATTCTCGTGGGCAGTGGCGCCGAGCCACTGGGAGAAACAGGATTCCCTGCTGCCAGTAAGCACGCTAACGCTTCCTCAATGGCGTGGAATAATCCAGCACTGGTGGCTTTGAATAAAGGGGGAGGCATCACAACATTTCGCACGGGAGGCGGGACAGGGATGGCTGATCTGTGGAGCGGAAGTTGGGCGGGTACTTTATTACAGGGTGGGACAATCCTTACAACATTGCCTAACGGTATTGCCACATCTCAGGGCGTATAAACTTCTCAATTACAGCTGTTAGGTTTTGTTATTGATACCTATTCTTTTCTTTGCGGGGGAGAATTATTACGGTTCATTACTTTACGTTTCTATTTTGAAAAATCAGATCTTAAATGCCAGTTTTTAGTACTGTTTATCTGAAAAACTCTAGTGATCAATAAGGTGCGATGAGTAGCTTAACGCTTTAAGAAAACTCGCTGAGCATTATCAAGTTACCAAGTTAAAGGCGTTCACCGAAAGTCTTTGGCAGGGAAGTAGTTGCCTCCTTAGTAAAAAAATAGGGAGGCTCGTGCGTTAGGTATGTGGTTCCCTAATTAAAATATTGGATACAAAAAAAGCTATAAATTAACTAATAACAATATGAAGAAGTAGTGATGAACGAATTAATTCTGTTGCGACAACTTGCCGAAAATCAACAATACCCTAGTTTGCTCGAATTAGCGCAATCACTTTGGTATGACAGCGGCAACCCAGCAGTATTGCCCTTGTTAGCTACAGCTAACGCCCATATGGGATTAAAAGAAAATACCCAAGCCTTATACCAACAATCGCTTAAACATTTTGACGTGCTTGATGTCGATGCCCGCTGTGATTTGGCTGTGGTGTTAATTGTGATGCAGCGTATAGATGACGCCATTAAAATGTTAAGTGATATCTTGATGGAACAAGGTAACCATGCATTAGCTCTGGCACGCTTAGCATACTGTTATTTAGCTTCTGGTCGCTTAGCTGAAGCACAACATTTTTTTGAAAAATCACTAATAATCACTCCTGAGCGCTTCATCGTACACCGCAATTTAGTGGTAGTATATATTGCACAAAATGAGCTCAACCAGGCACAAAAACAGCTCGATAGCGCAACAGAAGTGTTAGGTAATTATCATAAGGTCGGTGATCCGCTTTACCAGCAATATTGGTTTCAACTGAACACTACGCAATTACAACTATGGGTAGTACAAGGTTTATTTTCCCCTGCTGAAGAATGGCTTACTCAGTTAAGTGTGCGACAACAAGCGGGTGACTATGATGAAGCCGTATTAGTACAATACGTTAAAAGCTATAGCCAAGTGTTAGCGGAAAAAAATTTTCATCAACAAGCAACGAATATTCTACGTGAATACTTAAAGCAGTATAACAATAACGTAGAGCTATGCATGGCACTTGCTGAACTAGCGCAGGTACAAGGGCACTTTATGCAGGCGATTAGTTTACTGCAAAAAGCGTTAAAAAAGGATGAAGGAAATAGTGACCTTTGGGTGCAGTTATCAACAGCCTGCTTGCACCGTTTTAATAAAAAGGCACGCAAAGCGGCAGTACGGGCTGTCAGTTTGGCAGAAGTGCTAGAGGTTACAGATGAACAATCCTTAGTGTTGATTAAAATGAAACAAGCACAGGCAAACAATGCTTTAGCTGAAGTGGAATGCCAAGAGCAAAATTTTGAAGTTTCAGAGAAGCTCTATCGTGATATTTTGGCTGAGCACAGCCATTTTTTACCGGCACTGCAAGGATTAGGTCAGCAACAAATGCAGCAGGGGAATATTGATGAAGCAGTAGCCTTGTTTGAACGTATTAAAGATATTGACCCACTGAAAGGGTGTTCGGCACTAATTAATGTCCGGCGTTTTCCTGATGATGTAGAAGCCTTAGATAAAATGGCTATCGCGGCCAATAAACCTAGCATGGAAGGCTCGTTGCGCGCCGGTATTTTGTTCCAATTAGCGGCCGCGTGGGAAAAACAGAAGGACTATAATAAAGCCTTTAGATTTGCTGAACAGGCTAATAACGCCAGTAAAAAGTTTTTATCATACAATGCTCAAAAACACCGCGAAGACTGTGCAAGATTACGTGCTTGTTTTAACAAAACCTTGTATCAGCATCGTCCTAACTACGGTATTGAATCAACAATACCGGTATATGTGTTAGGCATGCCGCGCTCGGGTACTACTTTGGTTGAACAAATATTATCCGGGCACAGTGATATTTTTGGTGCCGGTGAGTTAGGTGTTATTCCGCAAGTTATACAAGGGATAAATCGCTGGGAACGCCACACTGGCTCTGGTCGACAATACCCCGATTGTATTGACGATTTTAATGCCGATACCATCGCAGGTATTGCCAATAATGTGTTAAAAGAATTACAAGAACTCGCCGCTGAAACTAAGCCAGAATCAAAATATGTGGTGGATAAAATGCCGCATAATTTTGAAAATATTGGCTTAATTAAATTTTTATTTCCCAACGCTAAAATCATTTCAGTACGTCGCGACCCACGCGACATAGCTATGTCGAATTATTTTACTGATTATCAAGCTAAGCATGGCGGTATGGGGTTTGCCTATGATCTAGAGCATATTGGAGAACAATTAGCCGATCATAATCTGTTAATGCATCATTGGCAGCAAACCTTTCCTGATGAAATTCTAGAAATTAATTATGAAGATGTCGTTGACGACATAGAAGGCTGCGCCCGTAAAATGTTGAGTTATATTGGCGTAAACTGGCAACCCAAAGTACTTAAATTTAATGAGTTAGTACGTACAGTGAAAACAGCCAGTGTTTGGCAGGTACGACAACCTATTTATAAAACATCAAAAGGTAAGTGGCTGCGTTATCAAACTCGGTTAACACCATTAATCAAAGGTACTAATGCAAAAATAGTATCACACCCTATAACTGATTTGCTCACCTTGCCTGAGCCCGGTTTTTTAACTGACGGTGTCGCACTATACAAAGAGGGTAAGCTTGATGATGCTGAAATGTGCTTTAAAAAGATGCTACATCATAACCCTGGTCATGCAGCGTGTCATTATATGATCGGGCTGGTTTATTTGACTAAAAACCATGCTCAAGATGGTATTAGGCACTTTGAAAAAGCAGTTGCTAGCTGTCCTTGGCAAAAAGAATGGCGACAAAACTTATTGAAAGCATACGAGCAAGAAGGTGAAACCAATAAAATAGCGGCGTTTAAGAAAGGTAACCAACGAACGACTGCCAGTGGTGCCAATAATGCCGTTACCTATGATGAACATTTCACCAGTGATGCTTTTACGACGAAAACGACAGTTTCTCAATAAAAAATAGCACAACTACGTCTTACTATTCAGACTTGAGGTGTTTATTAATCGAACAGAGGCTTAATATTTAATGCAAAAAAAAATGCAAAAAGTATGGACAACTAATGGCAGGTTAAGTCGCAGGTATTCCTTATCTATGCCTAGCTTGTCATTACTCATGTTGTCGTTAATCGTACTGGTATCAATGGCAATAGAGGCAGCAGAGTTTCAGGCCCAGTATACTCCTAATATAGAGGAAAATACTTCGACTATGTCATCAGTTACGCTATTTAAACAGGGGGATTTTACACAACTTAAAAAGCGAACCTTACCACGTGATTTTTTAAACGCGTTACAAGCGGTTATCATTCATAACCCAGCATTAAAGGGCCAACAAGCGGCTCTTAATTCGTATGAGGCGGATATAGACAGTGCAAAAGCGAGACGCTACCCCACGCTGTCTGCGCAGGCTAACAATTTAAATAATGATGCAGACCAAGGAACACTACGCTTAAATCAACCACTGTGGGCCTTTGGTAAAATAGATACGGCGATTGATGAAGCGACCGCCAATTATACCGCTGAGCAATGGGGCTTAATACAAAATCAGCGTGAGTTGATAAGCGATACCGCAAAAATTTACGCTAAAATACAAGGGATTAAACTACGTATTACCGTGGCAAAACAGAATATTAAGGAACATGAAAACTTACATGGTCGCATTTCTCGTCGTCAACAAGGTCAGTTAGCCTCTAATGCCGATACCCGCTTAGCTTACTCGCGTTTACTGCAAGCCCGTTCAAGATTACAACGTATTATGGGTGAGGAATTAGTGGCTCAAGCTGAGTTACAGGCATTAACACAAATACGGGTTTCAACGGAAGGCGCTATTGATGATAGTTTATTAGGTTTGCCCGATCGTTTGGTGGTTAATAAATTAGTAATGAAAAATGATGCAAATATTCGCTATAAGCGTGAGCAACTTAAGGTGGTGCGTTTAAATTTAAAACAGGAAAAAGTGGCATCACTGCCGACCATTTCTTTTCGTGTTGAGTATGATTTTTTAGATAACGATATAAATGTCGACCAAACTCGGGCTGGCTTAGTATTTGAAAGTAATATGGAAGGACTTGGCTTAGTAAGTGCAGGGCGTGTAAACGCCGCTGCTGCGCGTTTAAATGCCGCAGATGAAGAGGTGAAATCTGCCTTGAATGATGTTAGACGCCAAGTCAATGTGTTAATGATTAATAGGGGCGTGCAGCGAGACTTAATGCGTTCACAAAAAGATATAGTAGATGAAGTTGAAGCGACGATGGCATCGTTTTTACGCCAATATAATTCGGGACGTAAATCATGGGTAGAAGTACTTAATAACCAACGCGAGCTAACAGAGTTACGTTTACAACTCGTACAGATAGCCAGTGATTGGCAACAGTTGTCGTTACAGTTATTGACCTTAATGGGAACCTTGGATGATCCCGCAGGATTAAAGCATTATGAACAGTAATCATATCGCAGAACAGCAAACTGTAGAAAACGCATCCCCACAAACTGCTGCACCCGATGTAGTCGATGAATTAACGTTAGAGCAGGCTTTATTACAACAAGCGCTGCCTGTTAACGTGTTAAAAAACTTATTGGATAAGTTAGAGACTTCGGTGCAAACAGGTGCTTTAGTTAACGCTTGTCAGCAGGCTGAAACGCAATTGCCACAAGCGCCGGTGATTAAACGACTGTACTTTGTTTTCAATGCATTAAAATTAAAAGGCATACAAGCAGCCCAAGTCAGGTGGACGCGTTTTGATCAACGTCGATTACCGGCCATGCTTTTTACGCACTCGGGCTGGATATTGGTTGAACATGCAAAAGAGAATAAGTTATTAGTGACGAATGAGGCAGGTGAGAGCGAGCATTGCACACACGAGCAACTCGAAACGGGCATTGTCTTGTGGCTGCGCGTCGCAAAAAAAAGTGAGCAAAGCTCCATTTTTTCATTAAAGGGTAATATTGCCGCTAGACTTGTATTTAGTAAAATGTTTAAAAATCGTCGTTGGTTAATCGATATTATCGTTGCCACGGTTATTATTAATGTTTTGGCGGTATCAACGGCTATTTTTGCAATGCAAGTTTATGATCGAGTGGTTCCAACTTTAGCGTATGCCACTTTAACTACCTTAGTCATGGGGATGTTTATTGTCGTTGTACTGGATTGGTTTTTAAAAACAATCCGTGCACGTACCTTAGACAGTGTGAGTTGTGCGGTAGATAAAGCGGTATCACAACAAGTATTTGACCATGTGATGCATTTGCAGTTAGATGAGCGCCCTCGTAGTTTGGGTACACTGGCCGCGCAAGTGAGTGGTTTAGATTCGGTCAGGCAATTCTTTAGTTCAGGGGTTGTTTTTGCTTTAGTAGACCTACCTTTCGCCTTATTTTTTATTGGTATGATTGCACTTATTGGCGGCCATATTGGCTGGGTTTATCTGATGTTATTACCTATAGCACTAACTTTAGGCTGGATGACACAAAGACGATTACGCCGATTACTTAAACAGCAAATGATGCGCTCTAATGAACGTCAAGGGTTATTAGTTGATGCTATTAAAGGCGCTGAATCTATTCGGGCGAATAATGCAACATGGCGTTTTTCAGCACAATGGCAAGAGATAACGCAAACTATTTCGAGCTATAATATACGCCAAAAAGCGATCAGTAATTTTGCCACTGTTAGTACAGGCAGTTTATCTACTGCTGCTTATATCAGTGCTATTGTTGTTGGTGTTGGCCAAATCGAAGCAGGTAATTTAACCATGGGGGCCTTGATTGCTTGTAGTATTTTAGGTGGCCGTGTTATTGCCCCTGTTGCACAAAGTGTGCAGTATTTTTCGCAGTGGCAAAATGTTGCGCAAGCATTAGAAATGGTGAATCAGGTATTATTATTGAACACGGAGCGCCGCGTAGATCAAAATTTATTATTACCTGATGAGTTACCTAAAAAAATCAGTTTAGACGGGATAATGTTTTCCTATCCTGAATCACCTATACGGCAATTAAATATTAATAAATTAACCTTTACTGCGGGTGATCGTGTTGTATTGCTTGGCGCGATAGGATCAGGTAAATCGACCTTACTTAAAGTGTTAGCAGGTTTATATAAACCAGCGGAAGGCAGAATTAAATTGGGTCAGGCTGACTTATGGGAAATAGAGCCCAATATTGTCGCTGATCAGGTCAGTTACTTACCCCAAAGTGTGCATTTATTTAAAGGAACTTTACGTAGCAATTTAGCATTATCTGGCGCGGTAAGTGACTCTCACTTGTTACAGGTATCTGAGCAACTTGGTATAGATAAAATTGCTGCGGATGATTCGTTAGGTATGGAATTAGCCATTAGTGAAGGTGGAGAAGGATTATCTGGTGGTCAACGTCAGCTGGTTGGTCTTGGTCGAACCTTTTTAGCACAACCTAAAATATGGTTGTTGGATGAGCCTACAGCGACTTTAGATAACGAATCGGAACAAAAAGTATTACAGGCATTGCTAGACAATGTTAAAACCGATGATATTTTAATTATTTCAACTCATCGCCCTGCTTTAGCGGCGAAGATGGCGAATCGCGTTATTGTGATGCAGCACGGTGAGATAATCAATGATGGGAAACCTGAGGATGTGCTGTCCAAAATCATGTCTAATGTTACGAAAAATAAAGCAACTGTCTCAAGCAGAGATGCTCCAACATTACGCACACCAAAAGGTTTTGTCGCGGCTAATGTGAATCAAGGTGACAATCATGTTATTTGATAGTTTTTTTTCCAATGATGACGATAATCAAGAGTCAACTGCGCGTTTAGAGAGTTATTACCTGCGTAACTATTCATTAGTGTTATGGGGGATATTGATCGGGCTGGTTGTTTTTGTGCTGTGGGCTTCAAACTTTCGACTTGACCAAGTGGCACGAGGTACAGGCGAAGTGATTGCTAGTAGCCGTGTGCAAATCATTCAATCAGTTGATGGGGGAGTGATTTCCAATTTATATGTAAAAGAAGGGGATAGTGTTACTAAAGGGCAGGTAATTGCGACATTAGATACCACGCGTATTGGCGCTGCAGTGAAAGAGGTTGATGCTCGCCTTTCTGCATTAAGAGCAAAAGCAACGCGATTGCGTGCAGAAATTCTTGGCAATAAAACGTTAGTTTTTGCTGATGATTTACTGCGCTTTCCTGAGCAGATAAAGGTTGAACGTGCTTTATTTGAGCAAAAAAGTACCACCTTGGCTGAAGAGTTAAAGGCTTTAAAAAAGGGTGTGGATTTAGCGCGAGAAGAGTCTGAATTGATTAAAAAATTATCAGCATCAGGTGATGTGAATCGTACCGAAGTTATTAGAGCCGCTAGAAGCTTGAATGACAGTGAAGCTAAATTATTGAATAGAAAAAATACTTACCTTGAAGATGCAGGGGCAGAGTTAGCAAAAGCTGAAGATGAAATTGCACAAAATGTACAAGTTTTAACGCAACGTAAACAACAATTAGAAGATAGTATTTTTAAGGCATTATTACCAGGCATAGTGAAAAATGTGCGCGTAACGACCATCGGCGGAGTCTTGCGCGCAGGGGAAGAGTTGATGCAAATAATTCCTGTGGGTGATGAGTTAATTCTTGAAGCGAAAATTAGTCCTGCAGATATTGCTCAAGTGCGTAAAGGACTTAATGCCACTATACGTTTTGACCCGTTCGATTACACTATTTATGGCGGTGTTATTGGTGAGGTCGTTTATGTTAGTGCTGACACCTTAAAAGAAGAAAAAGGCCAAGGTGAAGAGATTTATTATCGGGTACACGTTTCAACAAAAACAAACCCTGTGACAACGACTTCGGGTAAGGTTTTAGATATTTTACCGGGTATGACAGCTCAGATTGATATTAAAACAAGTGACCGTACAGTGTTGAATTATTTACTGAAACCTTTGCGTAAAACATTGGCAGAATCTTTTGGTGAACGCTAAATAACGTTAAGCACTACTTTTCACATTAACATTAATGCATAAGGCTGAATAAAAGGTAAACATCCACACTTTTTATTGATAACCCGTCTCGAAGAAAAAATAAAATTCGCCATCGCTCCTTTTATTTTAGATAACTCTTTAGAACAGTAATAACTTGCTCAACTTCTTCTGCTCTTTCTTCTTGAGTCAAATCATCGGCACCTAAATGTTCTCTCAAGTGACCTTCTAATACTTCTTTCATCAGTCCATTAACAGCGCCTTTAATCGCCGCTACCTGTTGTAAAACAGCCATGCAGTCTGGCTCACCCTCTAAAACACTTTCTAAAGCAATAGACTGACCTTTTATCCGTCTAACGCGACTGAGCAACTTCTTTTTACTTGCTATGGTATGTGACATCTTCTTCCTTTACTTGAAAATAAATATACAGGGGGGTAGTATATTTCAGGTTTAAAATATATGCTATTTCTAAGTAATGTAAAGTAATAAGTTTAGGAAGTTCAATGGAAAATGATAGTAGTATTCAATGGGAGCATTCTCATGATTTCGGTCTTGATAATAAACTTCATGAAAATAAAGTTAAAACTGTTTTCTGGTTAACCACAGTGATCATGGTGCTTGAAATTGGCGCTGGTACTTGGTCGGGCTCTATGGCCCTTCTCGCTGATGGTTGGCATATGGGCACTCATTCCGCAGCATTTTTAATTGCTATTTTCGCTTATTCTTATGCAAAAAAACATGCAAACAATAAGGATTTCAGCTTTGGTACTGGTAAGGTCAATTCTTTAGGTGGTTTTGCCAGTGCAATTGCATTAGCAATAGTTGCTTTGATGATGATCGTTGAGTCGGTTCAAAGGCTATTAGAACCACAATCAATTCATTTTAACGAAGCAATCGTTGTTGCCATTATAGGTTTAGTTGTCAATGTTGCCTCTGTTTTTATCCTACATGATGACCATCATCATCATGGAGAGCACCATCATGATCACGACCACAATATGAAAGCAGCCTACTTTCATGTACTTGCGGATACACTCACATCGCTATTAGCCATTGTTGCTTTATTAATAGGAAAATATGTCGGCTTAATATGGATGGATCCTTTAATGGGGATTGTTGGCGCTATCGTAATCTTACGTTGGTCATATGGTTTAATTAAGGATTCTAGTAATGTTCTTCTCGATAAATCGGTAAAAAAATCAACGTTAGAACAAATTTCGAAGGCATTGAGCAAAAAAAACACGGTAATTAACGATATACATGTTTGGACAATAGCGACTGCTCACCAAGCTGCAATTCTTAAAGTAACTTCTGCGCAACCGCTTAATTCAGATGAATATGAAGGTATTTTAAGGGAAATTTTGCCGCAGCTTTCACATATATCCATTGAAATTCGCCATGATTATAGCTTATGACACTTTGAGATGACTGAATATCATGATGACTCCCACGGTTCATTGAAATAACGAAAGGCAATTATTTGGGGTCGTTAATAAGTGGTATAAGAGCTTTATTACTACAAGTATGATGCTCTTTTCATCGTGATAATTTTATCTTATTTCATGACTTTTATCAGTTCGGAAAGAGCTACTTGTTATATTTTTGTGAAGCCAACTTGCTAATTAACATCTGAAATAATACAGAAAAGAACAACGTATTATTAGCTATATAGTGTTGCTTACTACCCAAAATCAGAAAAATAATTTACAGTGCTTATATAAATTTACATAATAAAAATTATATAAAGCATGCAAGAATCCAAAAATTCTATTAATTACAATAACCTTTTTATTTATTTTCTCGCTTTTACTAGTGGCTTTTCCATAATGTGTATTGAGCTGCTAGCAGGACGGATTCTTGCGCCGTTTTTTGGCAGCAGTGTCCATATATGGGGCAGTATCATCACAGTGTTTATGCTCAGTTTAGCGTTAGGTTATTTATTTGGCGGTAAGCTATCCACTCGCTCTGCATCACTTACCCGCTATGGTGCTATTTTCATTATTGCTGGTCTCACCTTGCTTCCAATAGTCACATCAAGCACTTGGTTAATGGAAAGTATTTTCTTAGCGATAGAGGATTCTCGTTATGGGTCTTTATTAGCCTCAACAGCACTCTTTTTTATTCCAACGATTATTTTAGGTATGTTATCCCCTTACTCGGTAAGATTGTTGGTAAGAAACTCTAATGAAAGTGGTCAAGTTGCCGGAAAGCTATATTTCGTATCTACTTTAGGTAGTGCTATAGGTACCATTATTACTTCTTTTTACTTAGTCTTGTGGTTTGATATAGATACGATTGTGGTAAGTATTAGTCTGTTACTTAGTTTATTAGGTTTCATCACGATTGTGGTTGCAAAAGCGAACGAAAATTTATTTAAATCGAAAGCACAACGAGATATTAGTCATGCTTAATTCAGCAGGTAAGCTTATCTACGGCCTTTGTTTTTTGTTGGTAGTTTGTGTCAATAATGCAATGGCTGAAGTTATTCACAGTGAGCGCTCTTTATATCGAAATATTCTCGTGGAAGATAATGGCGATTTACGTTGTTTAAAATTTAATGTTAAGAGTACTAAAACGCGGCAAAGTTGTCTTCTTAAGAGCCAGCCACAACAATTAGTGTTCAATTATACTAAACAATTACTCACAGGTTTATTGGTTAATCCTGAGCCCAAGCATATTTTGATCATTGGTCTTGGCGGCGGCACAATGTCAAATACCTTGCACCAATTGTTGCCTGATAGTTATATTGATAATGTCGAAATAGATGAGAGTGTTATTAAAGTAGCTCGACAATACTTTGGCTTTTTAGAAAATGATCAAATAAAATCCTATAGTCAAGACGGGAGAGTTTTTGTCAAAAGAGCACTATTAAAGAAGCAAGAGTACGATTGGATTATACTTGATGCTTTTAACGGTGATTATATTCCAGAGCATTTAATGACCAAAGAGTATCTAGAAGAAACTAAACGTTTGCTTTCTCCCCAAGGTATACTCACAGCTAATACCTTCTCTTCTAGTCAGTTATATAGATATGAATCAGCAACATATAAAGCTGTTTTTGGTGACTATTATCAAGTGAGTAATCCTGATAATAGTAATCGAATAATATTAGCCCGTAATAGTGGACTTGATGAAAACCTTTACAAAGAGCTAGCGGCTGCAGAGCAAAGCGAAAGTATCACTCAGTTAGCGATTAAATTACTCGCCATTGGTGTCGAGGTAAAGCAACTTTATAAAAATATAAAATCAACTGCTACACATCAAGACTGGCCCGATGATAGTCCAGTACTAACGGATCAGTTTTCTCCAGCGAACTTACTTAATATTGATGTTGATTAACGGTGACGTTACTACAAAAAGTTGACTACAATTTTTACTAGCGAGAAATAATTTTCTCGTTAGTAATTACCACAACTCATTTTCTTTGATCTTGCTGACTAAGTAGAGAAATATAGTTAAAATCTCTCCAATATCCGATCAATTTATGTGAAAATAAGCAAAATTTTTTCATTGGATTATAAAGCATGTCAGTAT
>OJBB01000498.1_pt1 | contig 13331 bp, 9 predicted proteins | sample 1590401 | NCBI WGS metagenome assembly OJBB01 (sample SAMN05416789, study PRJEB24817) | seawater metagenome | isolation source: Sea water | place: Canada:Atlantic | collected 2013-07 | reverse complement strand
GATCTACACAGAGTAGATCGTCGGCAGCGTCAGATGTGTATAAGAGACAGGAACGACTGGGAATGGGTGCCGTACTTCTTGAGGTAACTGATGCGCTCCGGAAAGGTAAATACACCTTCGTCCAGAGAGCGTACGCCATCGAGTGAAAGGATCTGGTCTGACATTGTGAAACTCCCCCGTTTATTGTTTTAAATCCGGCGTGAGGCCTCGTGTCTACACCTGTTTCCGTCCCAGGATCGACCAGTAACAGTTCATGTTCAGCAGCTTGAAATGCTTTTTCTCGGTAACGTGCAGGCCAAGGCGCTGCATGTGTTCGGGGTAGTTGTAAATCTTGTGGAAGGCATTGTTGGCGAACAGCCAGAAGATGAAGACGGCCATGTACCAGTACATCTTCTTGAACAGGCGGGCCACAATGTTGCCGGTGGGGTAGCAGAAGTCACCCACAACCACCCTGGCGTCGGCCTTGCCCAGACGGATCAGATGCTCCAGCACCCGCACCATCATGTCTTCGTCAAACACGTTGAGGAAAAAGTTGGCGACCACCATGTCGTACTGTTCGAACTCATCGACCTTCATGATGTCGCTGTGAATGCGGCGGATGTTCAGGTGCGGCGCCTCTTTTTCCTGGGCTTCGGCAAACTTGCGCAGCATGGTCTCGGAGAGGTCCACCACGGTCACGTCCGCGCCCAGTTCTGCGGCACGGATCGCGTCACGGCCATGACCCACGCCTGCAAACAGGATGCGGGCGCCGGGCTTGACGGTTTCCACATCGAGCATGGCGGTCTTGCAGCGATGGATGTTCTTGCCGCTGTAGAGGTTGCTCAGAAAATCGTATACCGGGCCAATGTATTTGTATTTATCGCGCATGGTGACTTCTGCCTGTCCATATCCTGGGGATGCTTCCATTCTTCTTGTGATTGTTGATTCACCGTCAGGTGAATTGAAGGAAGCGCCTGATGGATTTGAGCTTAGAGAAGCCGGTGGGGGAATTATGTGCAGTACCGCGCATTTCCAGATACATAACGTAACGAACAGCAACACTTTGCAAACCAGATCAACATTTTAGATCTGACTGTCCGACAATGGAGTATCGATAATGCGGTAGGTTAGAAAGCGACGGCGCGCGCCGGGGTATGTCCGAGGGTTTTGCCGATGACGTCTGCAGGCCGCGCCGGGCCGTAGAAGAATCCCTGAACCTGGTGGCATCCCAGGCTTTTGAGGTAGGTGAGCTGTTCGTCCGTTTCCACACCCTCCGCCACGATCTGAAGTTTCAGTCCATGGGCCATGGCGACAATGGCGTTTACAATACAGGCACCATCTTCGCCTCTGCGAATGGCTTTGACGAAGGACTGATCCACTTTCAGGGTGTGAATGGGCAGCCGGTGAATGTAATTCAGGGAGGAGTAGCCGGTGCCGAAATCATCAATGGCAATTCTGACGCCCAATGACGCTAATTCCCGGAGTTTCTGACTGATCTGCTCAAGATCGTTCATGATCACGTTTTCAGTGATCTCGATTTCCAGGTTTTGGGGCGGGAAGCCGTGGGCCTGGAGTTGAGCCATCAGGGTCTCTACAAACCTTGGGTGCTCCACCTGGACCGGGGACAGGTTTACGGCCAGTCGCAGGTCGCTGTGTCCTTCTCGAATCCACTGGCCGACATCATGGCAGGCCTGGTCGAGTACGCATTCACTGAGTTTGGCAATGAGTTTGGTTTCTTCCGCCAGCGGCAGGAAGTCCCGTGGATAGAGCAATCCCCTTTCCGGATGTTGCCAGCGCACCAGCGCTTCCAAACCCACCACGCGATTGCTCGAGGAACAGACTTGCGGCTGATAGAACACCCGCAACTCATCGCGCTCCAGTGCCATCCTAAGGTCTCTTTCCAGGCTCAGGCGGTTGGCCGTGTCAATGCTCATGCTCTCCGAGTAGAAGCGATAGCCATCCTTGCCCCGCGCTTTGACGTGATACATGGCAATGTCGGCGTTCTGGATCAGTTGATCCATGGATTCGCCGGCTTCCGGGTAGGTGGCAATGCCAATGCTCACACCTACGAAAACTTCGTGTTCGCCCAGTTGGAAAGGCGCGCGCAAGGCCTTGATCAACTTCTTTGAAATCTGTCTTGCGTCCTCGTAACCGTGGATCGACGGCAACAGCAGAGTGAATTCATCGCCACCGAAGCGTGACAGGGTATCCCCTTTGCGCAGACACCGTTCCAGTCGCTGTGTGACAGCCTGCAACAGGCGATCGCCCATGGCATGTCCCAGCGTGTCGTTGATAACCTTGAAGCGATCAAGGTCCAGGAACATCACCGCCAGCTTCTGCTCACTGCGGCGCGCGTGGGTGATGGCCAGGTCGAGCCGGTCCTTGAACAGGGCGCGGTTTGGCAGTCGGGTCAACAAGTCGTGGTAGGCCTGGAAGTTGATAAAGGCTTCCGCTTCCTTACGCTCGGTCACATCGCGAGCAGTGCCGTAGTAGCGGGCCTCGCGACCATTGTATTTGCCGTCATCGTGATTGGTGTGGGGCCAGGTTTCCGGGTCAATCGGAAACGCGGTAATTTCAAAGTGTCGGGTGGCTTTGCGGCTGCCTCGGGTCTTGAGCCGAACTTCCAGTGTCCGGGGATTGTCGGCGCTGATATTCGGGCCTTTCAGAGCATAGGTTCCCCGGGCGATGTCCCGGTCATCCAGGATGTGGCGAAAGTGACGCCCGCACAGCTCAGCGGGTTGGTAGCCAAGCAGGCTCTCAATCTTGCTGTTCACAAAACAGAAATGCCCGTCGCCATCGAGCATGAAAACGATATCGGGTGAGCTGTTGACGATGTAGCGATGCAGTTCCTCGGACTTTTCCAGGCGCATTCGTATGTGCTCGTGGGCGCGAAGCAGAGAACGCTTGCCGAGCACGCCGTCGACCGTTGCCAGCAGTTCTTCCGGGTCGAACGGTTTGCGGATATAGTCCAGTGCCCCCCGGCGCAGGGCACGGCTGACGGCGCTGAACGAGCTTTCACCGCTCACGACAATCACGCCACATTCTGGTTGTTCCGATGACAGGCGTTCCATCACACCGAATCCGTCCACATCGGGCATGCGAAGATCCAGCATTGCCAGGTCGAACGATTCGGTCTCAAGGATGCGACAGGCCATGCGCCCACCTTCCGCTTCGGTGACCTCGTACCCCTTGCTTCTGAGCAGTGAAGCAAGGCCGGAAAGCAGTCTCGGATCATCGTCGACGACCAGGATGCGCGCCTTTCCGTCGTCGCCGTAAGTCCACTCGGTGCTCGCAGGTTTCATGTCAGTAGCCCGTCGTTTCTTCGTCATTTTTCATCGTTTTTTTTATTTGCCGCCGCGGGAAACAGAATTCGGAATGCTGTCCCTCCGCGCCCCGTGCGGCAACTAATGATGCCCTCCATGTCATCAATCAACTGTTTGACCACGCTCAGACCCAGGCCGCTATGGCCCTTGCCCTTGGTGGATTGAACCGGTGAAAACAAGTGTTTTCGGACCTCGTCGGGAATTCCATTACCGGTGTCCGCCACTTCCAGTTCCACCCAGGTTTTTCCGCTCTGCCAGACTGGTGCCTGTGTGTGAATAGCCACTTCGCCACCGTCAACAAGGCATTCTGCCGCATTACGGACCAGGTTGATAACCACCTGCCGGATGACAGCACCGGGCACGGTAACATCGGTGGGGTCCGCGCAAAGGTCAAGCTCCAGCGCCATGTCGTCGCCGCTGAACAGACTGTCTTCCAGCAAGTCCTGCAGAATTCTCAGTTCGTCATTAAGATTGCAGACGCCGGTCGGGTTTGCTGCATCATGGCCCGGACCCCGGCTGATCTGCAACAGGAGATCCCCCGCGCGATCGAGTTCGTCACGTATGACGTCCAGCTCTTCCTGTACTTCGTCATCATCCAGCCGGTTCCGTAGCTGATAGATATATTGCCGGATGATGGTCAGCGGGTTGCTCACCTCATGGACCTGGCGACGAATGGCCTGTCGGGCCAGTTCCGACTCCATACTGTCCTGGGTACCACTATTGGCTAGCGTGGCAGTGACGGCGTCAGACAGTTTGGCGCTGAACAGGCGACCGATTTCTTCTGTCTGACCGGAACTGTCATGGTCGGTACCGACGACAAAGACGCCAGCACATTGATCTTCCCCCCGAACGGGAATAGCCACCAGAGAAGGGGTTCTCAAGAGAGAAAGCAGCTGGCGGTCCAGCACAGTCGTTGTGCGGCCACCAAGACACAGGGCGGTGCCGCTGCTGTAGGCCTCGGTCAACACGCTGGTGGCCGGCCCGCTGGCAACTGTAAGGTCGGGAGTATCGCCGTTGCTGGCGGATAGCAGTGTCAGCCCGTCTCCGGCCTGGCCAAAATACAGTGCCGGCAGGCCGGTGATCAGTGTCAGGCTGGTGACGGTTGCGGCCAGACTCTCCTGGGCACTGCCGCGAATCGGCGACAGTTCCAACGCCTGGCTGGCCATGGCCTGTTTCAGTATGGTCTGTTTGAGTTTGTGGTTGGAATGGTGGGCGTCGTAGTCTTCCGATAGCGGAATGCCCAGTGACTCGGCCACGCCGCTCACTTCCTGGTCGATCCTGCGGTTGATCTCTCGCGTGAGCTCTTCATTGAGCCCAAAAATGGTCCCCGCCGCCGCAATGCCCGCCGCGTCCGAGAGTGCCAGGCGCGTTGCCAGACTGATCAGTTTGACCAGGTGCCCGGCATCCTGTATTTCCGTTGGCATGGCCTGCTGATAGCGCATAGCGTCAACCGCCATGGGGCCCAGCCCCCATGAATTGACCAGTTCGGCAGCAATATCGGACTGGTGGTCAAAGTAGTATTGCTGGGTTTCTCCAGGCGGTGTTTTCAGTGCGATCAGCTCGCCTACGTTGTGCAACATACCCAGCATGAACGCCTGGTCGGGTTCGGGGTAGCGGGTCAGTGTTGCCAGAGCCCTGGCCGTCAGGGCGGTGGTCAGGGAATGGCGCCAGAAGTCCCGCAGCTGTTGCCACTGGTCTGCCCCGAGTTCGTAAAGAATCTGGCGCAGTGCAGCAGTCAGAACCAGGGTGTGAAAACGTCGGGTTCCCAGCCGGAGCAGGGCCTGGTCAATGGAACGTATTTGCGAGGTGGGGCCGTACAGTGCCGAGTTGGCGAGGGCGAGAACGCGAGTGACCAGAGCGGTGTCGGCAGACACAATGTCACTTATTCGGCGATAGTTTTCATCCTGATGGCAGGCCTCAAGCGCCCGAAGGGTAACCTCCGGGAGACTCGGTAGCTGTATGTCAGGGGCAATCTGCATAGGCCTGCCTGTGTAACGCGCCAGATATTTCGTTAGTATCTGACGACTTGTTCATAAACATTAACCCGATGGAGCTTAGTCAATAACCTGCATTTATTAAACAGTTATTGGTCCTTTTTTAAGCAGAGTATTACCCGTGTTGTGATGTGTGTAAACTTTTTACAGGTTAAATGTCGCAAAACCGTCCATGATCGGGCATTCAACCCGTCTCTTTTTGTCTACAGTTAGAACTCCGTCCGGGTTACACTTTGACACAGTACTCAAATTTTACCCGGATCACGTGTCAGTCGACGGACAAGACAGCGCCTATTAAGCATTCATGACCGATTCCCGCACTTCCAGGCACATTCCGAAGCAACCCAGAACACTGGCCATAACCGGTGGCAAAGGTGGCGTCGGAAAAACATCGGTGGCACTGAACCTTTCCCTGACCCTTGCGCGAGAGGGTTACAGAGTATTGTTGCTGGATGGTGACACGGATCTGGCTAATGTCAGTATCATGCTGGGCCGGTATCCGGAGCGCACCCTGGCCAACGTAATGGCCGGTGAGTGCTCTCTCCGCGACGTGATTATGGAAGCGGAGTGGGGTTTGCACATCATTCCCGGCGCCTCGGGAGTTGAACAATGTGTGGATATGGCCGCTGAAGAAAGCTTGCGTGTTCTCAAGGCGTTGTCGAGGCTGGAGAAAAACTACGACTACGTGATCACAGACACGGCCTCCGGTTTGCAGAAGACCGGCATGCACATGATTGCGGCGGCGGAACTGGCCTGCGTCGTGGTCACGCCAGACCCTGCATCGCTGACCGATGCCTTCTCCCTGATAAAACTTCTGATTCGCCGTGGCTACCGAAGGACGCCGAGCGTGTTGGTGAACATGGCCCAGGGTGCAAGTCAGGCTCGATCCGTGTTTCAGCGCCTTGATGCTGCTGCAGTTCGGCACCTGGGGTTGCAGTTGCATTACCTGGGTGCGATCTGGCGTGACGAAACCTTGCGCCAGTCAGTGATGAATCAACGCCCTGTGGCACTGTTGCCGGCTTCTGATCCGTCCAGCCGTCAATTCCGAACATTGGCTGACATGCTGAACGTGCGGCTGCGCCAGCTGCCGCCGCGAAAGGCGGGGATTGCGGCGTATTGGCACCGGGTGTCGTCCGGTTCAGCGGATACGGCGCCTGCGTCCGGCGGTGGCCAGGCAAAAACGCCAAAAGACCCGGCCCAGGAATGCAAGCGGCTGACTGCAGAACTCGGCGAAATACTGGCTGACAGCAATGACAAGCCGCTGCTGCGTTATGAAGCGTTTCAGGAGCTTTTTGCACTGTTAGGGCGCAAAATGGATGCAGATGCCATCGAGATTATCCAGACCGGTTTAGCCTCTCTCAATTGGGACAAACTGGAAAAGGAACAACGAGAACATATGGCGACTCATCTTCGCCATCTCGCTGCAGAAGTTGACCCTGCGGCAGTTCCCCGTAAGGCGGAAGCAATAGTAAATAAGCCAGAGCGGGAGCCGTACTACGACCGTATCAGTTTTGGTGAACAAAGCCGGTTGATTCGGGCGCTTAAGGAGCAGCCGTCCAATATCTCCCTGGATCAGCTTCTACGCTCGCTGGCGGACACCGACAAGAACGGTTCCTGAGCGCCTTTTATCCGGTTTCTCTCCATTCCTTTTTTTCGCATTTAGTCACCTTATTTTATGGTCATTTTATTGATGCAATTTGTAGCGTAACTTTGCTCTATGTCACCGCACTGTCATTCGGTCTGTGCAAAAATCAGCCTTATTCCCGGAATCGTGGCCCGCAAAATGCAGTAAAACCCACTGCATTTGATGGCTACACAGTGAATTTGAGAAGGAGTTCTCGCCATGGCAACACAGCAGCAACAGAATGGAGCGTCAGCGTCCGGTGTTCTTGAGCAACTACGTGGTAAACACGTGTTGATCACCGGCACCACCGGGTTTCTTGGTAAGGTGGTACTGGAAAAACTGATTCGCACGGTGCCGGATATTGGCGGGATCCATCTGCTTATCCGCGGTAACAAAAGGCATCCGGCAGCGCGGGAACGATTCCTCAATGAGATCGCGAGTTCTTCCGTGTTCGAGCGCCTTAGGCACGATGACAACGAGGCGTTCGAAAGCTTTCTTGAGGAACGCGTTCATTGCATCACCGGCGAAGTGACTGAACCCCGTTTTGGGCTTACGCAGGAGCGGTTCCGTGCTCTTGCCGGGCAGGTCGATGCGTTTATCAATTCCGCAGCCAGCGTAAATTTCCGGGAGGAGCTCGATAAGGCGCTGAAGATCAATACCCTTTGCCTCGAGAACGTTGCCGCTCTGGCGGAGCTCAACAGCACTATGGCGGTCATCCAGGTATCCACCTGCTACGTCAACGGAAAAAATTCCGGTCAGATCACGGAGTCCGTTATCAAGCCGGCGGGAGAGTCTATCCCCCGCAGCACCGACGGATACTATGAAACGGAAGAGCTTGTACACCTTCTGCAGGACAAGATCTCCGACGTGAAGGCCCGATACTCCGGCAAAGTGCTTGAGAAAAAGCTCGTGGACCTGGGTATTCGCGAGGCCAACAACTACGGCTGGAGCGACACCTACACGTTTACCAAATGGCTGGGTGAGCAACTCCTGATGAAAGCCCTTTCCGGGCGCTCACTCACAATTGTTCGCCCTTCCATCATTGAAAGTGCACTGGAAGAACCCTCGCCGGGATGGATTGAAGGTGTGAAGGTGGCGGATGCGATCATACTTGCCTACGCCCGTGAGAAGGTCTCCCTGTTTCCCGGCAAACGCAGCGGTATTATCGACGTGATTCCGGTGGACCTGGTGGCCAACAGCATTATCCTGTCCCTGGCTGAAGCCATTTCCGAGCCTGGGCATCGCCGCATCTATCAATGCTGCAGTGGCGGTTCAAACCCAATTTCGCTGGGCACGTTCATTGACTACCTGATGGCCGAAGCCAAGTCCAACTATGCAGCGTATGACCAGTTGTTCTATCGACGGCCCACGAAACCGTTTGTGGCGGTCAATCGCAAGCTGTTTGATGTTGTGGTTGGCGGGATGCGCGTGCCGTTGTCCATCGCTGGCAAGGCACTGAGGCTGGCTGGCCAGAACCGTGAGCTAAAGGTTCTCAAAAACCTCGATACCACGCGTTCACTCGCCACCATCTTTGGTTTCTACACGGCACCGGATTACATCTTCCGTAACGATTCGCTGATGGCCCTGGCTTCCCGCATGGGTGAACTGGATCGTGTCCTGTTCCCGGTGGATGCACGCCAGATCGACTGGCAGCTGTACCTGTGCAAGATCCACCTCGGAGGTCTTAACCGTTACGCTCTCAAGGAGAGGAAACTGTACAGCCTGCGGGCTGCCCAGACACGCAAGAAAGCCGCCTGACACCCGGTCAGTCGGCTGTCCTTTCTACCCGTCCCCCCGGTTCCCGGGGGGCGGAACCTCACTTGTTGTTTCCGCTGGCGGGTCTATCCTTTAGGGCAGGCTCCAGAACATAGGGTCACCCCTCGTGAGACCGTCATTCTAGCTAAAAGTGCTGGCGGATTGGGACGTTAGTCTAATTCATTGTTCACTGGCACGCGTGTTGAACTATGGGTATCCGTCTTCAGGGCTTTTTTGCCCGTCACGCTCTTTATTAAATAACCGATAATGACAACAGACTCTGACTAATAAGGGGGAGCACAATGACTGATAAACAGGTTTATCCGGTAAGTCCGGACGTGGCCAAACGGGCCCTGCTAAACCGGGATCAGTACGAGAAGATGTACCAACAGTCGGTGAATGACCCGGAGACCTTCTGGGCTGAACACGGCAAGCGACTGGACTGGATCAAGCCCTTCTCGAAGGTGAAAAATACCACCTACGATTACGACAACCTATCCATCAAATGGTTTGAAGACGGCCAACTGAACGCCGCCGCTAACTGCCTGGACCGTCACCTGGAAAAGCGCGGTGATCAGACGGCCATCATTTTCGAGGGCGACGACCCGGCCGATTCCCGCAACGTGACCTACCGCGAACTGTACGAAGAAACCTGTAAGTTCGCGAACGTTCTGAAAGATCAGGGCGTCAAGAAGGGCGATGTTGTCACTATCTACATGCCCATGATTGTTGAAACGGGTGTTGCCATGCTGGCCTGTGCCCGCATCGGCGCTATCCATTCTGTTGTCTTCGGCGGGTTTTCTCCGGAAGCACTGGGTGCCCGGATTGCTAATGGTAAATCCCGATTCGTGGTAACGGCTGATGAAGGTGTCCGCGGCGGCCGCAAGATTCCTCTCAAGAAAAACGTCGACGCTGCGTTGAGCAAGGAAGCCGGCGCAGAGGTGGACAAGGTTATCGTGGTCAAGCGTACCGGCGGTGATGTGCCCTGGAAAGACGGTCGTGACGAGAGTTACGAGGAGCTGATGAAGGGCGCGTCCACGGATTGCCCTGCAGAATCCATGAACGCCGAAGATCCGCTGTTCATGCTGTACACCTCCGGCTCCACTGGCGCCCCGAAAGGCGTATTGCATACCACCGGTGGCTACATGGTCTTTACCTCCATGACCCACGAATACGTCTTCGATTACCACGATGGCGACGTCTACTGGTGTACGGCGGACTTTGGCTGGGTCACCGGTCACAGCTACATTCTGTACGGCCCGCTCGCCAATGGTGCTGTCACCGTGCTGTTTGAAGGTGTACCCAACTACCCGGATACCTCCCGTATGGGTCAGGTGGTGGACAAGCACAAGGTCAATATCCTGTACACCGCACCTACCGCCATCCGTGCCTTGATGGCCGAAGGTGAGTCCTGCATGAACGGCACCACCCGCGACAGTTTGCGCCTGCTGGGTTCGGTGGGTGAGCCGATCAACCCGGAAGCCTGGGAGTGGTACCATCGCGTAATCGGTAACAGCAAGTGCCCGATTGTGGACACCTGGTGGCAGACGGAAACTGGCGGCATCCTGATTTCGCCGCTGCCGGGCGCCATCGATCTGAAACCGGGTTCCGCGACTGTGCCGTTTTTCGGCGTCAAGCCGGCACTGGTGGATAATGACGGCAATATCCTGGAAGGCAAGACTGAGGGCAACCTGGTGATCCTGGACAGCTGGCCTGGCCAGATGCGCACCATCTACGGTGATCATGAGCGCTTCAAGCAAACCTACTTCAGTACCTACAAGGGAATGTACTTTACGGGCGACGGTGCCCGTCGTGATGAAGACGGCTACTACTGGATCACCGGCCGGGTGGACGATGTTCTGAACGTGTCCGGCCACCGCCTGGGGACCGCTGAGGTTGAGAGCGCCCTGGTAGCCCACAACAAGGTTGCCGAAGCAGCTGTGGTTGGTTACCCCCACGAAATCAAGGGGCAGGGCATTTATGTCTATGTAACCCTGGTTCATGGCGAGGAACCCAGCGACGAGTTGAAGAAGGAACTGGTCCAGTGGGTGCGCAAGGAAATCGGGCCGATTGCGTCTCCGGACGTAATTCAGTGGGCGCCTGGACTGCCCAAGACTCGTTCTGGCAAGATTATGCGTCGTATTTTGCGTAAAATCGCATCCAATGAGCACGATCAGCTGGGCGACACCTCCACTCTGGCGGACCCGGGCGTGGTGGATGACCTGATAAGCGGTCGTGCGAACAAGTAAGGCCTGCTTGCTATCAGGCTGTGACCCTGTGAGGAATCTGTTGAATGACACAAACTATTATCGTCGCCGATGATCACCCGCTGTTTCGGGCAGCTCTGAAACAGGCGGTCAGTCAGGCGGTACCTGATGCCAAGACAGTGGAGGTGGACAGCATCAAGGCGCTGCAGGCGGCGGTAGAGTCGCATCCGGATGCGGATCTGGTGTTGCTGGATCTGAACATGCCGGGCGCCCACGGCTTTTCGGGGCTCGTGTTCATGCGCGGGCAGTACCCCGGCCTGCCAGTGGTGGTGGTGTCAGGATCGGAAGAAATGCAGGTGATGCGCCGTTCGATCGACTACGGGGCGTCGGGCTTTATTCCGAAGTCGGCGCCTCTGCCAACCATCACCGAGGCGATTCAGGCAGTCCTGGAAGGGGACGTCTGGTTGCCGGAGGGTGTGGCGGACAAGATCGAGCGGATGCATTCGGACATGACGGACTTCTCCGAAAAACTGGCGTCACTGACGCCGCAGCAGTTCCGGGTGCTGGGTATGCTGGCTGAGGGGCTTTTGAACAAACAGATCGCTTATGATCTGGACGTCTCAGAGGCTACCATCAAGGCCCATATCACGGCGGTGTTCCGGAAGCTGGGGGTTCGCAACCGGACCCAGGCGGTAATTGCGATCCAGCAAATGGAGATAGATCCTTCGGATACGTCGTTGTCTGGTAGCTGATTGGCCCAGAGGTTCTATTGAATTGAAAAAGCGGAAATCCCTGCGAATGGGATTTCCGCTTTTTTTTGTTTGAGCGGGCGTGCTCACTTTTTACTGGCATACCCCAATTTCTTATCCACCAGATTGAACAGCTCCTCACCCTGATGCCAGCGGTCCAGGTTCTCCAGGAACTGGTCGGTCAGCGCCCGTTTCCAGCCGATAAAATCGCCAGACATGTGGGCGGTCATGATGACATTTTCCATATCCCAAAGCGGATGATCCGCCGGTAGGGGTTCTTCCTCGAACACGTCTAGCGCCGCGCCAGCGATGTCGCCGTTATTCAGGGCGGCAATCAGGTCGTCGGTTTTCACCACGGGCCCGCGACCAATGTTGATCAGGCGGGCGGACTTGCGCATGGCCTTGAAGGCTTTTTCGTTGAATAGGCCTTCGGTCTGGGGGGTCAGTGGGGCGGCGATGACTACGAAATCCGCCAGGCCCAGTTGCTCGGTGAGGTCGTCATTGCCGTGAACCGCGACAAAATCCGGATCGTCGTGGCGGGGTTTGCGGGCAATACCGTGGGGTTTCAGGCCGGCGGCCTTGCATAGCCGGGCAATCTGCCCGCCGATGGAACCGGCGCCAACGATCAGTACCTGTTTGCCTTCAGCTCTTTCGGTGTCCCGGTGCTGCCATTTGTGCTCTGCCTGCAGGCGCAGGGAGCGGGGAAAATCCTTGGCGAACATCAGAATCGTGCACAGCACGTACTCGGCAATGGTGCGGTCGAAGATACCTCGGGCGTTGGTTACGGTAACGTCGCCTTCAATAAGGTCCGGGAACATCAAGGCATCCACGCCGGCACTGGTGGCGTGGATCCACTGCAGTTTGTCCGCTGACGGCCAGGCGGCGGCCAGGGCCTCGGTACGAAAGTCCGTCACCATCATTACGTCGGTGCCCGGCAAGGTGTCCCGCAGAGTGGGCTCGTCAGAGGCAAAGCGAACCTCTGCTCGTGCCCGCAGGGCATCCATGCCAGGAGGCTCGTTTTCACCGGGTGCTGTCAGAACGGTTACAACCGGTTTGCTGTGTTGGGTCATCTGTCCTCCGCCAATGCAGTTTGTCCGCGTCCGGCCGCGGGAATCGACAGTCCGGATGTCGAGTCTACAGTCTGGTATCTGAGCCTGAACTGGTCAACCTGACCCCATATAAGATAAAGGTCGTAGCCCTTGTTATAGCGGGTACTACGGCGTTTCGTTCCGGTAATCCAATCTTTCTGTTTTATGTCTTGTACGGCCCCTGTTTACTGACTAACCTGCAGGAGTAGCTACTATTTTGCCCCGCGTCCAGGAGGTGTTTATGGCAGAAGCCGCCAATCGAGAAACCGGCCAGACCAAACCGCGTAAAGTGAAATACCGGAAGAACAAGGCCAGTTGGAACCCGGCGATGCAGGCGGTTCCGGTGCCGGGCATTCGTCGCATGGTGAATATGGCGGCCACCATGAAGGATGTCATTCATCTTTCCATCGGTCAGCCGGATTTGCCAACCCCCAAGCATGTCATTGACGCTTATATTGACGCGCTCAATGCCGGGCAGACGGGGTACACCATGGACGCGGGCCTGCCCGAGTTATTGGTTGCCCTGCGGGATTACTACGGCGCACGCTACGATCGCAAGCTGACCCGGGACAACATCCTGATCACCAGCGGGGCGACCGAGGCGATGTACCT
>OJBB01000491.1_pt1 | contig 13467 bp, 15 predicted proteins | sample 1590401 | NCBI WGS metagenome assembly OJBB01 (sample SAMN05416789, study PRJEB24817) | seawater metagenome | isolation source: Sea water | place: Canada:Atlantic | collected 2013-07 | reverse complement strand
AAGTTTATGATTAAGGTAAGCTAAATTTGGGTTAACTTTAATCCCTTGCTAGGTCGAATAGTTTGATCTAGATCAGGTTTAGCAAATTAACCATAGTTAATTTGTGGCCTTAAGCAGTATAGAGTTTAATCACGCAAAAAAGCTAGGTGAAATATTTTTTTTTGCTTTAACATACTCGATAACTTGGATTTTATTCATTTACTTCTACTTTAGGGTTTTAAAAAATATGGTTCAAGTACAAGATTTCCTACCCTGGTTTAATAATTATGCCAGGGCAGCAACAGCAAAGAATGAACGACGTATGGTTGTTTTATCAGGCTGTGACTCTTGGGCAATGTCTTTATTGCACACTATTGATGTAGTCAAAGTGGCTGTTAACACGGACGTAGGGAAGGAGTGCCATACTTCTACTTTGACAACTCCTTGTCTTATTTACGGTGATAGCTCTACATTTCCTGCCAATGTTCAAAAAAAGCGCTATCGCGATAAGCTAGGTAGTGAAAGTGATTTGATTATTTTTGCTGATAGCGAATTTACCATTGATGCTTTCGCCGGGTTATCTGGCACACTAAAAGCTGGTGGGATCTTATTTCTAGTCATATCATCAATAGGTGACAAATTAGAACAGAGCCTTTTTTTTAAACGCTTCTCTTCATTAACAGAACAGATGTCTAGCCACACCATCATAACTGAATGGCAAACTTCGCTTTCATCTCCTTGCTCAGCTCTAGATAGTCAAATAAAAAAATCAGTAGTTTCTACTTATCCCTATCGTTGCATTACTGAAGAGCAATATAATGCAGTGTTAGCGATTAAAAAAGTAGTGTCAGCTCAAAGAAAAAGACCGCTTGTGTTAACAGCTGATCGCGGCCGAGGAAAGTCATCAGCATTGGCTATTGCGTGTGCACAGTTGATGAAAGTACATGAACACGATGAGTTTAGGATTGTTATAACGGCTCCTGATATTCAGGCCTTGTCCGTTTTTTATCGACAAATAAAGCAAAGCTTAATAAGTATTGAACAGCACGGCAATAATATTACCTTTGGTAAAGCTAGGTTAACGTTTATTGCAGTTGACCAATTAATTAGAGAACCGATAAAAGTTAATCTTCTTTTAGTTGATGAAGCTGCAGCTATTCCTGTTTATTTGCTTGAACAATTACTACAAAATTACCACCGGATGGTTTTTTCTAGTACTGTCCATGGCTATGAAGGGGCAGGGCGAGGTTTTACTTTAAAGTTTCAAAAAACACTTGATAGATTATGCCCACAATGGGTGAGCCTACATCTAAAACAGCCGATCCGTTGGCGGGAAAATGATCCGCTCGAACAATTGGTTTTTGATGCTTGTTTGTTAAATGCAGAACTGCCCGATTTAAAAGCAACATTTGTACCTCAGTCATTAGTAAACGATAAAAGTAGCTCTGCTAATAAAATCGATAATTTAAATAAGTTCGATGAAACAATATTTAAAGTTATCACTGCCGAGAAATTGGTTGCTGATGAAGTATTATTAAAGCAAGTTTTTGCTGTATTAGTAACAGCACATTACCAAACTAAGCCGAGTGATTTACAGCTACTGTTGGATAACCCTCAGGTACAGGTAACTTGCCTTTTTTCTTCAAATAGTAAGCATGCCGACTTGCTTGCTGTTGCGTTATTAATGAATGAAGGAAAGGGTAATGGCGTTAGTGCTGATGATATTCTGGCAATAAAACACTCTGAACGTCGCTTACGTAATCATTTCTTACCGCAATCATTATTTAGTCACTGTGGTTTTGAACAAGCTTTTAAGTTTAAATATTTACGTATTATGCGTATTGCTGTGCACCCACAAATCCAACAGCAGGGCCTTGGTTCTCAATTTATGCACCACATTGAGTTGTTTGCTATAAAGCAAGGTGTTGATTTTATTGGCTCTAGTTTTGGTGTTAACCCTGAACTACTTACTTTTTGGCTTAATTCTGGATTTTCTCCTGCAAGGATAGGTTTCACCAAGGATAAAGCGAGTGGGGAGCATTCTGCTTTATTGATTAAAGGGCTTGATGTAAAAAGCAAACAAGAGCAGCAGAGTTTTAAGCGTAACTTTTATCAGAGTTTTGATTATTTGCTCTTAGAAGAATATACAGCACTTACGACTGAGCTTGTATTTTTGTTATTGCGACAAAACTCTAAAGAAAACTTAAACGCTTTGTCTGCACGAGATATTGCTAATGTGCAGGCCTTTTCATGTGGTGAGCGTTTATATAGTAGCTGTTGTTATAGTTTATATTTATGGCTTAAACATGATTTGTTGAGTGAAACTAAGTGCCACACAACAGAGGTTGTACAGCACTCCTTGGTTCTTATTGCTAGACTGATACAAAAACAAACTATTGATTCTGTCTGCCAACAGTTTGGCTTAACAGGGAAAAAAATGTTGAATAAGCATATTAAAGATTATGTATCTTTTAAGCTTACTTCTGTCATCGATCATGACAAAGTCGAATTAAATAAGTGAGTTAACGTAAAGCATTAACTAGCTTCTTTATTTTTAGCGTGCCATTGCCAAAATCGCTGCATAGCGAGATATTCACATTGCTTATCACCACAAAAGCTTATGTCATCATGATGAAGTAACTTATTAAGATAAAAACTAATTGTTTTAGCTAACCCGCTACTTGGGTTGTTGTTATAAGTGGTAAGCAACATAGCCAGCCAGTTTTCCATATAGGTAAATTCACTTGAAACGGTTAAGCACATAATATTTCTTCTCCATTGAGAGTGTCGCTGTTTGTACTACTTGCAAGTAAGTTATGCCAAATAACTGTCTTAGCATTGGCATTTAAACATTTGCAATCACCGCAATGTAATAAACCCGAATTAAGCAAATAAGAAAGAAGGTTGCTAGAAATCTCAACTTGTACTGTGTCAATATTGTTAGTGGTAATAGTCGCCATATTTTCTCCCCTTGTTTTATTAAGCATAAACAAAGAAAAGCTTCATTGCAAATGATAATTATTATCATTTGTTGTTTTTGGTAAAGCAAATGAAAGTAAATGTTATTTGGTATTACTTCTAGCGATTAATCAGTTCACTGTATATACCCGTTACCATTCACAGTGCAGGTTTTCAGTGGGAATTAAAATGACTTTAGGCAAGGCAAATAATGTAAACATAGTCATTCTGGGGGGGATTATTTAACGCAGTTTAAAGTCATTGTAAACCCATCAAAGAAGCGCTTGAGCAAAACTACTAAGTTGTTGCATCTTTTTGTAAGGACGCTACATGGAGGGTGTTATTAGAGAATGCAGGAGCATATTCTCCTGATTAACCATTACTTCAAAGGTGCGCCTTGTATTGAAATTGCTCAAGCACTCTGAAACCTGTATCTTGATTGATAACAGGTATAGTTATTGAGTAATAGGAATCAAATATATGAACGCAGCAGTAAGCGTGAGGTCACTTAGTAAACACTATAAAGATGTCTGCGCTGTTAATAATGTGAGTTTTGATGTTCAACAAGGACATTGTTTTGGTTTACTGGGGCCTAATGGTGCTGGAAAAACAACAACCATTGAAATTATGGAAGGTATTATCAGCGCCTCTTCAGGACAAGTACTTTATCAAGGTCAGCATGTTGATAGCCAAATATCTCAGCAAATAGGTATTCAATTTCAACATACCGCTTTACAAGATTTTTTAACTGTTAAGGAAACGCTTAACTTATTTGCTTCTTTTTATCAGAACACCTTGCCCCAAGCACAATTAATTGAATTGTGCGATTTAAGTGATTTTTTAGACCGCGACAATCGTTTGTTGTCGGGTGGGCAAAGACAGCGGTTATTACTGGCTTTAGCCTTGATAAATGATCCTCAAATTATCTTTCTAGATGAACCAACAACAGGTCTAGATCCCCATGCTCGTCGAAATTTTTGGCAGCTGATTAAAAATATTAAAGCACAAAATAAAACCGTTGTTTTGACAACCCATTATATGGATGAAGCCGAGCAGCTATGTGATGATATAGTCATCATGGATCTGGGGCGAATAATTGAGGCGGGAACCCCACATGAATTATTAGCTAAACATTTTGAAGATGTTTTCATCTACCTACCTCAGGCACAAGTTTCGAGTGAATTAGTCAATGAACATGGCTGGAAACAATTAGCTGATCGTATAGAAATCACGAGTAAAAATGTTGAAAAAACTCTATCCTTATTAATGAGTAATAATGTTTCCCTTGATGGCTTACATGTTAAGTCAGCTAATCTTGATGATTTATTTTTGAAACTTACGGGTCATTCGTTACAAGCATGACGAACCCTGACTCCTATATTAAGGAAGTAATATGAATTTCAAACGTTTTTTTGCTGTTTTTAAAGCGCGGAATATTGAATTTTTTCGTGATAAGTCATCACTTGGTTGGAACCTGTTTTTTCCTATTTTGTTGCTGGTTGGTTTTTCCTTTATCTTTTCAGGTGATGGTCGAGCAGCGTATAAAGTAGGTTTGCTAGTAGGGCAAGAAAAAATGCAGAAAATGGAAGTGAATGAAGCACAAACAGCACTGACTCAGTTACGCTTTATTGATTTTATTAACTATAGCGATCTTGCTTTAGCGAAAGCAAAGCTTAGCCGTCACAGTCTAGATTTGTTGGTTGACTACAATGAGAAACGTTATTGGATTAATGAGGAGTCATCTAAAAGTTATTTAGTTGAAAAAATCTTCCTCGGTCAACAGCTTGGTCAACAAACTGAATTTACTCGCTTACAAAGTAGTGGCAAAAGTATTCGCTATGTTGATTGGGTGCTACCAGGAATATTGGGTATGAATATGATGTTTAGCTGCTTATTTGGTGTAGGTTATGTCATCGTACGTTATCGCAAAAACTCAGTTTTAAAGCGGTTAAAAGCAACACCACTGTCTGCCTTTGAATTTGTTTCTGCACAATTATTATCGCGATTATTCATCGTCATGTTTATGTCAATGGTCGTTTATAGTGGCTGTAATGTCTTTTTTGATTTTTTCATGATGGGAAGTTATGTAGACCTTTTCATTATCGGCGCATTAGGTGCTTTTTGTTTAATTAGCCTAGGGCTACTCGTGGCAAGTCGAAGTAAAAGCGACGAACTTATTGGCGGACTCTTAAATGTAACCTCTTGGCCTATGATGATGCTTTCAGGCGTTTGGTTTAGTTTAGAAGGTGCGCCTGAAGCGTTAAAGGTATTGGCAGATTTTATGCCACTAACTCATTTAGTCGCTGGCGCAAGAGCCGTTATTACTGAAGGTGCGACACTGAGTGATATTAGTTTTCATATTAATATATTACTGCTGATGAGTAGTATCTTTTTGGCCTTAGGGGCTTATTTGTTTAGTTGGAATACTGAACGATAAAATTTAAGCTGACAGTGGTTCTTGAACAGACAACTTCACTGTTAAATAAAAATTGAAACGATAGTTTTGTGGTGTAGTATTAGTATTATAAATAGGCAAGTAGCGCAAGGTTTTGATGGCTTTACGACATTATTTGAGTTTGTGGTAATTACATGGTCATACCAGTATACTTGCCTTGAGTACGTCGTTATTACATAAACATAACGATATTTACCCCTTATTTTAAGAGACCTATTATGGCCGTAGTGATTAGTGGAACTGGGTTATACACGCCAACTCAGAGCATCTCAAATGATGAATTAGTACACTGTTTTAACCAATACGTAGAGAAATTTAATCTTACTCATAGTCAAGAGATCGAAAATGGTGAGATAGACGCATTATCTCCTTCAAACAGTAGTTTTATAGAAAAAGCATCAGGCATAAAAAGTCGTTATGTCATGGAGAAAGAAAGTATTTTAAATGTCGACATTATGTCGCCACGTTATACCGAGCGTGATAATGACCAACTTTCCATGCAGGCTGAGATAGGTGTAGCCGCAGCTAAGGAAGCGATGTTAGCTGCCAATAAAACGCCAGAAGATATTGATTTAATTATTGTAGCTTGTGCTTATACTCAACGCTCATACCCAGCCATGGCGATTGAAATACAAAATGCCCTTGGTTGTGGAGGTTGGGGCTTTGATATGTTGGTGGCTTGTTCAGCCGCTACTTTTGGGATCATTAACGCGGCAAATGCGATCCGCAGTGGTACAGCAAAAACAGTACTGGTCATTAATCCTGAAATATTATCGCCACAAATAAATTACCGAGATAGAGATAGCCATTTTATTTTTGGAGACGTCGCAACAGCTTCTATCATTGAAGATGAAAGTACTGCGAATGCTGAGCATGTTTTTAAAATTATTAGTGAAAAGCCGATGACCAGCTTTTCTAATAATATCCGCAGTAATATTGGCTATATGAATAACTGTAGTCCAGAAAACTCAGATAATGATGACAAATACTTTATCCAGCAGGGACGAAAAGTATTTAAAGAAGTTTTACCTATGGTGTCTAATTTAATTACCAGTGAAATGGCAAAAATGGATATAGGTTCTGATGATATTAAGCGATTATATTTACATCAAGCTAATATCAATATGAATAATTTCATTGGTAAAAAAGTACTTGGAAGAGAACCAAGTAGCGCTGAAGCGCCTATTATATTAGATGAATATGCAAACACCAGTTCAGCAGGTTGTATTATTGCTTTGCACAAAAATAAACAGGACCTAGCGACTGGAGATAAAAGTGTATTATGTTCTTTTGGCGCCGGATACTCGGCATGCTGTTTATTGTTGGAATATGTTTAAAGTAAAACTCATGTAAAGTAGGCCTTATATAGGGTAGCAATTATGTCGCAATCTAGCCTTTGGCAACTACACACTGATACGGGAGATTTTGCAGAACTATGCAATGCCCTTTATCAGCGTGAAATTAGTGTTATTGCTAAAGGTGACTTTTCCAGTTCGCAATCTGTACAGGCGCGCTTAGAAAGTTTGTCTTATTATATAACTCGTACAGCTCATGCTATGGAAAAAGTCATCGCACAAGGGCAGTCGCCACTGCTATTAGACACTCAAAATGCCAGTTGGTCAGCGAAACAAGGCAATAAAATGCCTCTTTCTGGACAAGAAACTGAGCAAGAATGTGCCAATACAATCAGTTGGTATTTGCAAAAAGATATTTATGTCGGGCTTGCTGTACCTGTGTTGTTATCCGATCATATTATTATTGATTGCATTGATCGTATCGATCTTGATAAACAGAGAATAAGAACAAATGTTGGCGGTTGGTTTTCGTTAGCTGTTGATGAATTAATGAATCAAAATCAAGTGACAAATAAGCGTCTGCTTAAACCCAATAGAAAAATAATGACCTCAGCTTGCACAGGACATTGTTGGCAAGGCAATAACAAGCAACTCCCTATTATACCAACGTTGAGAGAATTGTTACTATCTTGCTCTATTAATTGGAAAAACTTCAAAAAACCGTTAGCTATTTAACTCTGCCCGTAGATAGGTATAATAACGGTAATAATCTCGTATTTTTCTATACACTTTATTTAGGTTGTCATGCGCGTATTTACAGCAATTTTGCTGATATTATTAGTATTACTTCAATACCGACTTTGGTTTGGTAAAAATAGTGTGCCTGATTATCTTGTCCTGAAAGAAAATGTTGTTCACCAAGTCAGTGCTAACGAAAAATTACAACAACGTAATAAATTACTTTTTGCGGACACCGATGATTTAAAGTTAGGACTTGAGGCAATTGAAGAGCGTGCCCGTAATGAGTTAGGAATGATCAAAGAAAATGAAACATTCTTTCGACTTATCCCAAAGGAAAATAGTACTCGTAACGTGAATAATTAGATGAAAAGCAAGGTAGCTTCTTAATGGTGTCAGCGCAAAAATTCATTGCTATTGTACCTGCTGCAGGCGTGGGAAAACGCATGCAGGCAAATTGTCCGAAACAATACCTTTGTATTAATAATGAAACGATTTTGTCGCACACCGTGATGAGGTTGTTAAGTCATCCTTTAATCAGCCAAGTCATTGTTGCTTTGGGAGTCGATGATCAGTATTTTGCTGAATCTGCTTTAGCGCATCATAAAGATATCATTCGTGTAACCGGCGGTACTGAACGAGTTAACTCAGTACTCAATGGCTTGAAAGCTGTTGATAGGAAGAAATACCCTTGGGTATTAGTACATGATGCGGCGCGACCTTGTGTTAGCCATCAAGATATCGATAAGTTGATCAGTCAATGCTTAAGTAACGATTATGGCGGTATATTAGCTACACCCGTTAGAGATACCATGAAACGGGGTGTCGGTTTTCAAGATAATGTTAAAGGTGCGTGTAGTACTATCGCCAGTACCGTTGAACGCGAGCAGTTATGGCATGCACTAACGCCACAAATGTATAAGACAGATGAGCTAGCTACTGCGATAGAAAAAGCACTGGAAAGTGGCTTGAACATTACTGATGAAGCTTCAGCCATCGAACAGGCTAACTTACCTAGCTTATTAGTTTCTGCCAGTAGTGAAAATATAAAAATAACTCACCCTAATGATTTAGCACTAGCTGAATTTTATTTAAATAAGCAAAACAATAATAGCAATTAAATTGATCAATAGTTCTGATTTAAATAGGTCAGCTAGGTAATGTGATTGGTATAACTAGATAAAAGGACAACAAAATGCGTATAGGTCATGGTTTTGATGTACATAAATTTGGTGGCGAAGGACCTTTGGTACTCGGTGGTGTGGAAATACCATTTGAACACGGATTCATCGCACATTCAGATGGAGACGTTGCTATTCATGCACTTTGTGACGCTATTTTAGGGGCATTATGCTTAGCTGATATTGGTAATCACTTTCCTGATACCGACGGTAAATATGAAAATATTTCCAGCAGAATACTACTTCGTCATGTTGTTTCACTAATGACAGATAAAGGCTTTCAACTGGGTAATGCAGATATCACTATTGTAGCTCAAGCGCCCAAAATGGCTCCTCACTTAGTCGCAATGCGAGCTTGTTTAAGCGAGGATTTAAAGACTACGATTGAACAAGTTAATGTTAAAGCTACAACGACCGAAAAACTAGGTTATACCGGGCGCAAAGAGGGTATCTCGGTACATGCTGTTGTTTTATTGATTGCAATAGAAAAACCCCTGCCGCTTATTGAAGAAATACAAAATATTTAGTTGGTGTAATTACCTTTAATGTTGGCAAATACAGAAATAAGAAGATAGATAACATGTTAATTGAACAAGCCTATTTACACGGAAAACCAGAGTCTAATGGTTTATTGCGTAACCAAATAAGTGACTTTAAAGTCTTTGAAGAATTGCCTTTTTCTCCTTGCGGTGAAGGGGAACACTTATTTGTTCATATTCGAAAAACCGGTGCTAATACCGTATTTGTCGCCCGAGAGCTGGCTAAGTATTTTGAAGTAAAAGAACAACTTGTTTCTTACGCTGGATTAAAAGATCGTTTTGCGGTCACAGAGCAGTGGTTTGGAGTACATGTTCCAGGTAAGCAAGAATATAATTTAGATGACTTGAATATTGAAGGCGTAGAGATTCTTTCTTATAAGCGACACAATAAAAAATTACGCACCGGTGCCTTAACGGGTAATCGCTTTGAGCTTATTCTACGTGAAGTGACCGCTATAAAAGCGTTTACTGAACGTTGGCAACAAATTGTCGAACAAGGTGTCCCTAATTATTTTGGCGAGCAACGCTTTGGTATTGGTGGCGGCAATATAGAACGAGCTTTATCTCTGTTTTCAGGACAAAAGGTAAAAGATAAGAAAAAGCGTGGTATGTACCTCTCGGCCGCGCGATCACATATTTTTAACTCGGTGCTGAATGAGCGTATTCAACAGCAATGCTTTGATAAAGTAGCTGTTGGCGATGTGTTAATGCTGGCGGGTACACAATCAGTATTCCATCTTGATGAAGTAGATAACGCTATTCAACAACGCTTTACTGATAAAGATGTTGATATAACTGCCCCTATGTGGGGCGCTGGTGAGCTGATGACTAGTGCTGCACCATTAGCATTAGAACAAGAAATAGCGGCAAAGAATCAGGAGTTTTCTGAAGGTCTGCCACGTTTTGGTCTAAAGCAAGAACGCCGTCGCATTCGTTTAACGGTTAGTGATACTACTATTGAATTATTATCAGCGGAAGAAAACTCAGCACAAGAAAAGAGCAATGCAGTGAAAATTAGTTTCTTTTTACCTTCTGGGTGTTATGCCACTACAGTTTTACGTGAGCTATTAAACTACCAGGATATGACAACTCGTATTGATAAAAGAGAAACAGTTGTTAATCCAAGTCAGCAGGATTCAGTATAAATCATGAATAAACAAGGCTTAACAAGTAAAATGAAAATATTACTAAGTAATGATGACGGTGTGCATGCATTAGGTATTAAAGTGCTTTTTGATGAACTCGTTAAGCATTTTACGGTAAACGTCGTTGCTCCTGATAGGAATTGTAGCGGTGCTAGCAACTCTTTAACCTTACTTAATCCTTTGCGGGCGGAACACTTAGATAATGGTTTTATCTCTGTTAACGGTACACCGACAGATTCAGTACACTTAGGCAGTAGTCAGCTTTTTACTGATTGTGATTTAGTTGTTGCGGGGATCAATAAAGGCGCTAATTTAGGTGATGATACTCTTTATTCAGGCACCGTGGCAGCAGCAACTGAGGGCCGTCATATGGGCATGCCTGCTATTGCTGTTTCCTTGGCAGGCAACAATGAACAATATTATCAAACGGCAGCAATTGTTACCGCAAAAATAATAAAACGACTACGTACTCATCCGTTACCTGCGGACCAAATTTTAAATATTAATGTTCCTGACATTCCATTAGCTGAGTTAAAAGGAATAAAGGTAACGCGCTTGGGCCACCGTCATCAAGCTGAGGGTATGCAAAAAATGCAAGACCCGTGGCAACGTGACATTTATTGGTACGGCGTATTAGGGCAAGAACTCGATGGCGGAGAAGGCACTGACTTCCATGCAGTTGCCAATGGTTATGCCTCTGTAACACCGCTCACGGTTGATATGACAGCTCATCGTAGTATAGAAAATATTAAAAGTTGGCTTACTGAGCTTAGCTTATCAGATTAAATCGGATGTATTCTTATGATGTCTAGTCGTATAGGCGGAAAATCAAAGCGCAGTGGAGAGTTACTGGCGCAAAAATTACAAAGTGAAGGCATCAGCAATACCGCTGTTTTACAAGCGATAGCTCATTCACCTAGACACATTTTTGTGCCTGAAATTCTTGCGCATAAAGCTTATGACAATACTGCTTTACCTATTGGGCAAGGGCAAACTATCTCACAGCCTTATATTGTCGCTAAGATGTCAGAGTTGTTATTAGCAGATGGACGACCACAAAACATATTAGAGATAGGCACTGGCTCAGGTTATCAAACGTCTATTTTAGCTCAACTGACAGATAAAGTTTTTTCAGTAGAACGAATCAAAGCATTACAGTGGCAAGCAAAACGCTGTTTACGTGCGATGGACTTGCACAATGTCGCAATGAAACATGGTGATGGTTGGCAGGGGTGGCGTAGCAAAGGGCCCTATGACGCTATCATTGTTACTGCTGCGCCTTCAAGTGTGCCTCCTGCCTTATTAGAACAATTAGCTGATGGTGGACGTTTAATTATCCCTGTTGGAGAACAAACTCAAATTTTAAAAATTATCACGCGTGATGGTGATGTTTTCAACGAGCAGCAAGTTGAAGCTGTTCGTTTTGTACCTTTAGTACCTGGAGATTTATTGTAGTGAAAGTTTTTTCTAGTCTTTATCAATGGACTTTACGATGGGCAGAACATCAGTTTGCCCCACGCTTCTTAGTAGCACTTACCTTTGCAGAATCCATATTTTTTCCTATTCCACCAGATGTTTTACTTGCACCTATGGTGTTAGCTAAGCCACAAAAGGCATGGTATTTTGCGGGAATAACCACTATCGCTTCAATTTTAGGAGGAGCAGTTGGTTATTGGCTTGGCTACTTAATGTTTGAACCTTGGATTCAGCCTCTTATTTCTAATTTTGGTTATCAAGCACGATTTGATACGGCTATAGGTTGGTTTAATGAATGGGGTGTATGGGTGGTATTTATTGCTGGATTTTCACCAATTCCTTATAAATTGTTTACTGTGAGTGCTGGTTTTTTACATATGGCTTTTTTGCCCTTCTTTATTGCTTCTGCAGTAGGAAGAGGTTTACGTTTTTTCCTCGTGGCAGGGCTCATTAAGTGGGGGGGTAGTGCTATGGAACAAAAGATAAAGCAATGGGTTGATGTTTTAGGGTGGGGAATAGTTGGTGCCCTAGTTGTTGGTTATTTTGTTTTACGTTAAGGTGAATTGATATTCGGTTTACGTGCATAAATATGTTGGGTGATTGTCTGGAAGCTGCAGTGAGAAGTACTGTAATGGGTTTCTTATGAGCTTTTTTCGTCTAGCTATATATGTCTTTGTTTGCGTCGTTTTAGCGACCACTCTTTTCTCTTGTAGTAGTAGAACTACTCCTGCGCCAGTATCAAATATCAACAGCAGCAGTGTGCTCGGTGAACGAAATAGAGATAGCATTAAAACTTCTCAATATCTTGTTAAAAAAGGAGAAACGCTTTATTCGATTGCTTGGCGAGCAAATTCTGATGTTAGAAAAATTGCTCGGATAAATAAAATCTCCTCACCGTATCGAATATATCCAGGACAAAAATTATTTTTGGCTGAATCTACTGTTAAAAAAACAGCGCAGGTAAGTAAAACCAAGGTATCACATAAAAATTCGACTAAAAGCTCTACAGCTAACAAGAAAAACAGCACAAAAAATACACTTGCATCTACTAAAAAGCAGGCGTATGGTGAAAATGTAAGCACTCGAAAATCATACCAAAACAGCACATTAACATCGGAAAAAGCATCGGGGAAATTTTCCCAAAAAATTAGTCGATGGCAATGGCCAGTTAAAGGCAAAGTTGTAGAGTATTTTTCAAATAGTGCACAAGGTAATAAAGGGATTGATATTACTGGCCGTCGTGGCACAAAAATTAAAGCTTCGACGACAGGTAAAGTAGTATATGCAGGTAATGCTCTTAGGGGCTACGGTAAACTCATTATTATAAAACATAATGATGACTACTTAAGTGCCTATGCTCACAATGATCGTATTCTCGTTAAAGAGCAGCAGATAATAAATATCGGGGATGTTATTGCCACCATGGGTGACACAGATGCTAACAAAGTTATGCTTCATTTTGAAATACGCTTTCGTGGTAAATCTGTTAACCCTTTAAAATATTTACCGAAAAAATAAAATTTATAATTTAATAACAGTAAATAATAAACCTTAAGATAAATACTAATAATCGGAGTTGTCGTGAATATTTAAAATAAATTAAGCTTTGCAAATTTGGGAGAATAGCATGGTCAAATTAAAAGAAGAAAAAAAAACTATTGAATCGAAGGAAGATGCACCGTCAAACCTAGACGCTACACA
>OJBB01000476.1_pt1 | contig 13689 bp, 9 predicted proteins | sample 1590401 | NCBI WGS metagenome assembly OJBB01 (sample SAMN05416789, study PRJEB24817) | seawater metagenome | isolation source: Sea water | place: Canada:Atlantic | collected 2013-07 | reverse complement strand
GTTCAGTACGCAACGTTAAGTCACGCAACCAATCAACAACATGAATAGCACGTTTTTGGTAAGCTTGCAGTGCTATACCAAAGCCTTGCCAATCACCAAGCTCACTATCAGAAAATACCGCTTCAATGATATCTAATGAGATATCTAAACGCTCTGATTCTTCCGCATCAACCGTTAAACCAATATTGTATTGCTTAGCTTGTAAACATAATGCCTTTAACTTAGGCACTATTTCAGTCATTACCCGTTCTTTATGAGAAAACTCATAACGAGGATGAATAGCAGAAAGTTTAATTGAAATGCCAGGTACTTTACGCGGATCGTTCTTACCTGAAGCAACAGCAACTTCACCAATAGCATTAATAGCATCTTGATAGGCTTTTAGGTACATATTGGCATCAGCCATAGTACGGGCACCTTCACCAAGCATATCGTATGAATAAACATAACCTTGCTGTTCTTTCGTCGCTGCACGTTCGGTAGCAGCTTTAATGGTTTCGCCCATAACAAACTGTTTACCCATTACTTTCATGGCATAGTTCATTGATTTACGAATAACAGGCTCACCTAAACGACCAACAGTTTTCTTTAGTAAACCAAATTGTTCTTTTTTACGCTTATCAGCGTAATTAACCATAGAGCCTGTAAGCAATAAACCCCATGATGAAGCATTAACAAATAATGAGTCACTGGCACCTAAATGGGAACTCCACTGACCTTGAGAAATTTTATCGCGAATAAGCTCATCTTGAGTATGTTTATCTGGTACACGTAATAACGCTTCGGCCAAACACATTAATACCACGCCTTCCTCTGAAGAAAGTGAGTATTCATTGAGTAGCGAATCAATTGCGCCATTACCTTCTTGGTCTTGACGAATTTTTAAAACCATTTTACGTGCGCGTTCCCACGCACGGCTTCTGGCGCTAACATTTACTTCTGCAGCAGGTAAAATATGATCAACGGCAACATTTTCGTCAATTCGATAAAACTCACGAATTTTTTGTCTTATTGGACAATCAGTAATCAATGAACCAGTAAATAGCATAACCATTCCTCAAAGTGTGACAGGTAGAAATCCTGCTTTAGTTATAGTCTTTTTTTCCACTAATACATATATTATTAGTTGGTGACGACATTAAATTTATGAGCGCATTTTAGGGTAACAACCACAGGATGTGCTGGTTATTTTCAGGATTTAAGACATTTTTATATGGAGAATAACGAAGTAAGCAGTATAAAGTGCTGCAAATCGTTTTTTATAATTTGTAGGGAGTGTTCGTGGGTTATTATTTACTCACTTGATGAATAATATAATTTTTGAATAATATAATCCTTTGTATCTTGAGACGACATAGGTTTGGCAAAGTAGTAACCTTGGCCGTACACACAGTCCATCTGTTGTAGTAACTCGGCATCAGCTAAACTTTCAATGCCTTCTCCCACGGTTGACATTTGTAGATTATTAGCCAAATCAACAATGGTTCTAATTATGGCTCGGTTATTATTATGCTCATCAACATTACTAATAAAGGAGCGATCTATTTTCAGCACATCAATCGGAAAACGATGCAAATAGCCCAAGCTTGAATAACCGGTGCCAAAATCATCGAGTAATATTTTTACCCCCATATTTTTCAAGGCTTGCATATTAGTCAAAACTATCTCAGCATTTTCCAACAAGGCACGTTCAGTTAATTCAACGCGAAGATGATGGGGAGCTAAACCTGTTCTTTTTAATACTTTTTCAATATCTTGCGGTAAGCTAGTACTAAAAAATTGCTTGGAAAATAAATTACAACTGACATAAAGATCATCACAGCCTAATTCATCATGCCAACGCTTCAACTGCTGACAAGATTTTTCAATAATCTGAATATCAATTTCTTTAATTAAATCAGTTTCTTCAGCCAGCGGAATGAAATCATTAGGGTAAACAAAACCACGCTTAGTACTTTGCCAGCGAGCTAGCGCTTCAAAACCTTTAAGTTTTTGGTTATCCAGTTTAATAATTGGTTGGAAATAAGGGATGAACTCTTGCCAAGTAATCGCTTCTCGAATATCCGCTTCAAGGCTTAAAGCATTCTGTACTTTCTGATGCATACTGTCGTCAAAGACTTCATAGCGCCCTCTACCATTGTCTTTAGCATGGTACATAGCAGTATCAGCATCTCTGAGCATAGTATCAGCATCAGTATATCGTATATTGCTAAACGATATGCCAATACTAGTGCCTGTGTATACTAATTGATTATCGATAGTAAAAGGTTGTTGAAGAAAAGCCGTGATGCGCTGCGCTACTTCAAAGGCTTCATTGTTACTTTTCAAGTCTTCAATTAAAATGACAAACTCATCGCCACCTAAGCGAGCAACGGTATCTACTTTACGAACAATAGCCAATAATTCTCGCGCTATTATTTTCAATAATACATCACCCGCATGATGTCCTAAACTATCGTTAACTACTTTGAAACGATCTAAGTCTAAAAACAGCACAGCAAAAGAAAAGTCATCTTTTCGTTTTGCACAAGCTATCGCATGATTAAGTAAATCAAGGAATACCATTCTGTTGGGTAACCCGGTCAAACTATCATGGGCGGCGGTGTGTTTTAATAATTTTTCAGCTTGTTTACGATGGGTAATTTCATCTTCAAGGGCAAGTGTGCGTAGTTTAACTTGTTGCTCTAATAACTCATGACTGCGCCTTTCAAAATCAGCGAGTTCTCGACGTTTAATGGCTGCTGAAACGTGGTTCGAGACAAAATTAAGTAACTCGGCATCTTGTTGGTTGTAGGTGGTTTTATAATAATAGCTCTGTAAAACCATGACTCCAAGTAACTGACCTGAATAGATTAATGGTACGCCCAACCAAGAGTGGATGTCATCCTGTGGTTTTTTAGTCTCACCTTCAAGATGTAGACTCATCATTTCTTGATAAGTAAGTAATACTGTCTCTCGACGGCGAAGTACTAACTCGGAATATCGATTTGAGAGTTTCCTTGGTTTAAAATCTTTAGCTAAATTAGATGTTTTTTCATCCACATAATAAGAAAAACTTAACGTGTCTGAATCTTTTTCATATTTAGCAATAAAGAAGTTCTTAGCATTGATCAGCTGTCCGATAATATTGTGTACTTTACTATAAAAAGTATCTATATCGAGTTCAATATCCGTGGTTAATTCCGATATACGATATAACGATTCTTGTAGTAACTCAGATTTTTCTCGCTCACGAATTTGAGCCATCAATTCTTTGGTACGCGCATTAACCGCATTTTTCAAGCGTTGCTGATCTTGTAAACGTACCATAGCACCAACAATATGCTGGGCGGCAAAAGTGAGTAAATTTAAGTCATTTTCATTATATCGAATTTTTTCATCATAGCTTTGTATAGTTATGGTACCGATCACTAAGCCATTTTGCAGTAAAGGCACACCCAACCAGTCAGTGCCGCGGACCCCAAATTGTTTGATCTTATAATTATCAAATAACTGTTTTTCTAGTTCTGGAGTTAAGAGAAGTGGTTGCTTTGTTTCAATAACTAAATTAGTAAATGAACCATCATAATCTTGGTAATCTATGATGCCTGACGGTTTTTCATCTTTCTCATCAAGATAATAAACGAACTCTAAGGTTTCAAACGTTTGATCATAGAGCACGATGAAGAAGTTTTTCGCGGTCATTAACGACGCGATAGTAGTATGCACTTGCGGATAAAAGCTATCAAGATCATTACATTCTTGAGATAGCTGGTTTAATTTAAAGAGTGCGGTATAGCGAGCTTGCAAATCAGCATTTTTTTTCTCTAGAAAGTCCACATTTCCAGAGAGATCAGCAATGCTAGCCTCTTTGGCACGTATTAGCAGCTCTGCTGCTTGAGTCGTGTTTTTTTGTTGACTTTCTGGTTTCAAAATTACCATACCATTTAGTTATTTGCTCGCTCATCTATCAAGCACTTAATAAATAATTATTAAAAATTGCTTATTTATTGCTGAGCATCAGCTTTAGCTGACTTACTAATTTCTTTAACTTTATGTTTATTACCACAAATAGCTGCTTGTTTTTCATCTCGATAATAACGAATATCAATACAATCTTGCTGATAGCGACGTTCTAATTCGGTACGAATAATTACATCCCCTTTAGTATTAATAATGCGTTTATGTAAAGCTTGGCACTCTTGAATTTGTTCAGAGGCTAAAGTGACATCTTCGCAAACATTATCAACACTTGAACAACTTGCTAACAAAGTGATAAAAGGTACCACTAATAAAACTATTTTATTCATTTAACTATTCCATTACATTAAGAAACAACTTGTTACTGCAAACTATTATACCCAAGCAAGACCAAATTGCGAGAGCCTATATAGTTATTAACAATATCAATTAATTAGTATAAATATTCACTTTTATTGTTTTATTTTTCACCACTTACATCAGCTATTTATACTAGTCACCTCTGATACATTTAAAAATCTACTTTCTCCGTCATTGAGTGATTCATCTAAGCGTAAGCTTCCTATTGAGTAACGGTGCAATGCAATAACAGGGTTACGAAAACGGCCAAACATACGCTTTATTTGATGATATCGCCCCTCGGTTAAGCTCACTTGTGCTTCAAAGAGAGAAACAATATGCAAAATTGCTGGTTTTGTCGTTATGTTCTCATAAGGAAAATACATCCCTTTTGCAAAAGCATCTATATATTCTGGCGTTAAAGCGTTTTCTAGTGTCACTTGATAACCTTTAGAGACTTTATGTTCCGGTGACGTTAGCCGCTCAGACCAACGACTGTCATTGGTTAGTAACACCAGGCCTGACGTATTTAGATCGAGTCGCCCGACGATATGTAAACTATCCAAAACATCTTGATCAAATTGTTCAGCAAGTAAATCAATCACAGTCTTATGTTTTTTATCCTTGGTCGCACAAACCACACCAATTGGTTTATTCAGCATAATATAGTGCGTTTGATTAGCCTGTAGTACTTCATTATCCATAACAACATGTGAAAACTGATCAACTAGTTGAGCAATATCAGTCGCTAACATACCATCAACATAGACCCTTTTTTGCGCTAAAATCAACCTTACTTTTTTACGATTAATTTGGCGTAAATCACTAATCAAGCGATCTAAACGTGCTGTGTTAATAGCCATATTTAAAAAAAGCCCATCAATTAGATACTAGTCAAAGATTGCTGCTGTGCAATTAAATTGAGTACTTTACGCAATTTAGCCTGAATATAACCCGCTAATAACGTTGGCTGTAATACCAATAAATCCGATTCTGAAGCCGTTATCGCAATAGTGCAAAGCAATTGCTGTTCGTCTTCGTTAAAACAACAAATAACATCATCAGAGAAATGACTGATGTTAACGCTACGGGTCGATAAGCTATCTAACCCTTTTTTAAATTGTTCGAAACTTGTCGGTGTTACTAAGGATAATTGAATCGTTAAAATTTCCTCTTCATCACCATACCAATTGGCAGTTAAGGTTTGAAAATTAAACTGCGCCTCTAGTTTGTTGATCACTGATTTTATATTGGTAAACTTATCGAGTAAGTCTTTATTTACGTTAATTGTTATCGGTAGCGTTTCGGTCATCTTCTATATTCTTTCTCTTATAACCAATAAAGTATTTAGCCAAAGCACAATTTTAATAGCACTTTGTTTTACCGCATATCATAACCGCGTTACATCCAAACTTCAGCTTGTTTGCTCAATATCATTAAAGTGATTCTACTAACCTACTTCAGATATTAAATGGTTAACATTACACCGCATTACAAAAACAACTAATGATCAGAATAAAGCGAGAAAGATTGTTATCGGAAATGGTTGCCTATTTCTCTTTATTTAAAATAGAGTTTACTTTCGAACATCTTCCCTTTAAAAGCGAACAGTCTTAGTTCTGAAAAAAAACACAAAAACAGCAAGCAACTGATTATATTGAACTTTAAATTATGGCATGGTTATTTCATTACTTAGAACATCAAGTAAAAATAACAGTGAATATTTATGAAGATTGCATTAACTGAAAAACAACCTTGGAAAAAATGGGTCGCTATCGCCAGCTTTACCCTAGTGCTAAGTTACGCCGGTTATAGCGTCAGTGGGAAGGCAACAAAATCTGTCCAATTAAAAGATTTAAGCTTTCAAACAGTAGTTCAAGGTGATTTAGATATTTATGCTAATGCCTATGGTGAATTTTCTTCAGCAAAAGAACGTTTATTAACGGCGCCTGCATTAGGTAAGGTCTCTGAAATTTTAGTTCGTCCTGGCACTAAAGTAACACCTGACACTATAATTTTGCATTTATCAAACCCTAAATTAGTACAAGAAGTAAATGCTGCTAATGGCCAACTTGCTCAACAGTTAGCCCAAAGAGAAGCATTCAAATATGAACAACAAAGTGAACGTTTAAACTATCAAGGTCGCATTGCTGACATAGAAGCCGAGATTGAAAAAGCTGAGCTTGAGCTCTCAGTTAACATGAACCTGATGGACTTGGGTGTTTCTTCCAAAATAGAATTACAACGCGCTAAATTGGCCGTGAAACAGGAAAGTAAAAGGCTTGGTTTCGAAAAGAAGAAATATAAGCAATTTATTGAAATGCAAAGCCACCAACTAACACAGCGTGATATCACTATAAAGCAGCAGCATGCACAAGTTAACTTACTTGAACAACAGCTTGATGATATGAAGGTGAAAGCAGGTATTAATGGTTCACTACAAACCTTAGAAGTTGAACTAGGTCAGAGCGTTCAATTAGGTCAATCACTAGCTAAAGTAGGTAGTGATGAAGTATTGATTGCTCGTTTACGCTTACCACAAAACCAAGCAGACCAAATAGATATCAATGCTCTAGTCTTAATCGATACCCAAAAGGGCATTATCAAAGGTCACATCACCCGCATCGAAAGTGTTGTTAACAATGGGTCAGTGCTTGCTGAGGCTGTCATTGATGAAGACTTAACTTCTAATGCACGTCCTGCGTTATCAATATCAGCACAAGTATTTGTCAGGCATCAACAAGAAATCAGCTATATAGAACAAGTACCAGGGTTTCGCCCGCGCAGTAAACAAAGCCTTTTTGTCCGCGACACTAACGACTCATTAGTGCAGAGAGATGTCACCTTTGGCGAGTTATCAAAAAATAAATTAGTGATCACTTCAGGATTGAAACCTGGTGAGCAATTAGTAAGTAGCGATACGCAAAAATACACTAAATATCCGCAACTTTTAATTATTGAATAGAAACGAATAAAGGCGATTACGCAAATAGTCGTCATACAATAAAACAATTCATCTAAAGATAAATGTATAAAACTAAGCAGCAAGCAGTAAATACATTGCAACAGCTAAAAAATTTAAGGAAAACTTCATGAAAAATATAGTTACCATGTCAAACATCCACAAACGTTATGATGGTCAGCAAATAGAAACCCATGCATTACAAGGCGTTAGTTTAGAAATAAATCAAGGGGAGTTTGTTGCAATTACTGGCCCTTCTGGTTGCGGTAAATCGACACTGCTTTCTATTATGGGTTTAATGGATTCAGCTACAGAGGGGACATATCAACTCGCCAACATTTCGACTGCAGGCTTAAAAGTAGACCAACGCACGCAAATTCGTAATGAGCATATTGGTTATGTTTTTCAATCGTTTAACTTAATAGATAACTTGACTGTATTTGAAAATGTCGCCTTGCCACTTGAACACAGAGGTTGCTCTAGAAGTGAGATAAAAACCCGCGTTGAGAAAGTATTGACGCAAGTTGATATGTTACATCGCCAACATTATCGTCCAAACCAATTATCTGGCGGTCAACAACAACGTATTGCTATTGCACGTGCCCTTGTTGGTAAACCTGATCTAATTTTAGTTGATGAGCCAACGGGTAACTTAGACAGTAAGAATGGTGACCAAGTGATGTCACTATTAGAACAACTTAATAAAGATGGATCCACCATCGTAATGGTAACCCATGACAGTCGCTATTCACGTTGTGCTAGTCGCCAAATTCAACTGCTTGATGGTCAGATTGTTTCAGAGATTAATGCAGGACTAAGTCCACACGTTGAAAACAATGAAAAGTCATTACAGGGGGTTGCATGAGTTTATTCAAAAAGTCCTTAGTTCAAGGAATAACACGGGTCTTTTCACTGCCCCGCCTAAGCGTGCCACTCATTTTAACACTTGGCTTAACGTTAGGCGCAGTATTAAGTGTTATTTCAATTTCATCGACCTTGTTGTATCAACCGCTGCAAGGCATAAAAAATGAGGATTCGTTACAAACCTTTGATTATCGTTTTAAAATGTCAGATACCTTAAGTGTTTCCTATTGGAACATGAATCGTTTAGTCGACTTTAGTGAGCAATTTAGTGATTTAGGTGAATGGGCTGGTGTTGCACCTTCAGAGCAAGATGTGGTGGTAAATAACACTACGTTTGCAACGACGCGTTATGATGCGTCAAGTAACATTCTTTCAGTGTTAGGTAGTCAGCTGTTACTAGGCGATGATGTCACTATTGAGTCAACAGAAAAGTATGTTTGGATTTCTCAAAGCCTTTGGGAGAATGCTTTTGCCAGCGTTAAATCTGTCATTGGTAAACAAGTAACAATTACCAATAAAAATTATATCATTGCTGGTGTTATTGAAGACGTAATGGCGATAAAGAGTACCCGTGCAGTTTTACCACAGCAAGTCTGGTTTATCGCCAATTTAGCCAAAGTTAAGACGCAAACTGACTCAGTTGGTAATATTAGCAACGATATTGATACCCTGATTCTTAAATCGGCTAATGGCCAAGCAAAACTACCATCACTAGCCCAAGTAGATGCTTGGTTAGAAGATTATGTCACTCGAAATGTCGATGGCGAGCAAGTGCAAATGTTTTTGGACTTCATGAATAGTACAAAAAAAGAAGCTAAAGGCAGTAATTATCGTAGCAACATGTTAGGTGAAACTGAAAGTCTACTCATCGCATTATTTACCGCCGTTATAGGGCTGTTATTAATGGCTACGCTAAACCTACTAAATTTATTCATCGCGCATTATCAAGGAAGAACTAAAGAATTCGCGATTCAAATAAGTTTAGGTGCAAGCTTAACAAAAGTGAGATTATTGGTATTACTTGAGAACCTACCGAGTTTTGTTTTAGCGGCCGTAACGGGTTTATTAGTGACTGGTTGGGCGATAAAAAGCTTACCGCTAATCGCGGGTGATAGTTTACCTATGATAGATGCCATTGCTATAGATAGCACCACCATACTTGCCTCAGTAGCCATTATATTAGCGCTAAGCGTACTATTTAGTTCCCTCGCATTGGTTGATATTGATAAACATGCACTAGGCAATAACTTAAATAGTAGTGGTAAAGGAATACAGGCACAAAGTAATCAATGGCTGAGCCGAGTATTAATGGTTTTACAACTTTCAATTGCCTCGATATTACTAACCGCTTCAGTAATGATAGCGATGCAAAGCTATCAAGCAGTATACCAAGATACCGGCTATGACATAGGCAATAGTTATGAAATTGGCATGACGGTTAGCGATGAAGAATATATTACTCAATTAAATACCTTTGACTCCTATGGCAAAAGCGAAGCTAAACAATTACTTGATGGTGTGTCAAACTTGATAGAACAACAGGTAAGCAATAGCCGAGTTATTATCCCTAACTATGGCCCTTTGTCTGATTCTTTACGTGTAAATGCCTTTCGTGATGAAGAATCAGGAGAGCGCGTTATTCACCAAATAAAGACCTTAGGGGCAAAGTATTTTTCAACCTTTAATATCCCTATGTTAGCTGGAGCGAATGTCAGCCAAGCCCAAATTGACAACGATGAAGATAGAATTGTTATCGATGAAAATATGGCAAAATCCTTATTTTCAAACTTAAGCTACCAAGAGGTTATCGGTAAAACTATTCAAATGAGTCCCGATGGTTCAACACCACCATCAATTGTTACCGGGGTGGTAGCTAATACTTTAAGCCAAACAGGAATTGCAGAGACCTTAGGTTTACCTTCGGTATATTCTCATCGAGTAAACCCAGGTTCTACCTTACAATTTACTGTGATGTTACCCGCAGGAAAAACCATTACACCAGCGATGTTAGAAAGCGAAATTAAACGTCAATTCCCACGTTTAACTAACTTAACTGTACAATCATTAACAGATATTGGGCAGAGACAAACATTAAATCAACGTCTTAGTTTATGGATAGTGCTTGCCATGACGGGTTTAACGTTGTTTCTTGCTGCTATTGGTGTAGCAGGTCTAACACAAATGACCACAAACCATCGAAAATATGAACTAGCTGTGCGGATGGCAACGGGCGCCAAACAAGCTAAATTGGTCAACTTCATTCTAAAAGATGCTTTGTCGATGTTGGTGGTTGGATTAGGTTTAGGTTTTATTATCTCTGTTTTTGGTTATCAACAAGTCTCACAAAGCTTAGAAATGTTACCTGACTTTAACTGGTTTGCAATGGCCTCTTTAGATGCCGCTTTAGTGATTATTGTTATCTTGTCGGTAATTATGCCCGCATGGCGAGTGATAAGCAGTGACCCAATGCAGGCCTTGCGAGAAGAGTAAATTTATTAGTATGATTTTTAATACTAGCCAAGTTACTAAAGTAATTGGCATACTAATATCAACTGCAGTTATTCCTAAGGGTTAATATCTACTGTAAAAGTGAAGTAAACGACTTACCTCGTTTCTTTCACTTTTATTTTTCATTGCTATTATTTACCTTTGTATTAGCTAAAAACCGCTTAATTTTATGGAAAACCCAATGACAAACGCCACCATTTTAATTGCTGATGATGATGAAGACATTCGCTTAGCATTAAACTTATTACTTAGTGCACAGGGATATCAGATTATTGAAGCGGCTAACGCTAAAGAAATTATCATAGAAAGTAACCGACAACAGCCAGATTTAGTATTGTTGGATATGAACTTTTCTAGAGATACCACTAGCGGTCAAGAAGGTTTAGCCATTTTAGAACAGTTACAGCCATTAAATATCCCAGTGATTTTAATGACAGCGTGGGGTTCAATTGAATTAGCGGTAGAAGGCTTACAAAAGGGCGCCAATGATTTTATAGAAAAACCATGGAACAAGCTTAAGCTACTAAACAGTATTAAACAGCAATTAAGCTTTTCTCGGGCAAAAGAACAAAACCAAGGTTATCGACAATTACTTGCCGGCGATAATAAAAAGGCTTGGGTTTGTCTATCAGAAAGTATGCAGGCTATTGAAACGCTAGTCGCGCAAATAGCTCCAACAGATGCCAACATCTTAATTTTAGGTGAAAATGGCACAGGTAAATCATTGCTTGCCGAGCGAATTCATCAGTTATCATCACGCCAGCAGGCTCCGCTTATCGCCGTTAATATGGCCGCAATTCCTGATAATTTATTTGAAAGTGAACTCTTTGGTCATCAAAAAGGCGCCTTTACTGACGCTAAACAAAATCGTGTTGGCCGATTCCAACTCGCTGATAAAGGGACTTTATTTTTTGATGAGATAGGATCTTTACCCCTAACACTTCAGCCTAAATTATTACGAGTGTTAGAAACGGGTCACTATGAGATTTTAGGTTCGAGCCAAACACAAGTTGCTGATGTGCGTTTAATTAGTGCAACCAATGCCAACCTCAATCAACTGATAAGTGAACAGGCGTTTCGCCAAGATTTATTATACCGTTTAAATACAATTGTGATTACTATTCCACCCTTGCGTGAACGACTCGAAGATATTCCAGGCTTGGCTAATTGCTTTATCACTAAATTCAGTGAGAAGTACCGGAAACAAGCATTAAACATCAGTCCATGTGCGCTCAGTAAATTAAAACAACACAATTGGCCGGGCAACATACGTGAATTTAGTCATGTGATTGAACGTGCAGTTTTACTCACCAGCGGCGGAGAAATAACAGCACAGCAATTATTACTAGAGAACGCCGATAGCACTAATGATACGGTACTGTTACAACCACTTGAACAAGCAGAGAAACAGTTGATTGAAAAAGCGATGACAGTCACCGGTGGGCAAGTGATAGAAGCAGCAAAATTACTCGATATATCTCGTAATGCACTTTATCGACGTTTAGAAAAGTTTGCCATTCATCATGTCGAATAACACCATTAAATCTAATAAACAGTTAAGCTTGAAATTCAGTCATGAACAGTGGCTGATCTTTGGCTTAGCAACTACATTAATTGTTATATTGGCCTTGACCATTGCGCTCACTTATACCTTGGCCTGGAGTAAATTGGCGACAGCCACGTTAGTGTTTTTTTTATCTTATCCGCTCATTTGGCTTGCTTGGCGTAGTTATAATTTTTGGAAACAAGCCATCATGCAACTTACTACCTATACACAAGTTGTCCGGGAGGGTGAAACAAATTTACGCTTCAAAGTGCAACATCAAGACAATTTATTAGCTGAGTTACAGCAAGAAATATCAGCCCTCGCCCTAGGTAACGCACATAAGTTACAGCAAAATCAAACACTGGAAAATGTACTGAGCCATATACTCGATTCTTGGCCTATCCCTGTGTGTTTATTTGATGAGAATAATCAATTAAGCTATCGCAATATCGCTATGAAAGAAAAAATTCAGCAACCTATGCTTATTGGCACAGCCGCTGAAGATTTAGGTTTTGTTATAGAAAATGGTAATTTAACCCACAGCCAGTTCAATCAGCAATGGCAATGTCAGAGTATCAGTTACCTCTTTCAACAAAAAAAATGTCATATTTTTTCTGCTTTAGATATCTCTCAACCACTACATCAACAACAAAGCATTACCCAGCAAAATCTTATTCGGGTATTAGCGCATGAGCTTCGTAATTCTTTAACACCCATGGCATCGATGGCTGACACGCTGTTATGCAATGACAGCTTTAACGAAGATCAAGTACGCTTAGTCTTAAGTCGGATCAGACAGCGAAGTAATCGTTTACTTAGCTTTATTGAACAGTACAGTCAGTTGAGTCAATTACCTGCTCCACAATCGAGTTGGTTTGAATTTAATGATTTACTGGAAGAAGCTAAGTCCATGATCACCGAGCCTTGTACAATAAATTATCAAGGCAGTAATCAATGTTTTGCTGACGAGCAACAAATGGCACAAATACTCATTAATATTTTCAAGAATGCTCAAGAAGCTTGTGATGAAGAACGCTGTGAAATTGACGTTAGCTTATACTACCGACAAGAAAACTCACAAGGTTACCAACAGACCAAGCAAGTCATTGATATTAAAGATAATGGCCCTGGTTTTGCTAATCTTGATAATGCTTTGACTCCTTTTTACACTACTAAGAGTCATGGCTCTGGTATTGGCTTATCACTGTGCGCTGAAATCACTCGTAACCATGGTGGTGAATTCACCTTAGAAAATACTGAACATGGCGCAAGAATTAGGATGGCATGGCCGGTAGACAATAAAGCTCACTAATATCTTGATAGTTTAATTTCATCATTCATCGAATAATCCTATTCCCTCCCAAAATACACGCCTCATCAGATAAGTCATTTAGGTAAGCTGTCACAATTCATTCGTTAAACGGTCATGATTAAGTCATTATTTAGTCGATAATCCGTCATAAACAGTGAGCATACTTCCCCGCAATTAAAACAATAAACATTTATCTAG